>PPCM01001470.1_pt1 | contig 10568 bp, 6 predicted proteins | sample 1555541 | NCBI WGS metagenome assembly PPCM01 (sample SAMN05284479, study PRJNA326546) | Marine sediment metagenome, whole genome shotgun sequencing project. | isolation source: marine sediment | place: Germany: Wadden Sea | collected 2012-09-05 | reverse complement strand
CAGGACAACCGCATGCTGGTCACTGGCTCCCAGGACCGCAGCGTCCGTGTCTGGAACATCCTTGGCGAGTGCAAGGAGACCATCTCTGGCCCCGACTGCCACGATGGCTGGGTCAACGCCGTGCGCATGTCCACCCTCACTATCGGTGAGGGCGACGCCGCCAAGGCCACCCCCATCATCATCTCTGGCGGTGCCGACGGCCTCGTTCGCGTCCACAACACCGAGGACGACAAGGCTCTCTACACCTTCACCGACCACAAGGCCCCCGTCAACTGCATCGACGTCGCCCCCGACGGCTCCCTGTGCGCTGCCGGTGCCAAGGACGGCAAGGTGATGCTCTGGAACCTCAAGGACGGCTCCAAGGTCGAGACCGACCTCGAGGCCGAGGAAGAGATCTTCTCCCTCACCTTCGCTCCCGTTCACTTCTGGCTCGTCGCTGGTACCTCCAAGGGTATCCGCATCTGGGACCTCACCAACAACGTTCTTGTCCACAAGGAGGACATCACCGTCGGTGATGAGCACCCCCGTGAGTGCCGCACTCTGTCCGTCTGCTGGAACCACGACGGCAGCGTTCTGTACTCTGGCCACGACGACTCCATGATCCGCGCCTGGCAGGTTGAGGAGGGCGACTCCATGATGTAAGAGGTGGGAGGTAAATGACAGAGCTGGATGACGCGGGGGTAAATGGTGCATGCCAACGGTACTCAACGCTAGAACTCAGTCAATTTCCGGCATGTAAACATTTTTTCTCAATTCGTGGATCGGAGATCGTGAAACGGCCTCTGTTCTATGAACGTCAAAGATGTGAGACGCTACCAGTCTATCTTCAAGATTTTTGACCCTGGCGAGACGGGATTCTTCAAAGCCTCTGATATTGAGCGAATCTTTGACGCTCTTGGCATTCAACAGACGTCCAAGGAGGCACAGTCCATCCTGAACGAGATTGATGTTGATAACTCGGGCCGTATCGACTTTGTGGAGTTCGTCACGCTCATGACGAGCCTAGAACCCCTAACAGCCGAGACGATGATTGACGATTGCTTTTCCCTGCTTGACGACAGAGGCAGCGGCCTCGTCCAACTGAGGCGTCTATTCACTGTGATGAAGGCTGTTGGGTTCACTGGCACGTACGACGAGCTCGTGATGCTTGTCCAGCAGTTGCCATCTTTGACGCACTCGGGTCGCGTGTTGTCTATTACCAGGGCCCAGTTCACAGAGCTGATTGGCGTGACGCTGGAGAGGACTGGTGGAGTTGCTATTGACGAACCAATCGGGTGATTAGCCCGGGTCTGCTGCCAAGGCAGGCGTTTTGACAGAACGCATGATGTCTGAACTGAAATAAACAAATTTACCGAAACACGACGGCTGCTGCGGCTACAATAGTCGCTTACTTGGGAAGGGTGCCCTTCTCGCGCATCATGCCCATGACGCGGTTCTCAAGACGCATGTTGGTCTCGCAGGGGAGGCCGGCAACGCAGCGAAGGATGTTCTCAAGGCACGCACGCTGAGCGGGCAGAGCGTTGATGATGGGTGTGTGGTCGGGGACGCGGGGAGCCTTGCACAGGTACGACAGCGTGTTCATGACAGGGTGGAAGTTCTCCCACTCACCGTTGGGGGTTCTGACCTCCAGACGGGTGAGCATCTCAGCGAGGATGCCGAGATCCATGATAATGGGGGCTGCGAGCAGGGAGTCCTCGCAAGTGTTGTGAAGAACGATGGTGTTCTTGCCGCGAAGGAAGATCTCGGAGGTGTACTCGTCCATGGCGCGCTTGGAGTCACCGACGTACTTCAGGTACTTGATCACGATGCAGTGGTCGGGCTTCTCGGGCTCGCCCTCGCGCTTGTAAAGGATGTCGTTCGAGGCAACAATATCGTCAACGACGTTGGCCTTGGTGATCTCCTTGCTACGGAACTGAGCGGGCGACGACAGATTGAGGCCATCGTTGTTGCCGAGATGGTTGTAGCTGGCGATGCAGGTGGGCTTGATGCCAGCAGACACGAGGAAATCGGTCAGAACAGACTTCATCTTCGTCTGGCCAGACTTGAAATCGTCACCGCCGATCATGGCGCCCTTGTTGACGGCGTACTCAATGAGGCCGGGCACAAGGGTGTTCTGGGGGGAACCGTTGACGAAGGGAACGTTCAGCTCGATGGCGGCAATGGCGAACAGGGAAGAGGGGGCAATGTACTTGCACTTCTCGTCGTCGCACAGGGAAGAGAGGAGCTCAGCCTCGGTTGTGTTCACGCCGTCAAGGATGGGGGCGAAGCACTCGGTGTTGGCGGTCCAGAGGACGACAATCTGCTCGCACTCGTTGGCGGCCTTGTACTGCTCGATCTGCTTCTTGATAACCTCAACGTACCAGCGGCGGCCGCTAAAGTCGGAGAAGTCCTGGCCGAGGATCTCCTTGGCGTACTCCTTGGTGATGACGTTATCAGCGCGGTCCTTCTGGTTCTCGGCGACAAACTCAATGTCGAAGGGGGAGGGGAGGGGGGTAACCTTGGACATCTGCTCACGAAGCTGCTGCTGGAGGGTGACGTCAATCACACCAGCCTTCTTCATAGCGTCAGCCATGTTGTCCTTGTTGATGTCCCAGCCACCGATGACAAAGTTGCTCTTGTCCTCGGGTCTGACCAGAGGAACGAGGGCGCTGAACGGGGCGTAGATGTCCTCACCCTCGGGGTTGGTGCCGAGACGGACAGTCGTAGCCTGGGTCACAGAGCCGAAGAAGTTGGGCCTGCATGTGCCGTCGGTGCGCTCCCACTCGATGCCCTGCTGGTTGGCCAGAAGGCCGGCAGAGAGCGTGGTGCCGTTGCTGCCACCAAGACCCACGAGCATAAGACCCGTCTTGGGCACGTGCTGCTTCATGCGGAACTCAAGCTCCTGAACGCCAGTGTTGACAACAGCGGAATCACCATTGACCTCAACGGAGGTTGTTTCGTAGTTATATTTGCTAGTAGTGTAACCGTTCTCCTCCTGGGGGCCACCGGCGACCTTGAAGCTCTTCACCAAAACCATTTCGTTTTCTTGAGACCAGAGTCGTTTTAAGTCAGTCACTTATTTGATATTTGTGTCAGAAGCAAAAGTGAGCCAGGATTGATGATAGCTCAACTACCCTCAGACATCCCAGAGCGTGTGCCTTCATGAAAGGCCAAACGCGCCTCGGATCTCGATCACACCGCCTCAGACAGCCCAAAACGGACTACATCTGAAATCTACTTCTATTTATAGTCAGAAAAAGGATGACTGGGGTCCTTGATAGTCAGATAAATTCACAAGGATAGATGAGATCAGAATCTCCATAAAAGTAACTTTGAGCGCGTTTAGATGTACATAACTGTCTATCACAACTTACTTGGGGAGGGTGCCCTTCTCGCGCATCATGCCCATGACGCGGTTCTCAAGACGCATGTTGGTCTCGCAGGGGAGGCCGGCAACGCAGCGAAGGATGTTCTCAAGGCACGCACGCTGAGCGGGCAGAGCGTTGATGATGGGTGTGTGGTCGGGGACGCGGGGAGCCTTGCACAGGTACGACAGCGTGTTCATGACAGGGTGGAAGTTCTCCCACTCACCGTTGGGGGTTCTGACCTCCAGACGGGTGAGCATCTCAGCGAGGATGCCGAGATCCATGATAATGGGGGCTGCGAGCAGGGAGTCCTCGCAAGTGTTGTGAAGAACGATGGTGTTCTTGCCGCGAAGGAAGATCTCGGAGGTGTACTCGTCCATGGCGCGCTTGGAGTCACCGACGTACTTCAGGTACTTGATCACGATGCAGTGGTCGGGCTTCTCGGGCTCGCCCTCGCGCTTGTAAAGGATGTCGTTCGAGGCAACAATATCGTCAACGACGTTGGCCTTGGTGATCTCCTTGCTACGGAACTGAGCGGGCGACGACAGATTGAGGCCATCGTTGTTGCCGAGATGGTTGTAGCTGGCGATGCAGGTGGGCTTGATGCCAGCAGACACGAGGAAATCGGTCAGAACAGACTTCATCTTCGTCTGGCCAGACTTGAAATCGTCACCGCCGATCATGGCGCCCTTGTTGACGGCGTACTCAATGAGGCCGGGCACAAGGGTGTTCTGGGGGGAACCGTTGACGAAGGGAACGTTCAGCTCGATGGCGGCAATGGCGAACAGGGAAGAGGGGGCAATGTACTTGCACTTCTCGTCGTCGCACAGGGAAGAGAGGAGCTCAGCCTCGGTTGTGTTCACGCCGTCAAGGATGGGGGCGAAGCACTCGGTGTTGGCGGTCCAGAGGACGACAATCTGCTCGCACTCGTTGGCGGCCTTGTACTGCTCGATCTGCTTCTTGATAACCTCAACGTACCAGCGGCGGCCGCTAAAGTCGGAGAAGTCCTGGCCGAGGATCTCCTTGGCGTACTCCTTGGTGATGACGTTATCAGCGCGGTCCTTCTGGTTCTCGGCGACAAACTCAATGTCGAAGGGGGAGGGGAGGGGGGTAACCTTGGACATCTGCTCACGAAGCTGCTGCTGGAGGGTGACGTCAATCACACCAGCCTTCTTCATAGCGTCAGCCATGTTGTCCTTGTTGATGTCCCAGCCACCGATGACAAAGTTGCTCTTGTCCTCGGGTCTGACCAGAGGAACGAGGGCGCTGAACGGGGCGTAGATGTCCTCACCCTCGGGGTTGGTGCCGAGACGGACAGTCGTAGCCTGGGTCACAGAGCCGAAGAAGTTGGGCCTGCATGTGCCGTCGGTGCGCTCCCACTCGATGCCCTGCTGGTTGGCCAGAAGGCCGGCAGAGAGCGTGGTGCCGTTGCTGCCACCAAGACCCACGAGCATAAGACCCGTCTTGGGCACGTGCTGCTTCATGCGGAACTCAAGCTCCTGAACGCCAGTGTTGACAACAGCGGAATCACCATTGACCTCAACGGAGGTTGTTTCGTAGTTGTATTTGCTAGTAGTGTAACCGTTCTCCTCCTGGGGGCCACCGGCGACCTTGAACTTCTTAACGAGGACCATTCGACTGCTTGAGAATTTCGTCCAGTTTCACCGCGCGAAAATATAGGCGAACTCCCAAGCCACTGCTCTAAAACTACTTGATAGAATCACCAGGCGTCCCAGATGTAACACAGCTCGTAAACACAACCATCAACATTTTATGACCCCTCAGCAGCCAACAGATTGGTCAGTCTGCAAAGCCGATCGACACCAAATTAGCGTACTGTTCAATTAACGATGTTACCAGACCTGTGCTGGGTCCAACAACACACGTCACCTGCAATAAATGGCTAATGGGTCGGCTGACAACATGTACGCCGTGTATTTCTAGATATTTCCGTAATCAATCAAATGCCGAACATCAATTCTGATAACACACATCAACAGTCACAGGATCAGTTCATACATGGTGGCCCAAAGGTTTATCGAGTAGAACTTAGTGCTGGGTGTTCTTGTCACGGTGGTTACGGCCCTTGTTCTTGCCATAGGGCTTGACGTGGCTGTGCTTCTGGCCGGGGATACCGAAGTGCTTCTGGGCCTCACGGCTGCTCATCTTGCCACGGAGGAGGACGCAGTTGTTGCCCTTGGGGGCATCAAGAGCAAGCTGGTCAAGGGTGAGGCACTCACCGCCGACCTTCTCGATACGGGCACGGGCAGTCTCGGTGAAGCGGAGAGCAGCGACGCGCATCTTAGGGACAACAAGCATACGCTCGTCGTTGGTGACAGTGCCAACAACAACGGCGGTCTTGCCCTCGTGAACGGTCATGAACTTGTTGATCGACTCGATCGACAGAGGGTGGCGGTTCTCGCGGCTAAGGAGAAGGCGGTGGTGAACACGGCGGTTGAAGTCAGACTCAGTCCTGCGAGCAAGGTGCTCGTAGGCCTTGATGAGCATACGCTGGTACTCGTTGTCGCACACGGCAGTGCGAGTGTTACGGTGTCTTACGCGACCCTTATCAATGCCCACTGAGTAAGTTAATAGGTTCTTAGGTCATATTGGCAACAGCTCATGCTCAAAACTGGTCGCCAAGACCATCGGATACATACTTTTCTCACTCGAAACCTTCACAGCCTTTTTCGACCATTTTAATCCAACCTCCCGACTCCCAAAAAATGTGACGACAGACCGACCCTCGCAGCGTGTTGCCTGCTCCAAGGGACTCCCAATCATGTGTTGAACTGCACCCAACTTTTTCTTGAACGAACAATTTGGCCACAATATCTGTGAGACATTTCAAACAAACCCACATAATCAGAGATATGCAATCAGTCTTCCGTAGCAGTCGAAGTAACGCAGAAGAACTGAAACTGAACATTCAGACGGGAATGCGCCTGACGGTTGGCGCCATCACACCCAATCATCCTTCTGATATTCTTTTGGAGGATTTTAATGAGTGTAACAAGATCAAGTTGCCTCGACAAGGGGGTCTGAGAACCCCTGCGCACAAATCCAGCTCGTTCAAGTTCAAGGATTATGCGCCCAAGGTTTTTCGCTCGTTAAGAAACCGTTTTGGTGTCGACGCGGCCGACTACATGGTCAGCCTTTGTGGTGAACACAGTTTAACTGGCCTACCGTCCCCAGGCAAGTCAGGTTCCATGTTTTATTTCTCTCATGATAGAACATACGTCATCAAGACTATGTCCAAATCGGAGTCCAAGTTCCTTCGGAGCATTTTGCCCGAATACTACAACCATTTTGTCAAACACCCCCACACACTGATCACACGGTACTTTGGGCTTCATCGCGTTAACCCTCGCCATTCCAAGAAGACGCACATCGTGATTATGAACAACCTGTTTGACACTGACTACGATCTGCACGCCAAGTACGACCTCAAGGGCTCCACCGTGGGCCGCCAAACCAAGCCTGCTGTCGGATCAGAGCTGAGCAACGAGACGACTCTCAAGGATCTCGATCTCATCAAGTTCCGCCGGCAACTTTACCTTGAGCCGAGAAAGCGCGCCCTGCTCATGGAGCAGCTGAAGCTGGATTGCCAGTTCCTCGCATCACTGGGCCTGATGGACTATAGCCTGCTTCTTGGCATACACGTCAAGAACACTGTCCACAAGCCGCTCACATCGACATTTTGCTCACCAAAGACGACTGAGCGGTGCCCCGCACCCGTGTGGGACAAAACACCCACGCGCCTCGGTATTGAGAACGTCACACGCACTGACTCCTCGGGATCGGAACTCCCTGAGCCGGCCTCCTCAGTGGACCTCGACATGGGCCCCGTAGTCACCGCCGAGCAGCGCAAGACCATGTCACACCACTTCCCGGTCGTCGTCCGCGAGAACACCAACGTTATGTCCATCCCGCTCCACGAGGCGCCCAACTTTAGGATTGCCGATCTCACGGTGCCTCACCCGATGCTCCTGCAACACTTGACGAAAAACATGCTCGTTTCCGTGTTCCAGAGTGAAGACGGCGGAATGTGGAGCTCGGACGGCACTGAGCTGTATTTTGTTGGTGTGATTGATCTGCTGACCAAGTGGAACGGACTCAAAGTGGTTGAGAATCGCATCAAGGGCGTTGTGTATGACCCAGCGCAGGTGAGTGCGGTTGCACCGGAGGACTATGCGAACAGGTTCCTGCAGTTCATGGCCGATTTTATCGTTGACCAGGAGCCGCGGCCAGTTAGTGCGACAGAGGCGCTGCCTGATGTTGACAGCAGCGAAGATGGGAGCAGGAGCAGCCGCTGGGCCGAAGGGGAAGGGCTGGGTCTGTCAGTGGATAAACCAGAAACTTAAAAATAGCTGGGCCGTCTTGCAAAAATGAGGATTAGGAGGAAATGCGGCCATGGCACCAATGGGTGTCGTCAGCGTATGTGCTAGTTTGCCAGATGAACACCCGTTAAGTGTCACGAAAATGTAAAGTAGGCTTGAGTGGCCCTGCAAAGGTACAACAACAACATGGTCACGGCTGATTTGCCCGATTTCTCTAAGTTCCCTGACAGCAACGTGGTATTCGTGCTCGGTGGGCCCGGTGCTGGCAAGGGCACCCAGTGCGCCTATCTTGCGGAGAAGTACCCGACAATTTGCCACCTTTCAGCCGGGGATCTCCTCCGCGAGGAGGTTGCCAAGGGCGAATCGAGCGAGCTGGGCAAGGAGATCTCGTACATGATCAAGAACGGGCTGATCGTCCGCGCCGAGGTTACTGTTCAGCTCCTCCAGAACGCTATGGCCGCCCACCCGGACAAGAAGGTCTTCCTGATCGACGGGTTCCCCCGGGCTATCGCCCAGGCCGAGTGCTTTGAGACCATGGTGGGCCAGTGCCGCTTTGTGCTCTTCCTCGAGGCACCCAACGATGTGATGACTGAGCGTCTCCTCGAGAGAGGCAAGACGAGCCAGCGGATCGACGATAACAAGGAGTCCATCGTCAAGCGCCTCAAGGTGTACGCGGACCAGACGATGCCCGTCATCGAGCGCTACAAGGAGCGCGTGGTGTCGTTCAGGGGCGACAGGCCCAAGGAGGAGGTCAGCGCCGACCTCGACGCTGTATTTGAGCCGCTTGTGTAAAGAATTTACTGCTGATGTGACGATGCATTGTCACGTTACACACCTGGATACGCCTCGATGTGATTGAGTTAGGAAATTGATTTGTCATAATCGCCAAGGAAAATCAAAAGACAAAAAACATTGCCGATCATGCTTGTATTACCTCGTAATAAGGTCTGACAGCTCGTTGTGTAAACTTTGTTCTAGATTCGGGGTATGAAATATAACCAGTTTCGACCATTCTTTGTCCAGAGTTCTCAAGATGCCTAAGGTTTCCGCTCATCGCCGTTACAGCAAGACAAACAGCACCCCCCGTCGTCCCTTCGAGAGTGATCGTCTTGCCGCCGAGCTTAAGGTCTGTGGTGAGTACGGTCTCCGTAACAAGAAGGAGATCTGGCGTGTGAGCCGCTCTGTGTCCAAGATCCGCAAGGCTGCGCGTGAGCTTCTCACTCTTGAGGAGCACCACCCCCGTCGCCAGTTCGAGGGTGATGCCCTTCTTGCCCGTCTTCACCGCCTCGGTGTCCTTTCCGACGACAAGACCAAGCTCGATTACGTTCTGTCCCTCAAGGTCGAGGACTTCCTTGACCGCCGCCTCCAGACCATCGTCTTCAAGGCCGGCCTCGCCAAGTCCATCCACCACGCCCGTACTCTGATCCTCCAGAAGCACGTCCGTGTTGGTGACCAGCTCGTGACCTCCCCTTCCTTCCTCGTCCGCCTCGAGTCCCAGAAGACCATCGACTTCGCTGATTCTTCTCCCTTCGGCAACGGCCGCCCCGGCCGTGTTGCCCGCAAGAAGGCTGCTGCTGGTAACGCCGGCGCCGAGGACTCTGAGGAGGAGTACTAATTGAATCTAGGGTGATTCACTGCTTATACATACCGGCCCGCGAGCCGTGACTAAATGGGTCTTAACGACCAGCCCTTCCCCTCCTCTCCCCGTGCGTGGGATTATCGTTCTTCCAAAAACTATTTTGTCGTGTCTCATTTTTCATTCTTCTCGCTCTTCCACATGTCAAATCTTTCTGCTCGCGCTGCTCTGCTCGTTCGCGACTCCACCAACAATATACCCATAATATAATCATCGCTACCTTCTTGTCTCGTCTTGAGCCCCCAACCAACCAACGCGGTCATTTTGCAAAAAAAATCCTGGATACTGTGACATACACACGAGTGGCGTGGGGTGCTCATAACCCTACGTCCTTTCGGTCGGCCGCCGATTGTCTGATCTAAATTTTTCGGGTGACATTTATTTTACCCCACCTCTGACAATACACCTGTCACACCGTTCCCGTGCATGCAATGCGTAGTACAGCCCCTATACATCGATCACACATTGGCACTGGGCTCGGGAAGTGCTGAGGAAGACTTGAATGAAAGGTGGGATTTCTGTCGATGATCTTCTTTCGTTACTCATCCATGTGTTAACCTGCCGCCCTTCTTACTTTGAAATCTAGTTTACATGATGCCCTGTTCGTACATTGGTCCGATCTCAGTGAAATCGGCTCCTCCGTCGCCTGTGACGTCAATCTCCCTCCTCCATCCGAGACCTCCGTCCTCAGGCTCCTGGAGCTGCCCTACACTATCACCGACAGGACGCCCTGCCTTATGTTGAGACTCGATGGCCACCGCGAGTAGCCACGCGGCCTTGGGCTCGATGACCTCGCGAAGATCGGGGGATCCGATAAGTCGACGGCAGAAGGAAGTGACTTCGTTGGGGGCGGGTCGCCGGCCGGTGAGGTCCAAGAGCTTGTTCTGAAGCTCCATGCGCTGCTGCTTGAGCTCTCCGGACAACGAACTAAGGCCTGACACCTCGGGATCTTGAGTGATCATGGAAACAATCTCGGCCGAGAGTTTCTGGACCTCGCTGAGAATCGTGGATTGGAGGTTGGATACATCGTCGTCCGTGAGGCCAGCTTGGACCGCCGGAGTGACCAGAATCGTGCTGTATCTAAGCGCAAGATTGTCAAGTTCGGCCTTGATGTCGCCAAACAGCAAAGACAGGTTGGCGGCCTCGTCGCGCTGGATCTCGAGGGGGCTGGGCACCGCGTCGAGCGTTGGTAGACCTCTAGTGTGTATCTGGGGGCTCGGCTGGGTCGGGGCGGGGTTGGGTGCGGGT
>PPCM01001468.1_pt1 | contig 10573 bp, 6 predicted proteins | sample 1555541 | NCBI WGS metagenome assembly PPCM01 (sample SAMN05284479, study PRJNA326546) | Marine sediment metagenome, whole genome shotgun sequencing project. | isolation source: marine sediment | place: Germany: Wadden Sea | collected 2012-09-05 | reverse complement strand
GCACCACCCGCAGCGGCCGGGTCGGGTCGGCCGGAGGCAGGGGCAGGTCCTCGATCACCTCCATCAAGGGCCGGGACGGGACCCACGCCGCCGTCTCCAGCGTCGGCCTGTCCGTCAGATTAGCCCCGCCGAGCCCGCTGACTGGGATAAACGTCATGTTTCTTCCCTCCCTGAACCCGGCCTTCTCGAGGGCAGGGCGCGCGTCGGCCCGAATCTGGTCGAATCTACGGCGGTCCCAGTTCACCGTGTCCATCTTGTTGACGGCGACGACGAGGTGGTCTGCCCCCGCCGCCCGCATGAGGTGCACAGCCTCCCGAGACTGGCCAGGACCCCACCCCGTCTCAAACCGACCGTCCTTGGCGTCGATGATCAGCACCGCGTGGTCGGGAGCAACCGCCCGCGTGACGAGCTTGGGCGTGAAATCCTTGTGTCCCGGGCAATCAACGAGATGGACCGTCCGACCGCCCGGGCCCGTGACGGTGAACGTGCCCACGTCCATGGTCACGCCCCGCTCCCTCTCGGAGGCGTCTTGGTCCATCACAAACGCAAACCGGAACGAGTCCTTGCCCAGCACGGCCGCCTCCCGCTCGTGGCGTCGCATTGCCTTGGTGGACACCGCACCGAGCTTGTACAGCAGATGCCCGATGACGGTCGACTTGCCTGCGTCGACGTGACCAACGACCATGACCGTGGATGCCGCCCGGTCAGCCCAGGCCTGCCGGGCAAGCGCGATGGTCTCGGGCTTGGCCGTGTAGGCTGGCTTCTTGGCCTGCTTGGGCGGGGTGGGGGCGTCTGGCTGCATCGTCGACACGCGGGCCTGTATAACATGTGCAGCGGGTGCGCGTGACTTGGGTGTGAACGTCTTCACTGGGGGTGGTGCATCCACGTGCCTCACACCATGACTGAGGCTGATGATGGCGTCCACCACCGCCGCGGATGGACGGACCGTCAACGGGGACGGGCGGGCACGCGGGATGCTGAATGGCGTGCAGCACCGATGCGGGTGGGGAGCGGACGGTTGAGGGGAAACGACGGCACGGCCACGGAAACAAGATGCGAATGAAATAGAGGGCATCGTGAAGATATCGACCCCAGACGACATGACATCAGCATCCAACTCCGATGGCACACTCGATGGAGCAAATATCGAATCGTCATCGTCATCCAGGCAGTCCAAATAAGCATCAACCGCTGCTAACTTTTTGTTGGGTGCATCTACAGCCAAATAATCACTCCCATCGTCACTGTATGCATCGCCGTAGCCACTCTCTGGTGATGAATATCCCTCAATCTGGGTACTCGCGTACATTGGGTTTTGCCGAGTTAAGCCGGACAGACCACAGGCGAGTCCAAGAAGCTGTCGCAGGCAAGTGAAGGCACTGTGTTAAGCTTGGTCGCCCGCAATCCAATCGTTTTTGATTGGTGAGGCTTGGGCCTCCTTCAGGGCATAAAGTGACTAAAATAGCGATGCGAATATGTATTGCATGCAGGCGCCGTATACAGCCAATAGCCCAACGATCGATGGGTTTGGCTTTGTTTGGCGCAAAAGCTTTTTTAGCTGACGACTTTTTTCATTTCTCATTGTGCAAGCAGATCGCACCATGGTGCGTCAAGACAACTTCGACGACGTCGAACCATTGGTGAAGAGAAAACCGAACATCATCGTCTCATCCATCAGCTCATTTGACAACTATGGCGGTTTGTTTCACCCCTCCAGATCTGTAACTCAGGCAGCTTGAAGGGCTCCGTCGCACTTCGGGACCAGAGCATTTGTGGTGCCATTTTAACCATGCTTTTCCGTGCCATCTTCGTCCTCCTCGTCGTGTACGCCATCTTTCAGTTCGTTAGCGGTTATTCAAGCCAGGTCCTTATCGACGGAGCCAAAGTAACAACCGATTGGACGGGCGCCACGGGCACCCTGGACCTGCCCTGCATGGATGCGGAGGTCTCGCTTGACGTATTCTTCTTCCATGCCGACAACGAGACTGCCGATTCCATCATGTCGGGCGGATCCCCGCTACAGGCCGTCACCGTGGTCGATAATACCAAGCTAGACGTCCGCCGTGAGTCCCAGATCTATGAGGCCGCCGTGCCGCGCGTCAAGGCAATCGGTGGGAAGTCTGCCATCCAGCTGGGGACACAGATCTTCACGCGGCGGGCCTTCTCGGCTGCCGGTGAGGACATGGCATCTTTCCTGGTCAACGTGAACTCCGCACAGACGTCAACCAGCCCCGAGGACCTTCTGAACCCGCTGCGGCCTGCGTCGCAGCTTGAAACGGTCAACACCAACACTTTTGTCGACCACAAGGTGAAGGCGCTGGTCTCTTTCACCGACGACCACATCGCGCGCCTCAAGCCGTTCCAGTTACAGCCGTACATCGCCAACACGGGCGAGATCATGACCATGCTTGCCGTTCTCGGGGTCAGCGACGAGTTTGCGGCCTACAACATCGACGTCTCAGACTACAGCCTCATCGACTTCAGCGCGACCACCACTGACATGTGGCCGTTCCCCTCCCCGCCCGACCTGGCCCTCCTTCAGGATCCCAGCGTGATGATGGAGCCGTTGACGAGCTTTGTGATGAACAATGATATCATGCTGCCGAGGACTCTCGATAAGACGGACGCCACCGCCCTGAAGGCCAAGTTCAAGGGCGCCGCATCGAGCGTGTTCACGGCAAGAGAGTATAACCGACTGGCAGCTAGCGGGCTGTCTACGGCCACCATGGAAACGACGTACTCCCAGGCCATGCAGACCGCGTTCACCGCGCCGTTCACCTTCAACGGGAGCGCCACACAATCCCCAGAGTTCATGGGCATGTTCAACGACTGGTTCCTCGGCATCAACTACGTTAACCACATCATGTCGTTCCCCGACGCACCGCTGTGCGATAACATGGCTATGGACGACGCCACGCTCATACTAGGGGTCGCTCAGGCACCCGTGGACGCCACGGGGACGGTCTTCACGGTCGATTGCTCCTCCACGGCGTCGTGGCTCGTCGATCAATCGTTTGCCTGTTTCTTCCTCGAAGAAGTGATGTCAATGACGCCAGTGCTCATGTTCCTGACGGGTACTGGCCGTGAACTCGTCCGTGTGGACACCATTACCAAGGCTACAGGCCCACCCGTCGTGTACACGGTGACTATCACAAGGTCAACAGACGCGCCGATTGACTTCCAGGCCGCAAACACCATGGATTACGACGATTACCCCGCCTCCCCGCCCGCCGAGTGGCAATGCAACGACGCATACTGGAAAGACGGCTTGTGCGACTGTGATTGCGGTGCATTCGACCCCGACTGCCTCTTTGACCAAGATTCCTTCATGTGCGACGCTAACCAGAAGTGCAGCACCTCTGGGCATTGCGTGGCCGACACGTGGCCCTTCGCCGGCGGCCTGATGTTCTTCTCGCTGCCCTGTATGGCCGCCACGTCCGGCGATGCACTCATTAGAGACCAGTTCACGGGGTCGTTGTTCGACTTCGACCAGCTCATCAGCGGCGACGCGGATACTGACCTGGAGCTGAAGATGAAGAACGCGCTGTGTGCCCAGGACTACATGGGCGGCCACACCCCCGCCAAGGTGGCCAACAAGGCCCAATGCAACGTCCCGCTCACAGCCACAGTCCTGTCTAGCGAGCAGTCCCGCGTCCCGGCCGACGGCAGCGAGGCCTGCGGCGTTGGGTGCGCGGGGGACTGGTGCGTCACGGCACACGTCTCCCCCAACGACATACCCTTCATATGGGACGTCGTCGACGACTCGATGATTCCTAGCAACGATGGGGGGCTGCCGAGCATCAAGGTCAACCCAGACGTGCCCAGTAACTCACTCAACGCCCATTGGACGACCAGCGCGTACGACGCGGCCACCGGCATCAACCACATCTGCATCCAGCCGCCCGTGGGTGTCGAGATGCTGTTCTACAGCGGGTACCTCTTCGGCGACCTCAAACCCTCGGTAACCAACACGGCCGTCATGATTGTCACTGAATCCGGTGCCGGTGAGGCCCTCATCACGCCCGAGGACGACGCGTTCCCCTCGCCCAAGACCTGGTTCCCCGTCCGGCTGACAGACGCTGCGGGGGACAGACACATGGCTCAGCTGTCCTTCACTGGCGTCACTGGGCTCGGGATCGCAGCGGGGACCGAGGCCTATCTGGTGACCATCAAGGACGTCCCTGTCGGCCTCACCACACCGTACTTCACGGCCCGGAACCTCATACTGTCGGACGGCGTCGGGGGGCTCAGCAGCGGCGCCGTGACCGACCTACAGGCCATCCCGCCCGTCCCCAAGGACTTCTCAACGTACACTGCCTGGGAGGGCAACATCGCACAGGAGGTGCTCCACATTACCCGGGACGGCCAGATCCAGGTCCTCAAGCTCGGTCCAGTAGGCGGCTGGGTCGGGACGGATGCAGAGTACTTCAGCCTGGCCTGCCTCTGTACCGATAACGGGGAATACCACCCGGCCTGTCGCGTGCCCCACGTCGACCACCCCTATTCAGTCTATGATGGCACTGCACATGATAACTCGGACGTCTCCATCGACCCCAACAGTTGGTTCAACTCTGACAATGTTTGTGACTTTGACGGCACCTCCACATACACGTACATAGCCGGCGGGACCGTTGACTACGACTCGACTGTCGGACCGGCCAAGTACCGCTTCATCGAGCGCGGCACGTACCCCGTTGCGTACGACATCCACCCGGGCGACCAGCTCTTCCCGATCGGCTCGGCGGGGGCAGTCACCCTGCCGGTCGACATGGTGTACGAACTCGCCGCCCAGACCAACGCCGTCCCTGCCCCAGCCGCTGACCGGTGGAAGGTGACCCCCACTGCACCGGCCACGATCGATGCGCACTACCTGATGTACACCGTGCCAGCCCTGGAGCCGCTGACGGACGACCTGCTGTGTCCCAGTATCAAGCTCGGCACATCGAAGCTGGCGCGCGGCGACACTGTGTCGGGATGCGGGATGGCCCAGTTCACAGACTGGACAGCCATGTGTAATGTGCAGGACTACATTGCCGAGGACACTCACAGGTTCAGCGACGACGGGCTCGCCTTCGCTGCCACCACCGGTCGATACTCGCTCGCCCACACCCTGCCCTTGACGAACAGGGGCGGGTCGGTGCCGGCGTCGCTCGCCAAGCACAAGGATAGGGTCGACCGAACGTACATCTTCACGTTCCCGTTCTCAGAGACGGAACTGAACGCGGAACGCAGCTTCTACAGCACCAACCCCACAGCGAAGACCACCGTCAACGGCATCGTCACCGACACCCAGTACACCATGAGCTATGATCTCCTCGGTTTCGCCAAACGGCCGTGTGACCAGGCCTTCTACGAGCAGCTCGTCACGCCTGAAGGGGGGACTACGGGGCCGGCCGAGATGGCGTACGTCACGGAGCAGCTCGCCAAACCCATGCCCAGTCCGTTGCCCCAGCTCCGGCTCAGCACGGTGCTGCACGCCAACAAGGCAGCCACCGAGGCTCTGATTGAGAGAATCGCACAGACCAAGGGCACCCCCGCAGGCTGGGGCGACATACCGATGCCGCTCATCGGGCCGCTGATCACGAGGTTCGTTGGCCCGCTGCGGAGGCTGCTGTACAGCTCAGCGATGGACAAGGTAGGCGCCAGGCCAGACGATAAGGTCGTAGTGAACCTGGACTCGGTGCTGGGCAGCATCCAGGAGCAAAAGATCACCCTCACGCCCGGCAAGGAGGTGGTGGTGTCCATCGGCATCGACCTGACGCCATACTACACCAGGGGCGTGCTATTCGGATCGACCATCGAGCATTGGAACGCCATCGTCACGACCACCGCCCAGACCCATGCCCTGCTGCCGGAACACGCGCACCAGGCGTGGGTGACGCTCACAATGGAGGTGAACGACCAGGTGTCACAAGTGTTCCTGCAAAGCTCATACACGTTCGCCAAGCTCATCGCAGACTTTGGTGCCGCCTTCGCCTTGACTGGGTTCGGGATGGTGCTGCTAGACACGTACGTCGGGGCCAAGGATACCGTGTCAGACAAGATCATCTCGAAGCTCAGGAGAAAGAAACGGGCCCAGACGTACCCGGCCGTGGTTGATCTGGAGGCGGGTGACTCGGGGTCCAGTGATGATGACGTCGAGCTGCCGGCGATGGTCCACACAGGACTGGGGGGCGACATCCTCATGGGGCTCGGGGATGGTGAGGCGATGGCCGACCTGCCTGGAACAACAGCGGCAGACTGATATATAGGGTAGCTTTATAGAATGAGGAGATAAATGGCTCATCGCTCTGATCTTTAGCCCGTTGCACAATGTAGCCTGCACACCCGGGTTAACTGGTGCCTGCCAGCTACAAAGCGTTGACACCCTTTCCCGTCTGATCGTACGGCAAAAACTAATGTGACCTCCCGGCAACGGACTGAAAAAATGGCCCCTTCAGTTGATTCGCCCCATAAAGAATTCCCATGATCGGCTTTGTTTTTATCTCACTTCTTGGCGGCCTCGCTCAACGTTGTCCAGAAGGCCTGGAGGTTCTTCTTATTCGCCTTCATCGGCCGCGCTGCGGGCTCGGCAGTGGTCTTGACCTCTGCAGGTTTCGGTGTGGCTTTTGGCCCAATCTCTGCCACTATCCCAGCCACCACTTTGACGAAGGCCGCCTCATCCTTCATGGTCGATAAGGAGCCCTTCTCGGTGACGGCCTGCAGGCAGTCAGGCACAGGCACAGGCACGTCGCCCAGGGCCGCCCCCGCCCCGCCAGCTTCCACAGGCGGGCAGGGCGGACGCACCACGAGCCTGTCGAGCGCGGTGAATTCAGCGGTCGGGGCCTCACTGTTGATGATTGACGCCAGATTGCTGACGTCGGCCGACTGGGTGGAGACCAGTCCACAGTCGTTATCCGCACAGAACTTTCGGAGCTTCCACAGTATCAAATCTAGGATATCTGTATATGAATCCGCTTTGAGCTGGGCCAAAAGCTGCTCGTACGCCTGTGGGACAGCGAACTGCGGCGCGTGCAGAGCGAATATCCGGTCGGCGTTGTGGGCCACCAGGTAGACCTCATCGTCGTTCCCTTCGGCGTTCTCGGCCTCGGCCTCGGCGTCGCTATCACCCTCGTTGGTCGCCCGGATCTGCGATATGGCTTCCTTGATCAGAATGAGGGCGTGGTCAATGGTCCAGGGCCGGGACACGTCCACCACAGCGTATACCGCGTCAGGCGTGTCGTGCAGGATGTCTGTCACCGTTCGGCCGTCGCATCTCGACGAACCGAGCGTCACGGCCCAATAGAGGACGTCAGTCTCGTCTGGAGGCCGAGAGAGAGATACTGACGGGCTGACAGTATTGACCTCAAATGTGGACTTGGTGTCTATGCCTGAGGTTTCTATGTGAGAGCCGAGCGGAGGTACAAACGTTCAGAGCAAAGCATTTTGACGACTGTGTCGTGACCACTGCCATTTTCACCTATGAATACTGTGTGTTTCGTCTTTTTGACCTTGATACCCTCGTTATATTCATCAAAGAGCGCGTTCCATGCCCCGTTTGAGCTCATCTTTGTCAACTGAGAATCTTTATAGTCAAGAAATATGCTGACAACAGCAGGGTCAACCTTGTATACACACCAGCTGCATCTGTTTATTAGAACCCATTTACGAATAGAAATGTGTCATACACCATCATGCAGACGGCTATCCTTGCACATGGCGCCCGCGCCCTGAACGCACTCCGCGATTCAAAGGAGTTCTTCCTTGGAGATAAGTTCCCGCTTGTGACACTGATGAAACCGACCGTGTATGACTTTTTTGTACTGTTTAACCGGATTCCTCTCTTCCCCCTTCTCATTGGGGCCCACATCTACCACGTGCTGTCCGCATGGGTCCCCCGCAGGCCCCAATCGAGCCTTCTCTATCTTTTTATTGTCGGTTTCTTCCTTTGTTTCAGCGGCGGCACCACCGTTGCCATCGTGAACCACGGGATCCCTGGCTGGCTGTCCGACCCGATGCTGTGGACGTATTATCTCTCGATCTTCGCCCTCCTGGTCATCCCCCCCCGCTGTCTGCCCCTCCGCGTTCTCTCCAAGTCTCGGGTTTTGACTTTTATCGTTGACGTCGCCGGCTGCCTCAACAAGCTTGACTCGCCCATCAAGGCCATGGTTGCCGCCGCTGCCCACCACCCCAACAACCCCATTATCATCGTCCTTGCTGGTATCCTTGTCGGTTCGATGGGGTCCTTCGTGGCCACCTGGGAGGCCAGGCTTCGGGGTGCCCCCCGCCCCCCCGCCCCGTGGCACGCCCCTCAGGCCAACATGGTGGGGGTGTTCGCCATTGTCAGCATCTACTACCTGCTTGTGCTCTGCCCTGCCGTGCCCTTTGCACTGGACGACGTCACGGCCCGCGCCATCGTGTTCTACTACCTTCTGTATCAGGTTATCTGCACAAAGTACATCAAGGCTGCCCACCTTGTGAGCCTGTCGCCAATCAACGTCGTGTGCAGACTGCTGACTGTTCGGCCGATGGCCCCGATGAAGGACAACGTCACCCTCCTCCTTGGCGGTCAGGTTGCTGCCCCCACGGAGGTCGTTAAGAAGAACGAATGAAAAATGAGATTATAAAGAATATAATGCCCGAACTGAAGAAGTGATCGGGAGGCGTGTCAATGAGTGACATGTGAAGGTGATACCACCCGGATTACGCACAGTTTAAAAACATGGAAAAACAGTCAAAGAACAACACGGGTGTAACTCGTTATACACTGCCTGAACCTGATCACATGCATGGTGAAGGACAGCATATTCCTCTTGTGAAGGGCATCACAACCGAGATTTTCATCCCGGCAACTCCAATTGACCCAGACGCGTTCAGCACGTTTGTTGAGCAGCATGCATGCGTCCTATCTATGGGTGGCTCACCTGAGCACCTCTCCCGGCCCTATATCATCATCGGGGAGTCACTCCAGGCGATGCTGTACATACGGTTCCCCGAGGAGTACTCGCTTGAGCCGTCTTTGATGAATATCACCGCGAGGTTCACAATCAAGTCCGCGCTGCTGTCTGTTGGCCGCACGCTATCGTCAGCTCCTGTCACCGGCGTCGACGTGTCTCGAAACGAGGACCCAGGCACCACAGCACCCCCCACCGTGCCCAAGGCCATCCACAAGGACGGATGTTGTCTTTTCTGTTTGTTTGACATCATCACGCCGTCAATGCTGACCCCGTGCGCTCTTGGGCGTGTTGGGGTGGAGCTTTCCGTTGTCTCAACCCGCCCACGCGGGACGGATGCCACGCACAAGGTTGATCCCATTCCCTCTGTGGACATGGAGATACTCCCTGTCGAGCTGCAGGGCCACACGCGAACACAACCCATGTACTCCCAAAGCGCCTTCAATGAGTACGAATCGTTCTCAGAGAACCTCGATTCATTCAGCGTGACGTGCAAGGGCGAGAGACCCGTCGAACTGGCCGCACCTATCGCGTTTGAGCAGGTTTCCGTTGACCCTGTCGTCATCGTCCTAATCAACAACCTGCCCGTCGTTCCGAATTTCATGGGGACCGTTGAAATCACTGACGTGAGCGTTGTCTTTGCAGATGGAGCCACCGCTCTCGGCCCAGAGACCCCGTGTCGCCAAGCACTGCTCCCCTCCGAGTCCATCGCCCTACAATTCACCAAGGACGCGTCCCCCCAGCCCCAACAATCGCCCCCGTCAACGATAGTCAATATGACGTCCGTCATGCTGAGACCAACGCACTTCACACCGGCCGAGAGTCCACAGAGTTCACCAGATGGCACCCTCTCGCCGTCCCCAGGGTGTCAGCTCAACGTCCAGTTCCGCGTCGCGCTGCCCCACGGTCCTGGTCCCACAGCATGTGGCCATTTCGTCGCCTCCGGACCCGTGGTCTTTGTTGAATCCACCCAGCAGTCGAAACAAGCCGTCCAGGTCGACCTGGCCCGATCCACGGGCGAGCTGTCGACCATCACGGTCACTCTAACCAACACAGATATCATGTCCCACCACGTCCGAGTCGAGCTCCTCCCAGGCATGTCGTGCATCGCTGACACCCGTCCCGTCGCCGCCCGGGCCGACGCCATCGCTGTGCCGACCATGGACTTCTCCGCACTCGGGTCTGAGGGGTCCTCGAGGGCCGCCAGCCCCCTCCCCTTCGAGGTCGACCGCCCGCCGCCCATCTCTATCGAGTGTTCAGAATGCGTGGAGCTCGTGTGCGTGCCGATCGGACGCGCGTCGGGGCGCACCACGCTGAACGGGTTCGGGTCCGAGGAGTTTCGGTTCCAATGCGTGGCTCTCGACGGAGCTGTGGCGCTGGTGAAGGTCGTCGTTGATGGCGGCAAACCGCTTGTTTATAGAGGTTGAGTGATTATTGTCACTTTATAGTTTGACTTGAGTAAAACGTATTTTCGCCGCGGGGTTGGTGATCATGTTCAGAAATCAGTGCCGCAAGGCCGGGTCGTGTGCCGGTTGCCGTCTCATCGGGCCCATGATTGTAACCGCCTGAATTGGTTTATTGTCTCACTCCAGCCCAAGCCAGTCAATAGTCACTGTACCGCTGACACCCCCCCCCCCCCC
>PPCM01001467.1_pt1 | contig 10576 bp, 10 predicted proteins | sample 1555541 | NCBI WGS metagenome assembly PPCM01 (sample SAMN05284479, study PRJNA326546) | Marine sediment metagenome, whole genome shotgun sequencing project. | isolation source: marine sediment | place: Germany: Wadden Sea | collected 2012-09-05 | reverse complement strand
CAAGAAAACTTACAACTATATACATAATATATATCACTCCCTCTTATAAATCTCTCTTAAACTCAAGAAGCTCCTTAGGAACCGTCTGATGAAGTTTGAAGCAAATCTGATGGTAATATACCTCATTACCTTTTTCATTTTTTCTCACTTTTACTTCTGATGCATTTCCAATATCAAAATCTAACTCACCCATATTAAAATATGATGTACTGCTATATCCTAAATGTGGAAACTTAGCACAAATGTAAAACTTATAACCTCCTTTTTCAAAGTTCTTAATTTTATTAATTGCACTCTTTTCAGTTTTAGAAGTTTGGGTATTATAGACAATCGTATTCTCATCGAGTAAGTAGTTATCATAATTAATTGGATCTTCAGCTATTTTTATAGGACAGTATACTCTTTTCTTCTCATGATTAATTCTTTCACCAACTGCATTCAGATAACAATCATCACTATCCATTTTATATAGGAAATCAGCTTTATCAACTAAGTCAAATAATTGCATAGTAGTTTCTTCTTGAGTAGATAAAAAATCAAAAAGATCAATATGTTCTTGGAAAAGCTCATACGCATTCTTAGTCTTCAACAAGTCAATAATTTCATCACAGATAGTTAATGAACCATCTACATGTTCAAAGACTGATGGCAACTCGTACTTTGCCTTGTTGTATTCAGCATATACTGCACTACCAATACCATCTGAAAATTCATTTTTCAACAATACTCTTCTAAGAATTTCATTTTCTATATATTCACCATTCAGTATTTTTACATAGTCTTTAAGCTCATTATTACTATATGATCTAAAAACAAACTGAGTAATTAGTGAAAAGAATTTTTGTAAGAAAATATCATTTGCTTCGATTTCATACTTCTTCTCATAATAGTCTGAAAATGGATCATAAAAGTTCTTAAAAAGTAACTGAAGAAGATCCAGCTCTTTAAAGTACTTGTTATTATATAAATCTACTAGCTTGGGAATATACTCATATCTGCTGAGTTCATCATAATACTTTTGCTTCAATCGTGTTTTTACTTTGAAGCTATTAGAAATTGATTTAATAATATTCTCCATTGCTTCCTCTTCGATTTCTACATTGATAAATGGTGAAACTTCAGTAAATGAACCTTCTGCATGTCTAAAAAGTTCTCTCTTATCAGCTGTTTCTCCACCTGTAAGAACCTCAGCTATGGAATAATCATTCTTTGAATTACCAATAATATCTAGTACAGTAACATACTTATGAGGATCATCAGTCTTTCTTAACCCTCTACCTAACTGTTGTAAGTAAATGATAGCTGAAGTAGTTGATCTTAACATAATAATTGTATTAATATCAGGAATATCTACACCTTCATTAAATTTATTTACAACACAGATAAGTTCTGTGGTTCCATCTTCATCCGATTTTAAATCCTCAATGTATTCTTCTACTAACTCTCTTTTTGCCTCATTTTGACCACTGATGACAGCTTTCGTGTTTATTCCTATTTTATTTAATTCTTCAGTTAACTTTTTAACTTCATTCTTGTCAGAACAAAACACTATACCCTTCAAATTTTCGCCATAATGACCTTTTTCGTTTATCAAGTCTTTTAAATAGCTACTAAGTTCTGTATAGTTAAACTTCTCACCTACATCTAGTAACTCATCAGTAAGTGCTAATCCATAGTAGGTAAATGGACAAATCAACTCATGTTTCATTGCATCTAACAATCTTATCTCATAAGGTACACTGTACTTAAATGTTTCGAACAAGAAAGAAGGGTTTTTAGTTCTCTCTGGTGTCGCAGTAATACCCAAAGTGAACTTAGGATTTAACTCATTAATTATATGATTGTATAATGTTTCGTCGCCAATCTTGTGTGCTTCATCATAAATTACATAATCAAATGTGTTACTATCAATATCATCATTCTTAATAATGTGATTATACGCAGTTTTATCTGTAGTGAATACAAAATCTGCTTCTTTAATCATATGTTTATTACTAGATGAGACTTCCTCAATAAGTTTATCAGGAAATACTTTTCTAAACGTTTTTACAGCATCTGTTAGTATCAGCCTATTATGTACTAGAAATAGGACTTTGTTTGCATTAACTTGCTGAACATCAAAGGCAGATAAATATGTCTTACCTGTTCCTGTTGCTGCAATAACTAATCCTCTATCTTCTGTATCACGGCAGATATTCAGCTCTTCAAGAGCTTTCACCTGCATGTAGTTAGGCTTAATTACATCTGCATCTAAAAGTTTTTCAAAGAGATACTTTTCTGCTTTTCTTTTATCTTTATATAGTGATTTATATCCTTCAACAAACTGTCTATCTAAAACAATTGATTTTTCATCGTCCCATATATCTTCAAAGATTTTGCTATACTCATCTACAATATAACCTTTTTCACTAGCATTAATTTCGACAGCCATCTCATGAACTAAACCAAATGCTCTGTTCGAAATATTAGATGATCCAATTATGATTGATCTATTTTTCCCTTTTTCAAACATATAACTCTTTAAGTGAAATCCTTTATCACCCTTTGATGGATCATAAACCTTTACAGATATCTTCAGCTCTAATAGTTTTTCAAGTGATCTTGGATCAGTAACAAAACCTTCAGTAGTAATTATCATTCTACTACTTGCATCATATCTCTCTAAATCTTTATATATAAGTACTAACCCTGACCATACACAGTAACTTACTGCAATATCGACCCTATCTGCTTCCCTGAGATTAGTCATTATCTTTGTCTTTATACTCTTCTTATTATCATTTGTAAGAATATTTGGATTGTATACTTTCGATTCAATACTTTTATCAATTAATGATTTCTCAATCGCTCTATTTATCACTTCTACCACTCCCTAAATATCATTATATCAAAAAAAGAACTTACTGAGTAAGTTCAATTATCTTATTTACAATTGGAATATCTGCTTCTGCCCAATCTAAATTGTGTAACTCATCAACAGACAGCCATTTACTATCAAGATGTTCCGTTAAAGTTATCTCTTTTGAGTCAACTTCAACAAAAAAACTGTGCATGATGATGTTGAATGTAGGATATTTATGGTCTACAGTTGTAATGAAATCACCCACCTCAACATCTATTAGTAACTCTTCTTTCAACTCTCTCTTAAGAGCTTGTGATGCAGTCTCGCCTTCTTCAAGTTTTCCACCAGGAAACTCCCATTTCTTATCCATTTTACCCATATCTTTTCTTTTTTCTCAAAATATCCTATCATCAAATCTAATCACTGCTGCTGAAACCTCAACCTTTTTCATTACAACTCCTCAATACACTATCTATCTCGATAGATTTATGTACTTTCTCAAATAATCATATAACTCTTTAGCTGCAGACGTTCCTGAGCCAGCAAAATTTTCTGTATCAATTGATAAATCAGCCCTTTTCAATCTATATAAAATCTCATAAAAACTGCCATATCTAAAAGAACGCTGCTCTTTCAATAATGGGAATATATCAACAAATAACATCATCAATGCCATATAACCAACACTTTTAGTTAGAATTGAAGTGCTTCTATTCCAATCTAATGGAAATATATCTGCAATTACTTGAAAGTAATTATTTATTATCTTATATAGTAACTCTTCCTCATAATTGTAATAAAACTCCCAAAGGACATGTCCTCCCCTTACAGATATTGACTCTGGGTTAAACTCATAAATATTAGAGTAACCTTCATTATACAAAAATGTTCTTAAAATATGTTTATACCTTGTATCATAAGTAAGTTTTAACAATTCTTTGGAAAACATGCTCGATGAAATAATGCCCCTACTTGAGAGTTCATCTTTCTTCCCCAGTATCTTTATCTTTCCAAACCAAGGAGAATCATTATCAAGTGCTATTTTCTTTACGATTGAGAGATACATTTTTTCTGGTGTATATTCTTTAAAAGAGGCATCTAAAGTCAACTTTGTAGAAGGGTCAATTTTTAGCTGCTCAGTATTTATATTACTAAATAACATACGCTGTTCAGACAGATGTAGGTCTCTGAATACACACACCAAGACATCATATGTGTTATCAATCGAAAATGATTCAATCCTATGTTGTCCATCAATTATTGAAAACAGGTTTTCATTATCTTCAAACTCAACTTCGTCCGATTCCCACTTAATTATACTATCGTTATTTACACTTAGTACTATTGACGATGGTAGACAAGAATATGGTGCTGCTATAAAATTACTTAGGGAAAAAATTCTTTCCTTTCTTAGGACTCTTTCAACTCCATCTATCAATATGTCATCATTGTGAGTTTCAATTCTTAGAATGTCTGCTTTTGAAAGCTGTTTTAGTTCATATCCATCAACTTTAAAAACAAAGAAGCTACTTAGAGGTTGATCTATCATAAATCCACTATACTTCATACATCTCATCTCCTTTGACTTGAATAAACTTGCTATCTACAATGCGAAACTCTGCTTGAACTTCAAGTTTGATGTTTGAAAAATCTTTAATTATTATCACAATAACATTAATAAAAATAAAAGGTAGAATAATTAAATACCAGTATTTATCACAAAAGTCTCTAGTAATTGCAAGTCTTGGAAATACGTCTTCGGCATTACTCATTATCAAGAACTTAAGAACCATATATACCATAATTTGAATCAATAGCAATATTCCATTTCTATGTTTGTAGATTATTGTATATGTAATAGATGATAGCATAACTGAAATCATCAGTACAAAAATGCTATAATTCGGAACAAATCCAAAAAGCAAGAATGTAAAAAATGACCACTCCAAAATTAATATCAAAATAGTGCTTAAATAATCTCTCAGGTAGAAAAAGTTTACTTTAATAAGAGCAAACGTTTTTAGTAGAATAGATTTTTTCATTTATAAACCCCCTTAAAAGTCTCAACTATTATATCATTATAGTACATTAAATATTTCAACCTGTATAGTAAAAATCGATATATTTCTCCTCAAGTTATCAACTTAAGGCTTTATAATTTAAAACTGTCTTAGTTTTATCAATCTAAGTATTTGTAATCCATCACTTGCTGACCCTTTGTTCAATCCTGTTTGATAAGTTATCGGAATTAATGTGAAAACAAATGAGTACAAGTTATACCAAAATCCGAATCCCAATACCCACTCTATGTTAAAGATACTAGATGAAATATCTTCAATTTGAACATATCTATTTGCTGTAAAAATTAGTATCACTAGCACTAAACTTGATATGGGCCCCACAATTAACATCACGATGTTCTTATACCTATTCCTAGAGTCATAGTTGTTCCACTTGCAGTAGCCGGTAGTTGGATATATATGAAAGTTAATTCTCCCAACCGATCCTATTTTCTTTCCTTCACCTAACCTAATCACCCAATCCCTGCTTCGATATGTAATTTGATAAACTATCGCATGCATAAACTCGTGTGTGAAAACAGATAGGTATGCTAGAAAATATGCTGTTAAGAATGTAATTATCCAGTTCATTTATTCTCTCCTTTTATATAAGTGAAATTATGCATGTAGACATCTCTAGTTTTATTATCTACATAAATTACTTTATCTTTATCATCAATAATTTCATAATACTATTGCTTATAGTAATCCTCTAGTCTACGAAAATGAGACTTAAAACTAGCATTCCACTAGAATTGTAATATCGCTTTATTAGATAAACTAAGTACTCTAGAATCATTTATTTAATAGAGTGCTCTAAAAGCATCAAGTAATGCTCAATCTCACTTATGTATATTTGCCTTCTCGCTATACTATCAGTATCAAGCAGCACATAGGTATAAACCTCTATTTTGTTAGCATAATAATAATCTAGGTGTATTGAATTAGTTGAGCATGAAATATAATCTATCTCTGAGCCTAACTCACCATAAGCCTCTGTCTGTTTTGCAACTAACTTCTGAAGTTCTTCATCATTAGTATCAGTATTTGATTTGATCTTAGCCACTACTTCCTTCGAGATCTTATAAAACTCCTCAAACTCTCCTTTTTGGGGTGCATTAGGTGTTTGTCTGAAATATAGTACAATCACGAAAATAAGAGTTAAACAAAGTAATGCAATAATATATTTTTTCATAAACTTCTCCTTCTATTTCAAGATAATCATTAAACACTAAGAGTAATCTTGACTATGTAATCTGCTAACGCCATAAACAAAAAACTCACCCAAAATGGTGAGTTTCATCCCTTATTACTACTTGCATCTTTTACCCACCACAATCATTGTAGCAAATTTTTTAAATTTGGACAACTCAAAGATTGTGTGAAATAGTTTTGGGTGTAAGCGAAAAGATTTGAAACTAAAAACTTCTTATTAAAACTTTTAAATATCTACTCTTAGTAATTACTTACTACAAGTTTCACTCTTGTTTGCAGAAACAACAGTTACTCCACTCTTCAAATCAAAGGTCTTTGTAATCTGGTTACATAACTCACAAGCTGGAACAATATATTCACCTTCTGCATCGGGATTGTAAACATGAGCTCCTAGTGTTGCATCTTTTTCACACTCATTAATGGAACAAACTGGAGGCCAACTCTTGTCTGTATTATTGATCCAATGTTGTTTCCATGAACCACAGTTACATTTCCTATCAGATGTTCCTTCTTTATTTTTCCAACCACTTGATGAAACTGCACTCATAATCATATTCCTCCTTATTTTTTTTATATTAACCTCTCCTAACAGTTAACCAGGAATGGTCTTTCACTATTGATACTTTGTTTCAATACTGTGCTCCTAATTTTAAAAATATTATCCTTCGTTGAGTAATGTCTTGTATTTTTATCTTATCACTCTCAAATTTCACAGTCAATTTCACGGGAAATATATCTAACTAACAAGAAGTTGAACGGGAATTATTATAATTAAAACTATTCCCTTTATGGAATTAGTGTTTGAAGTCCCCAAGCATGAATCTATAGATGTCATACAATTGTTTGTACGGTAAAACACTATAGAACTAGGAAATGATATACTCCTCTCTATCATAAACTATTAAACATCATGTTCTTCCCAGTTTATTTGAGAATATAAAAAACTCATCCATTGGATGAGTTCAAAATAACTAATTATCCATCTTATCAATGGTATTAATTGAATAGATAATGGTGAAACTACTTATTATTCTTGATAACAAAATCCCATTTCTCGCATCCAATACTATCAGCTACAACATCACATTTTGCTCTTAATAAGAAGAAGATATTTCTTCCATAGACGTCAGACAGTGTTTCATAGTTTGCCATCCCTTTAGAGATAATTATGTCAGCTTTGTTAAACTCTTCTAGAAAATCACTTGAACACTCATCAAGTACTGTTCCTTGCATTGATGTTCCGTTTGTAATAACTTTACTAAGTTGATCCATCTTAACGAAGTTAGTATCAACCAAAGTAGCATCATTAACAATTGCTCCTGATTTTACTGCATAGATTATCTGATCATTTTCAAGCCCCTCTATAAGAAGTTTATCAAATACAATTTCACCGGCATTATCTGATAGAAAGAGTACTCTTGATGCAGTTTTCAATTCTTTCTTCAATGTTTCTATACTATCACCAAAGATATTGGCCTTAATAGATGTTTGAACTGAATCCTCTAGAACTTCCTTTGATACTTCATATCCTGCCCCGAAGTCAATTATATTTCCTGCTAAACTAAGTCTAACAGCAATATCAAAGGAATCAGATGACTCAGATATTAATTCTCTCAAATTAAGTTGGGAAATTAACTTCAATGCATTTTCATTAGATTCTTTCTTTTCAACTTCATAAGGATCAGTAATCCCTGTTGCTTCTTTGGCGTAACTATAAATCGCGCTAACAATTTCAGGTGTAGCTTGATGTTCCCATTCATCAGCTATTTGCTTAAGACCATATCTGATTATATCTGTTCTCAAAGCCTGATTATCAGTAAGTTTATTAGCAAGTTTTATAGTTTGGTTCATAATGCACGGTAAGCAATTGCTTGAAATTTTCATTAAATGTCCTCTTATATTCGTAATTTTACATTGAGATTATAACATAGGAATAATGATATATCTAGCAACCATAAGGCATTCATCAAAGTGACAAATTAATCTTTGGTATCACGCTGAGGGTATCTTTTATAATTTTTATCATTATGGTACTATGTCCATAATTACAAATTAAATCATATATTTAGCACTATAGGAGGCAAGTAATAATGGGAGACTGTTTGATATGTAATCGAATTGAAGAAATAAAGAAGAATAAGAACAAGTATTTTGTTAGAGAATTGGAAACAGGCTACGTAGTTATCGGAGATCATCAGTATTTTAAAGGTTATACGCTTTTTCTATGCAAGGAACACACAACTGAACTACACTTCTTAGATCCAAACTTCAAATGTAAGTATATGGAAGAAATGAGTATGGTCGGTGAAGCTGTTTACAATGCATTCAAACCTAATAAGCTCAACTATGAATTATTAGGAAACGGTGATGCTCACTTACACTGGCATATCTTTCCTCGTTTTGATGGGGATATGGATACTAGAGGACCAGTTTGGTGGCTTGATAAGAATATTATGTACTCTGATAATAATCGTCCATCAGACAGTGAGCTAGAACAAATGAAGATGCAGTTAGCTAAGGAAATAGATAAGATTGCAGGTTAACTAAATGAATCCTCTAGCAAGAGCCTATACTTAACTCATAAAAAAGCTCATCCTTGCCCCATGTTAATTAAACCACGAGACAACTTGTCTCGTCTCAAGAAAAATTCCCCCCTTTTTGAATTGTCATTATCTTTGAAAGAGTACTCATATTTTTGCTAATATAAACTATGATTTATATCCTGTCTCTTATATCTGTATAAAAAAGAGCAGGTCAGGATTTACCTCCTGACTGCCCTTTATATATGTTATCGGAGTTTTAACAAAGTCTATTAGCAATTCACTTTCACAATGGATGCTAGAAGAATCCTTGCTACAAACTCTAGTAAATAATTTCAATCTTATTTGCTTCTTATTTCTTGAATTAGAATATAAAAGAATAATGCAGGAACTAAAAAATCTAATGCAATTTCGTATGGATTACTAGTGCTAATTCGACCAATTGCAGAGTAAAGTGTTGATAATATTACAAGGACAATAATAACTTTTTTGATGTTTTTTTTATCTTCCATAACCATCGAGCATACTTCTAGTATTTTTTTCATTTGTTCTCCTTTCAAATGCAGATCTCAAAACATAAAAGAAATTGAGCTAAAGAAATCCGTCTCTTAACTTAACACAACTGTTTCCCCTTACTACCCAAAAGATTATTTCTTTTGCAAAAATCATTCGTGACTACTGTCATGATAATTATCATTTGCATCAAACAATACAAGATTTATATAGCGCTTTTTTACATTTTATACTATCATTCAATCTTACCTATGTCAATTCAGGCAAAGTGATTTGATAGAGTAAAACAGTCTTGCTGTATGCAAAAAAAGTGAGTAATCCACTACAATTCAAGTAAGTAACAATATCATGAAGAAGATCATATACGTGGCTAAATAGTCATGTAAATAATCTCAAAGTGGCTACTGACCCAAAAATAATCGATGAAGTATTTTACCTTTTGGGTGATGGTACTGGATTACTAAAAACTTCATTCCTAACTAAATACTCATCAATAAATTGTGAAACTATTACTCCCCCTCAAAACTCAGTATACTCTCTTCTTCGCATAACCTCTGCAACTCTTCTTTGTATTCCTTCAACTTTGACGCTTCAAAATTATGTTCTTTATGAATGCGTTCTACAAGACATTCTTTTGCTTGTCTGTACATAGAGTCCAACTTCTTTTTAGGTTGTATGTTAAACAAGAATAATCCTGATAGATAAAATAATGTAGTCATAGCCCAACCAAGAGGTTCTAGTTTATCCCATCCGAAAACAACTAGTACGATTGGAATTAATATTGCCAATATGAGGAATGGTAAAAGCTTATGTTTTAGCCAAAGGTTATTTTCTTTTTTGGTAATTTTATTTTTTATAACTTTCTCTGTACCAACTCCAAGATCAATGTATGATTTTAAAACAGTAATTCGTTCATTAATTTCTTCTCTTCTTTTGCTTGACTCCTCCTCTAACTGTTTTTCAGTAACTCTTAACCTATTTTCCTTTTGTTTTACACTATTTTTCATTATCTGAAGGGTTCTTTTTGTATCTTCAAACTCTTGGTTTCTTGCTCTTATTCTTGCCCTTTGTTCTCGGATTGTTTGCTCATCAATTTGCTCAAAAACAGCTTCAATATCATCAGCATTTATCTCTTCAGGATTTCTTGATTGCTCTCTCAAATCTACAAGTACTAAGGATACATCTTCTTCAGACAATTTACTTTCTTTACTTAAGAAATCATCATATCTCTTCTTGATAGAATCATTCAAATGTTTAGAAACTACGACTTGAGTTTTCGCAACAATATCGAAAGTCAATGGAATTTTCATTCCAGAAAAGCCTGACTGTAACTTGTACCAATACTTATTTGTAACGGTAGACAAGTTAAGCGCTAGTGGAATCTCTGACCCTTTCTTATTCTCTTG
>PPCM01001466.1_pt1 | contig 10590 bp, 6 predicted proteins | sample 1555541 | NCBI WGS metagenome assembly PPCM01 (sample SAMN05284479, study PRJNA326546) | Marine sediment metagenome, whole genome shotgun sequencing project. | isolation source: marine sediment | place: Germany: Wadden Sea | collected 2012-09-05 | reverse complement strand
CGACCTCACCGCCGAGCAGGTCAAGGAGATCGTTTTGTCCGCCTTCAAGTAAGCAAGCGATAAATTAACTTTATACTAAACTAAGAGTTGTGAGAGATCAGATGGCCGAGCCGGACGCCGCCAACGAGACGTACCCCTGCCGGTCGCCCTGTTTGACCAGTCCGGTCACCGTCACGCATCCGAGGAGCAGTGCGGCGGCGAGCACACCCAGCACCAGCACGGGCCCGACGACGATGGCCACGATGGCGACGACCCGGGCCCACCGAATGGCCAGGGCGAGCGGGGCGGGTGCGGCGGGGCGGGTGACCTGGAGCACGGTGGACGTGACGGGGATGTACCCGAGGAGGAGGGTCACCTCGGTGGAGGAGGCGCCCGAGATAACAAGGGTAGGGCCCGCGTCGGCCATGGGGGTGGGGGTGGGACGGCCCTTCTTGTCGATGAAGTCCTGGTACAGCAGTGTAAACGTGGTGCACATACCGTCTGCGTTATCCTCAATGCCCGGGAAGTTGATGGTGGTGGCCGGATGGCTGAACATAACACGCCATCCCGTCGAATCGGTGAACTCCCATGGCCCGCCCGCCTTGATGCATAACTTGACCGTCTCGATGGCGTCTCCCCGCACGTCCCCAAGCCCCTCGAAGGTGAACCCTACCTTACCCAGCAGGTCCCGCGTCAACGCCTCGGGGGCATAGCGGCAGTACAGCGGCTTGATGACGGCCCCCGCCCCCGCCCCCCCCAGCCGGACGAGGGAGGTGTCGTCGATGGCGCGGGGCGACCCCACCCCGGGGACGGTCTCGGGGCACAGGGGGGTGGGGATGAAGACGCGCGCCTCGCCCCCCACGATGGCACGGAAGGCCGCCGCCGTCAGGTCCGTCTCGTCCTGGATCTCGATGGTCAGCACCTCGTCGTCCAGGGCGGGGGCTCCGGGTGGGGCGAGGGGGGTGAGGGCGATGGTCAGCTCCCCGGCAGGCACGGTGCGGGTGGGCCAGATCAATAGGAAAAGGTCGCCGTACCCCGACCGGATCTGGGTGACCCGACCACCGACCATGGCGAGGGTCCTGAACCTATGTAGCAGGTACAGCGGGGCGAGGGGGGGCGGGGCACCGACGATAAGCGCCGACATGGCCAACGCGACGCATGACTGGGAGTGGGCGTGGTCATCGAAGGCAATGTACACCGACCCGGCCGGACACACCCGTGTGGCGGGGAGGCAGGCCGTCTGGCCCGGTGCCGCCTGGTACTGGTCGACGCCACACGGCACGAGGTCTGGGTAACGGACATTGCCGCTGTGGGGCTGGACGTAGCCGGGGGGGGCCAGACGACAGGCGCCGCGGACCAGATACTTCCCGGGGCCGCACCCGCACGGCTCGGTGCCGTTGACGGGGCAGTCCCCGGTGATAACGAGGGTCGACTCGCCCCCAGACGTCACGGACGCCACCCGCCCGACGTCTGCCCCGTGGTCCGCCACTAGGGGGGCCAGGGATGACTGGTACGGCGCGGTGGAGGGGTAGAACTTCCCCAGACGGTCGGCCACCCCCAGCCCTGCCCCCTCGAGGCGATGCGTGCCCTCGGCGGTGGTCACGGCGACAATGGTGAACGAGTAGCCCATCGCCATCCCGTGCGCCACCCCGGCATTCAGGGTCACCCGCTGGGCGTTGTACACCGGGACCGGGTCGCCCGTCAGCAGCTCATAGTTAGCGTTCGGCCCCCACCCCCAGATGTCGCCGTCCGCGGTCAGGGCCAGCACCCCGCCCGACCCGATGGCGAGGTCGACGTACTCCTTGACGGGGAAGGGGAGCCGGTGCAGGACGCGCGTGACGGGGCCCGGGGTCTCGATGGCCCACGGGCCGGTGCTGAGGACCCCGCCCGCCGTGGTGAGGACGACGGTGTGGCCGCCGTACGCCTCGACGACGAAGGGGACCTCAGCGTGGGTCGACCCGTGGGGGAGTCGGGCGACGAGGCAGTTCAGGGCGGGGGAGGTGGTCCCGTCGCCGAGCTGCCCGTTGTCGTTGCCCCCCACCGTCTGTACCTGGCCCTCAATAATGAACGCGCTGTGACCGTACCCGGCCGCAACGTCCGTCACAACCCCGCTCAGCTCGGCATACACCGGCTCGGGCTTATCCCCGGTATCTGTGTCGCCCGTAGCCAGCTGCCCCGCGTTGTTCCGGCCGAACGCGTACACCATTCCCGATTGAGTCAGGGCAATCGTGTGGGCACGACCCGCTGCCACCTTGGTGATCGGCTGCATGCCCAGCGTCCCAACCTGCTCATACACCATGTTGAGACTGTCCGACACCCGGCCCAGTTGGCCGTACAGGTTGTCGCCCGAGCTGAAGATCCGCCCAGCTGTGTCCACAATGACGGAAAATGACGTGGAGTAGGGCGAAATCGCTGCCTGGAAGGGAGTAATGTAGTCACGGATGTACGAGGCGCACGTAGGAGGCGCAATACTGGTGGATTGCCCCAGTTCTGAGTTCGAATTACCTCCCCAGACGATACAGTCAGGGTCGACAGCCGAAATCACGGTAATGTGTAGTAATATTAGAAGAAGTAATGGTCTAGCATCAGCCAATGCCCTTTCCCTCCCCAATAACGGAGTGAAACGGCTGGTGGCCATTTTGTTTTTATAAACAACTGTAAATCGGTCGTTTGTGTAACAGGAGCCAATGTGTTGAGAAAATAGCGGAATAGCCTATACGTCTGTTGAATGTATAAATTCGTGATAGTCATCTTTCTTGTCGGGACAATGGATGGCCATGTGAAGCAATGGCAGGAGAGACGCGGAGTATCGACAGAGATTGGAAATGCTGTTCTTGAGGAGGGCGAGTATCCGCGGTGGGCCGGCGAACGGAGCTTCACGCTGGATGTTATTGCCGAAAAGAGGAGATGCAAGTTCGATCTGGGGAAGTACAACCGGCATGAGGAGCAGCGGCTCCGCAAGGCCGTGTTTGATGCCATGAAGGACTATGGGCTGACTGTGGAGGACGTACACTCCGTGATGTCGGCCACCGTAGAGGGTGTGGCCCCGGAATGGTTCAACCGCATGGCGCTGTCCCTCCCGCACCGGTCCGTGACGTCCATCCGTCGGTACATCCTGTTCCACTTCTCTGAACGCACTGACGAGTGGACCATCTCCGATCAGCAGCATCTAGAGCTGTTGATGGAACACGGAGCATCGCTGGCCGGGATGGCCGATGAGCTCGGGAGGAGCAGGATGTTCGTCCAGAAGAGGATCACAGCGACCACCCGGGAGGATGTCGGGTCGGCTGGGTCTGGTCCGGTCGTCCCTCTGCCGCCCGAAGCGCGCCACGCCATCGTGCAGGGACTGCTGCAGGAGGTCGGCCGACACACAGACCCGGAGAGATACGTCGCGCTGCCGGCCGCCGCGGTGACGACCGTGGCCCGCACCGCCAACGTGCCGCCCTCCACGGTCCGGTCCGCGGCGGGCACGGTGTGGTTCAAGGCTCTCCTGGCCCGGTATCTGACGCTGGACCCCGCCGACATCGACCCTACCGCCGTCCCCGCCCCCCGCACCACCATCACCCTGCCGGTCATCATCGGGCTGCTGGAGGCCGTCGTCGCCGCCCGCTGCCCGACCCTGGCCTCCGTCCCCTGGGGCCGCCTCCACCCGGCCCTCCCACGCCACTCCGCCCAGAGGGTGTGGGCCGGGATCGAGCGCGCGTTCGGCCCGACCAGACACGGGGTGACTCCCGCCGCCGCCGCGTCCATCGTGCTCCGGCTGTGGCGGAAGCAGCCCATCTACCTCCTGTGTAGCCGGCAGTGGTCCGTCGACGTCCGGAGCAGAGACGCGGTCGAGGCGTACAAAACAATACGTGAGGCGAATTATAGAGTGCCGGAATACCTGAAGGCGCCCAAGATGGACAAGAAGTTCCGGAAAGACGCCAAGCGCCGCATGAAGCGGTTCTCGCATGGCGGACGGCTGGTCGACCTCGGCCGGACCACAGCGGCCCGCCTCATCGAGCTGGGGGCGGTAGACCGCCGCCGGAGACATCGGGACAGCGACGGCGAGGCCGACGAGGGCGAGGGCGAGGGATAAATCATTCGTTTATTATAAATATATAAACGGTATAAACGTCATCAATCGTCAATGTCGAGCACCTCCCCGACGCGTGCCGGGGCGTCGGCCATGAAGCTGAGGGTGGTCTGGCCGGGCAGCCTCTTCGGGCCCCTCGCGCGCGCCTTCTCCTTCTTGGCCTTTCCCCGCCCGCACCGCCCGAGCTCCAGGTGGGTGTCGACCTGGGCCTCGGACCCGCACACCAACCCGCAGATGGGGCACGCCAGGGCCTGCTGGGCCGCGGGTGCCGTCAACCCTGCCTTCAGTCTGCTGCCCTCGGTCATCTTGTCCGCCAGGCCCGCCGTGACTCCGACCAGTCGTGCCGCGAACCCCGGCTCCTCCACCAGCACCCCACTGACGAGCCCGTGGGCCGTCCGGGAGAGGGCGCCGGCGTCGGCCGTGACCTGGGCCATCCGGGTCTGCCGGGTGTGGAGCCCGAAGGACGTGTCCTTCCACTTGAACGTGAGGGACGCGGCCTGCTCCCCGTCAGCCTCCATGCGTCTGGCCAGCTGACCACACAGCCCCTCGACGAAGGCCCGGACGGACGTGCCGTTGAGGGGGTGGGCGACGGTCCGCTCGACCCCGGCCGACCGTGACTGGGCGGGGCGGGGGGGCCGGTCGACCCCGAGGCTCACCCGTATGAGGGCGGCCCGGGTAGAGATGGGGAGGGCGGAGAGGGGGCGGGGACGGGTCCGGATCATGCTGCAGTCCGTGATGGACAGGGCCTGCAGGATCCGCTCGGTCACGCGCCCGATGCCGGTGACGGACCGCACGGGCAGGGGATCGAAGAAGGCGACGTGGGCGGGGACGGCGAGGGGCACGCTGAACTGCCCGTTCGGCTTGTTGCGATCACTGGCGATCTTGGCGACCAGTCTGGTCAGGCCGGACCCAGCTGAGCACGTCAGCCTGGTCAACTCCAACACCCTCGCCCGCACGGCCCGACACACGTCGTCGGGGGTGAGGGTGGGGTGGGCGGCCAGGTGGGCGGTGATGTCGAGCGACGCCTCGTCCAGAGACCCCATCTCATAGTGCGGGTCAACCTCGGCGAAGGCGGTCTCGACCTCCCGCGACACCTCAACGTACACGGCCATGCGGACGGGACGGAACACCAGGTCGGGACACGCCTCACGCGCCTTGAAGCCCGCCATCGCACTCCGCACGCCGTAGCGTCGTGCCTCGTAGTTGCTGGTCGACACCACGCTCCTGGGGTGTCCAACAGCGATGGGCCGGCCGACGAGCTCCGGAAAGTCCCGCTCCTCCACTTGGGCGTAGAACGCGTCCATGTCGATGTGCATGAAGGCCCGGCCGCTAGATACAGCCTGCTCTAGCTGCCCAGTGTAGTTCCTAACCATCTTATCGGTGTATTGTTGAGACGCACGCTCGTCTGCTGCTGTAAGAGAGTCGGCGTGCTTTCTGATCTGCTCACACTTGGCTTGTAGATCCCGCTCTTTCTCTTGTTGGTGTTCTTCGTATGCCGATTGGCCCATACTCCGGCGAAGCGTTTCAACGCTAAAAGGCTGCCAACGTACTTCAAAAAATAGCACTGATCGTGAATAAATAGGAGTGTGTAATCGTATGGCGGGCCAAATAGGACGCAAACCAGGGAATATAAATAAATAAACAATATAAAGTAATCGGCAGCAGAACCCGGCTTTTCTCCATGAACGAAGGCACAGATTGGTTCAACTGGATTGGAAGTGATTCAATCGATACAGAGAAGCCCGATGGGGCGATAGAGCCTGCTGCTGAGCTCAAGAAAGGCTCAGACAAAGTCCGTGATCGTTTCACTGGGTCCAAGCAGAACAAGATCAGACAGAAAGAGCATGTGAAGAAGGTGACAACAACTGAGCCCGAGGAGGAGCCCAAGGCGGCCATGACGCCGGAGACGTTCTTTGAGGCCGAGGGCCAGATTGAGACTGGTGCTTCGTGGCGCGAGCTGGGCCTGCACACGCTGCTCGTGCGGACCCTGATGTCCGAGCCGCTGTGCTTCTTCGAGCCGACGTCTGTCCAGGCGCGCACGATCCCTGTGGCGCTCAAGAGCCGCGATGTCTGTGCGTCGGCCGAGACGGGTTCGGGCAAGACGGCCGCCTTTGGCCTGCCCATCCTGCACCGTCTCCTGCAGTCGGACCGGTCCCGTCCCCGCGTGCGTGCTGTGATCCTGAACCCCACCCGAGAGCTGGCCGTCCAGACGGTCGAGATGCTCAACGCGCTCGCCTCCAAGATCACGCCTGCCGTCCGCATCAGCCTGATCGTCGGCGGGAAGAACGACCGTGACAAGCAGCGCGCGGAGCTCAACACCCTGCCCGACATCGTGGTCGCCACCCCCGCCCGGCTCATCGACCACGTCACCAACAAGCGCGGCCCCTTCGATCTATCGACTGTGGAGGTCCTTATCCTGGACGAGGCCGACCGCGTGCTGCAGGTGGACTTCATGGACCAGATCCTGGAGATCACGCGCGCCCTCCCCCACGGGCACCAGACCATGCTGTTCTCGGCGACCATGACAGAGCAGGTCGAGGCCCTCGTCGAGGTCCTCCGCCGCCCCGTCCGCATCAAGGCCGAGTGGGACTCCCGGCTCGTCGTCGCCAAGCGGCTGCACCAGGAGTTCGTGCGTGTGCGGACCAACACGGTGCCCCACCGCCGAGCCGTGCTCGTGTCGCTGCTCGCGTCGTCCTTCGCGGACAACACCGTCATCGTCTTCTTCTCGACCAAGCGGGACGTCCACGAGACGGCCGCCCTCCTCTCCGTCCTCGGGCTCCGGGCCGTCGAGCTGCAGGGCGACCTCACCCAGGCCCAGCGTCTCGCCAACCTCGGCGCCTTCCGGGCGGGTAGCGTCCGGCTCATCCTGTGCACAGACGTCGCCGCGCGCGGCCTCGACATCCCCAGCGTCGACGTGGTCGTCAACTTCACGCTGCCCCAGACCATCGAGACATACGTCCACCGCGTCGGCCGGACGGCGCGCGCCAAGAGGACGGGCCGGTCGGTGACGCTGTTCGGCGACGATGACCCCCGCGCCATGCTGAAGCGGTTGATGACCCTGGGCAGCAAGGACGTCCCTGTTAAGCAGCGGAAGGTGCCCGCGGACGCCATCTCCACGCGTCTCGAGGAGATCCAGGCCGCCATGCCTGCCGTGCGGGACGCGCTGGCTCAGGAGGCCGCGGAGGCCGAGCTGGCGGTCGCGGAGAACATGGTGGCCAAGGCCGAGGCCCTCACGGTCCCTGGTCGGAAGAAGACCGTCGGGGGCCTTCGGGAAGACGTCGCTAGAACATGGTTCATGGGAAAGGAGCGCCGGAAACAGCTGGCGGACCTCCAGCGACAGGTGAGGAAGGGCGACATCACCGAGCGGGACGCGTTCCGGGCACTCAAGGCGGGGGGGACCGGCAAGCTGGCCCCCACGGAGGACGACAAGGTGATGACCGACGCCAGACGCGCGGTACGGGCCGCAAAGAAGGTCAACCGCGCCAAGAAGCTCCAGGCCTTGACCGAGGACCCCGACGCGGGCAAGGTCCACCTGGGGCGCGCCAAGCGCTACAATGACGCCGGCAGACGCAAGAGGCTTTAATGGATATAAATCGGATAGCTCATTTTATAGTACAATCCACTTCACTGGGTCTCGGCTGCCCCGTGAGTCAAGTCCTCCAGCCTCAACCGCCGCCGCATAGGGCCCCGTGACTCAATATCCACAGGTTCCGCCGGGCGGTCGTCAGGCGACATCGGCCGAACCAGCTGATGCGGGCGGGGGGCGGGGCGGGGCCGGGGCGCCGGGTTGCGGCTGGGGTTGGGTTGGGTGGCCGGGTTATCGATTGTCAAGCGGGCTGGCCTCGGCTTTGATACCGGACGTACCGCGGCCGCTGCCGCCGGGCGGATGGGCCCAGGCGCGGCGCTCGCAGCCCGGGGCTTGGTTGCCGTCTTGGCTGGCCTCGGCTTGGCTCGCCTCTCGCCACTGGCCGGCCTGGACGAGTACCCCTCCTTTCCTGCCGGCCGCCCCTCCGCCTTGGCCTTCTGGGCCCTCGCTGGTCGGGTGTCGGTCACCTCCTTCTCCTGTCTGACGGTCGGCGCCTCCACCTTCACAGGCTGTGGTGGCGTGACCCTTGAGGCGTACCCCTCCTTCGGCCGTTCCCGTGGCTCGGCCGTCAGTGTCGCCGGCACCCTCCTTATCCTCGTCTGCGTGGCCACGGTCCCGCACCCCACTCCCACCGTCACCGTCTGCACCTCGGTTGTCCCGATCGCTGGGGCATCCGTCTGGGTGCTCTGCATGCCACGCTCCACCTTGGTCCACCGCTCCAGCTCATGCTCTAGGATCTGCACCCGGCCCCTCAGCAACGCCCCGTGCCGTTCCCGTAACGCTAACTTGGTCTTCACCCGTTCCGCGGCCGCCTCTTGGGCACGAAGGCGCTGCTCTAGGTCCGCGATCTCTATCTCGTAGTTACGCGCCGCTCTGACCGTCTTGGGGGTCTCTGTGGCGCCCATTTCCTGCTCCACCGGGTCCGCGGGGGGCGATAGCGGAGAAGGTGGGAGCGCGAAACTCGGCGTCGCCTGGGGCGTCGGGCGCGGCACGGGCGTCGCGTCCTCGATGTCAAGGGTCGCGTAATCTGCTGGATCAGCCTCAGGTACCTGCTCAGGCTCGGGTTCGGGCTCTTCTATGAGCTGCCGCTCGAATGGCGCGTCAACGTCATCGATATCCGTCAATTTCTTCAGTACATCGTCTAGAATCCGTGCGTTCTCGGCAGAGATTTCCGTCTGTGCGACGTCCCCGTCGTCAGCACCGGTGATAGACGCCCAGAGTCGGGAGAGCATCGCTAACTGCAAATTTTGGGTGGTTTATATCTCGCGTCAATCGCGGGAGGGACTGAAGTAGGCCGGATGTACCGGGGTCCGGGACTCACCAGTGCGTGTTCATCACGAAGAGTCGCCAAACTATAAGTCCTATAAACAGTGCCACAGAAACAATAGTGTAGAACACAAGCCCGAGGACGACGCCGCCGACGGTGGCCTTGCGGTGGTTGAGGGACGCCCCACCGATGCAGATGACGATGACCGCGCCGGCCCACACGACGACGGTCAGGAGGTCCCTGAGCCCGACGCCCGCCCCGCCCTCGACGACGAAGTCCCGCGGCGTGGCCCCGATGGTGGGGCAGTGCACCGTGGCGGCGTAGATCACGGCGGGCAGGAGGAGCCCGAGGATGTGGGGCGCCTTGGGCCAGAAACGGAGGGGTGGGGCGAGGGCGACGAAGGCGAGGAGCAGCCCGATGCCGAGGAGGAGGGCGATCCAGAGGAGCGGGAGGGTGGAGACGTCGAAGGGGGCGGCATCCTCATGGGAGACGGTGCAGAGGGCCGCGGCGGACGTGAAGGAGACGGCAGAGAGCACGACAATGACGAGGCCCTGGACCACGCCGAAGACGCAGTCCGACGGGAAGTGGACGCCCAGCTGGACCCGGGCGGCGGCGGTCAGGAGCACGAACGGCACGGACAGGAGGAGGACGGGGACCGCGATGGCGACGACGGGCAGGGTGGGGTGGGTCTCAACGGCTGCCAACACGCCCCCGAGGCTATAGACCACAGCACACGTCACAGCACGCGATGGCATAGACGAGGTCTCGTCCTTGCGGCGACGGACGGCGCGGCCCTGCATGTACGGCCGATCACGCCACAGGAACCGCTTGGGAACCTGGGAGACGAGTGCTGTGTACACAATGAGCGTCAGGATGCATGCGGCAAGCTCGTCGAAGCCCAGGGCAAACAGGAACAGCGGAACAAAGCAACCGACCTCGATGCACGTGATGAACGTCATGATCTGGTCAAACCAGTGCAACACAGGCTGGTTGAACCGTTGCACTACATGGATAATGGTGTCGTCGAACTTGCGGAACGCGTCCTCGAGAACAGCGGGATACTCGACAAAGAAGGACTCGGGTTTCTTGCGACAGAAATCACACAAAGGCACAGGGCCTTTCGTTGACCCCGCGATAGGCGTGTATCCGTCGGTCATGGTTCAGAACGGCTCGTGGGACGGACGAAGGCAATTTCGACCAGATTGTAAGAGATTTTTATGGGTTAATAATTGCGGTGAACAAACTCAAGTTTTGCCTTATACTAGTTACAGCTGTTGTGTTTGGGAAAATGATCGTCCCCACCTTTATAAAATTTATAAAACCGAAACAATCTTGACAGCGGAGGTCGTCTTGATGCCCTAGATCCCACGACAACAGAACCCGCCGTATTATTTAGCGAGCAAAGAGCGTGTCCACCGCCACCGACAGTTCATTGGCGTTCATAAGGCTGGGGTTTCTTGCATTGTTTCCAAAGCCATTCTTGGCAAGGTCGACCCAAACTAGTAGGTCAGCCAGGGGCCAGAAGTGATGCGAATGTCAAGCTCCCACGACACGATACCCATTGTGGCGGTTGCTGCCGGTTATGCACACGCCACGGTCACAGACATCCCCATGAAGTCGGTCGACCCAGATGTCAGGTCGGCATCTTCATCGCCCTGCTCGTTTGATGATGTGTGTATGCGC
>PPCM01001465.1_pt1 | contig 10619 bp, 4 predicted proteins | sample 1555541 | NCBI WGS metagenome assembly PPCM01 (sample SAMN05284479, study PRJNA326546) | Marine sediment metagenome, whole genome shotgun sequencing project. | isolation source: marine sediment | place: Germany: Wadden Sea | collected 2012-09-05 | reverse complement strand
TCCCAGGATCGTTTTCTGGGGGGGGGCTCCGGGGTATTTATGCGCCGCCATGTACGTGGGGGCAAGGGCCCATGCGGCCAGAACCAGCAAAAAGGCCGCCGCGCCAAGATATCCGAACGTGGAGAGAATGTGAACGGCCGTTACGTTGTCGTTCTGGTGGGTGGTTTTCAATGGGGATGAAACGGTTGTGTTCAGGTAACCCAGGCCCGAATAGGTCCTGGTTGCGTAGGCGTTCAGATTGGACATGACAACGGAAAGGCTCTCCGAACCGATGGTTCCCACCTTGCGCAGGTCCTCGGGGGCCGCAAGTTCCCAGATGCGAAGTGCGTTGGTGCTTATTTTACCACGTTTTTCAAGGAGGCGGGTCATTGCCTGTGGGTCCCTCCTCGCCTCCTTTTTTAGGTAATCGGGATCCCCCCCGTAAAAAGTGGAAAGTCCGAGGGAACCCGAAAGAGGAAGGAGAACCATGACGGAAATATAAACGACAAGGGGGGCCGCCAGAAAAAACTTGTAAAGGGCGGGGCGCATGCTTTCCAACCTGGAGTTGGCGGGGATGAAAAGAAGCAGCAGCAAAAAAACGGGAAAGGAATATTTAAAAACAGGCCCCGGATCCCATGGAATCAAAAAGGTGATCGCATAAAACAGCGCCGCTCCCGTGAAACAAACGATCAAGGAAAGGGGGATCAAGGTGGCCTTGTCGAATCCCAGGGTGGGGTGGTTCAAAATGGGAAGCGCCATGAAAATGAAAACCGGAATGGTAAAGATAAACACGGAACCCACATCCGAGGACAACCGGGGAAAAAGGACATACAGAATCCCGAACCCGCCCAGGCAGAGTATGGTGGGCCATATGCCCAGTTTACGTGAATTCAACCGTTCCCACAGGGCCGTGAAAAAAATAAGGCCCGCGGGAATGTAGACGGCACTGATGGCAATTCCGAACATCCTCTCCTTGCCGCCGAGGACCAGCAGGGTCAGCCGAAGGAGCAAGAGAATCGTAAGAAACAGCATCACATTTGCCGGCGTGGTGTATGAGGGGGCCAGGGCTTTTTCCAGCAGCAAAAATAAGGCGTACAGGATCAGCGGGCAGAACGGTATCATGCAGTACAGCGCCAGTGCTTTTTTAAAGCCCGGGTCTGCGGTGCCGGTGACGAAGAAAATCGTGGCAAGCACGGCGAACAGGTGAAGCAGACTCGCCGGTGCCAGATAGTGACGAAATAGCTGAACCAGGTTCGCCGGTGTCAGAAAGTGGCGAATCAGCCCGACCCGGCCCGTTGTCGGGCAGGCATTGTATAATGTCAATGCCTGCTGCAGGATGTAGGGAATCAGGGCAAATGCCCCGATGGATCGCCACACCGCGTGAGCCGCGCCGCTCTCAAGGTAGGCGCCCTGATAGGCCACCAGCAGCCTGACCGCAAGAAAATACTCCGTCCCGCTAAGGAGAATCAGGTAGGCGGCGTGCTCTCTCAGGGAAAGCCCGGCGACGCCCCCCGCAAGCCCGAGGCAGAGGGCAGCGAGCAGAAGGCCCAGGGGGGGGCGCATCTTGGTGAAGCGAAGGCGCACGGATGATGCCTCGCCCACGTAAAATGCCTCGCCAAAGGAAAGCCGCTGGGTCCCGTTGTGGGAGATTACCTCCACATCCTTTTCCGGATCTTTTTCCAGGAATTTGATTTTACAAAATACCTCGTTTTCAAGGATTTTCCCGATAACGGGGTAATGGAGAACCCTCATAAAGGGCTTAATAAATTGATTGTCGAACCTGCTTACGGCCAGTGACAGTGTGTTTTTTTCCTCCTCGCCCTGTTTCTTGGAAACCGGCTTGCCGGAAAAGTTGACGATGCTCGGTGTGTGCAGGGTCAGTTCGAGGAAACTCTTGCCGTTTGATTCCGCGTAGCGGGCCGTGAAGCTTCTCAGCTCCTGGAGTCTGGAGCGTTTCACGATCTCCCTTTCAATCCTGGGGTCGTGGTAATCCGTGCGATAGAGGTGGAGTCCGACGGGCTTGCCCACGTCGATCCTGCACACCTGTGACTTGTATTTGTATGTTGCGCCGTCGGTATGCCTTGCGTCGATGTCGGGATCGGCAAGGAGGAGGTAGAGGTCGGTACCGAACCGTGGGGGGAAGATGGACATCTGGGTTTCCCTGAATACAAAGCTGTCCAGGTGGGGCTCATCAAAGAACCGAAACTCTTCGAGTTTCTTTTCCCCGTTTGCCTCATTGGCCTCCCGGATCGGCTTGCCGGCTTTTTTTTCACCGGAAATGCCGTAATAGCGCAGTGGATACATTCTGATTTCGGGGCCCAGTTGCTTGGCCATCGGTACCGTTGAATTTAGAATTGTCCGTGATGGAAGCTCTGTTCCGTTTGGGTCGGAGCCGTTGTAAACCCGTTCGGTTCCTGGATCGATGGTGAGCTTCTTGGTGGATTTGCCCGTGCTCAGACGGATGGGGCCATCGATCTCGACGGCGTTGTGGAATCCCTTCTTTTCAATGGAAACAACTCCCGACCGGTCTTCGGAATGGTTCTGCTTCACGATCACGTGGTTTCCGTTCTTTCTAAAGGAGAGGAAACCCTTGGGCATTCCCGGTACGACAAAATGATCCTTTAAAGGATCGCCCCCCACCCTCACCGTATCGTTTCGAAATGCGCTCATGTCGAAGCGGAACGATTCCACGGCGACCCGGGTGTCCCGGGTGTCGGTGCCGGAATACAGCAAGATGAGCAAAAGCGCCAGGACCGAAAGGGACGCAAGGCCGATGGTCGGCGTGTCGACATCCCGGTTCCAGCAATAGTCCCGAAGGGCCTTTCCCCAACAAAAGAGCAACCCGGCGGTGGCGGCAACGAAAATCATGCTGCCGGAAAAGGAGAGGATGGATTGGATGAATTTCATGTTCAGCAGTCTCTTGGGTTATAAAATAAAAAAACTTGGGTTAAGATAAAAAAGCGGCGGCTTTATTTTCAGTTTACCGCGAAACGGGCATGGGCTTTTTTGGCCTTCATGTAATCGGCGGAAAACGTTTTATTGTACGCACGGCATAAGGAAGCGGCACCCAGCAGATACAGACAGAACGAGATTCCCCAAAAAGCAATCCACTTCGATCTTTCCGAAATTTCCTTGGGGGGGAAGTGGTTCAGGGCATCCTTGTGAAAATGGGGATTGCTCCATACGAACTCCTTTATCACGTTCGCCAGCTCTTCACCCTCCTTGCCGCTTAGCTTCTGGAGCCTCAGCCTGGCGTTGTTGATGAACTCCATGTCCACATGCCGCTTCCAGTTTTCAAGCGTGCCGGTATATGTATCGTCTTCCTTCTCCTTGAAAAGATTGACGATTTCAGTGTGTTCTTCTTGGAATTGAGAAAATAGCCCCCTCTTTATCAAGGCTTTCCATCTTCGGATAAAGAGCCAGTTGTCGATTCGGGACTCGGTGTGAAAGTCGTCGAAGCAGGAGCTCACGCTGGTGAAATCCCCGGTGTGATCCCCATTCTCCTCGACAAGAGCGATGAACTCTTCTCTGTAACGACTTGGAGTGGTGGAATTTTTTCGGTTGCCGCGTATGGGCAGCTTGCTTTGCCCGCTGAAAATGGCAAGAAGGGTTGTCATCTTGTTGATGTCCACCTGCTTCTCATGGTTGATCTGGTCCTTGTCCCTGTCGGGCAAAAGGTTGAGGAAGTCCGTGGCCTCCTTGAAGTGGCCGAGCTTGATCAAAGTCAGGGCCGAGTTGTAAAGCAGAAACGGATCCTTGGACATATCCCTGTCTCGCATGGAGATCTCCACGAGGTTGGAAAGCGCCCAGACAAGGTATTCATCCTTGCTGCTTTTGAGGAAGCGGGTGTGACTATTTCTGTAAGGAGCTTCAAACCTGCTTCCGGTAAGTTTCTCCAGCGCCTCTTTTAACGTTTTATCCCGGTATTCGTCGCAGCTCACGGCACCCGGTTCATCCGGGGCGTTTTTGCAGTTGTCGAAATCGGGATTGGAAATGTAGGAGGCAATAAGGTCGTTCCATATGAAACGGGTATTCATTTTTGTGTGTGCCAAAACAAAGAAGGTTTGTTTTTCAGGCACATGGGCGTATCGGGGTGAGTTGAGATTCAAGAGGCGCTGCATGTGGTTGACGGCCCTTCTGAAGTGGGTGATCGCCTTGCGCCTTCTCATGGTTCCCAGATTTATCGTCAATCCAAGGGCATAATGGGTTGCGATATAGGCTTCGTTGACGATTTCCTTGTCCTTGCGAGCGCGGGCGGTTTTATCTCCTATTTTCAAGTAGACTTCATCGAGAATTGTAAGGGCTTTGTTGAGGTCCTGCTCGGCAGCCGGGCCTTGGCCTTTTTCGAGATTCAGAACTGCTCGATTGTAGAGGGGAAACCAAGCCCCAGGCTTGCCTTTGACGGAATTTGCAAGCTCGGTGAGCGCGGCGCCAGTTGTCTTGGCTTTCACGGGGTGGGAGGAACCTTTTAATATGTCGACCAGCTTATTCTTTTCTATTTTGGAGAGTTTGAATATTCCGGATATGGGAATCTCGTTCCTCCAGAACTTGAGTTCTCGGTAAAAAAACGGTGTGTTCCACTTCATTTCGTTGATGAGCTTCAGTTCCTCGTCGATAGTGGAGGGGAACTCCTTCCAGTTTGGGTATGAAAGCGCATGGGTAAGCCGGTAGCTTTCCCTGTCGAGTTTTTTTGGGGGGGCGAGTGACGACAGGTTCCAGATACACGCCGCGCAAAGGAGTGCGAACAGCAGAACAAGGGCGATCCGGAGTTTGGTAAAATGAGATATTTGGGGCACTGTTTTTGCTCCTTATCTTTTCGATTTGACGGCTCTGGAAAACTCACGATCCAGGAAGCATCGGACTTTAACTATACGACGGGAAGAAAAAACGTTTTCGATGGGATTCCATAGTTTCCGGAGTGATGTTGGACTCAGGGTGTCCGAAATCGATCGATAAGTCTCGATTGCCCCGTAACTCGGCTGTTTGTAGTCCGGGACAAACCCTTTACCTTGACTTGAATCGGAATAGGGATCGCCCTGGATTGGGACTTCCCGTGTATGGCCGTCGAATGAAGAGAGGAAATCAAAAGAAAAATGCTTGAAATTCTTTTGAAGCTCATTGAACAGAGGTGAATTGCCCGATTTCACGACATTGAGAAAAGGATCCGATGTGTAATCCAAGTCGGGGTTCTCCTTTTCAAAAATGTCCGCCAGTGAGAAAGCAACCCGGACCGGCCTTTTGCTGGGTTTTCTGTTTGAGTTCATGCTTTTCATCAAATCTTCTTTTAAAACATCTTCCTGAAGCATTGCCATTAGTTCGTTTTCGTCGGGTTTTCCGAGTTTGTATAGCCTGTCGGAAAAAAAGGAAATCAGGTTCGAGAGGTTGTCGAAAAATTTAATCAGGTTGTCGATCTTTTCACGGTTTTTGGAGGGAAGGCTTCCGAAAAATAGCTCTGCGGGTATGAGCAGTATATAGGCATGGGCACAGGCGAGGACCGCTTTATAGTTGATATGCATGTTGAGCTTTCCCTTTACGTAAAGCCCGGCTCCCTGGTTTTTCGAGGTATGTTTCTCAAACCCCTTGAAAAAATGCTCCCCTGAACAGTCGAGTAATACGGTACTTGTGGATTTTATCCGATCGATGATCTTCGTGTGGATGATCTGGTTTGGGGTTACATCTATTAGGGGTTCGCACGCGGGGATGCAGGTGCAGTCCCTGGACTGCAAGTCGTGGCGCAGCCGATTGATGAAAAAACTCTTTCCGCTGTTTGCAAAACCGATTACCGAAATGATTTTTTCGCCTTGGGCGTACAGTTTGCATACGTCCCGGGCGTCGACGGAGTTTTTGGGAGGTGTCTCTTTCGAGTCGGTGCTTTTTCCACTTGCATGGATATATGGATCACTGGTGCTGGAATTGTCGTTTGTCTTATGGGGGTCAGTTTCGACTGATCCGGAGGTACCCTTTTCCTCCTGTTCGAAGCCGAAATTTCCGGTGAACGTTTCCTCCGGGTTCGCTGTGACCGTCTCGGAAGTATCGCCCACCTCCTCGGGTTCAAAATGGATGCTCTCGGTGGACGCTTCGTCCGGTTTCTCTTCGACCGTCTCGGAAACACCGTCTTCTGTCTCGGGTTCGAAATGGATGTTTTCGGTAGACGAATCGTCCGGTCCCGGTTCGCTGTAGAATGAAAAAAAACCGTTCGCATCGAAGTTGTCCGAATTTCCGTCGGCCGAGGCGTCGCCGTTTTCAGATTTGCGTTCATTGCCGTCCGGGGATTGACGGTCCTTGTCCGGAGCGGCCTTCAAGGGTTTCAGACCGCCGCATTCGCGGCAATACCCTTTTGCCACCGAGAAGGTTCTCTTCTTACAGCTTAAACAGATTTCGAGCTCCATACCCACTCCTTCCAATATTACGGGGTCCTTGTTTCGTTGTTCCGGATATGGATCCGGTCAAAAAAAGTCAGTCTTATCAGGGTGCATCGGTAGCTTTCGGGGTAGCGTTGCTTTTTCCGGCCGGCGTCGGTGACGACCCGGGACCTGAACTTCATATATAGCCTCGATGTCGGGAAAAAATGATAGCCGCCGTTTTTCTTGAGAAGCGAATAAGCTGCCCACAGGGCGATGTCCGAATGGTGTTTCGGAGGTGCCAGGAGCAGGCAGCTCATCGTCTTTCCAATCATCTTACCCAGGGCAACGGGAAGTGGGGCGTCGGGTGGCCGCGTTGCCTCATGGCGGGAAATGGTCCACATCAGCCAGGTGAGCCTGTCGCGGGTTGCGTTTGCCTCCATGAGTTGCGGCGAACTTGCAACCGAAGCCGCGATCGTCGCGGCTTGCGCCAGAAAATTGCTTGACCTGCTGTAATCCCAGTCGGGTTCCTTGCGCCGCTGGTCCAGGAAACGGGCAAGGCAGATGTCGAGAAAGAGCTCGACGATTTCCGGTTGGTGGCTCGTGGTGGCTTCAAGCGCCTTGGAAACGAGCGGTGCCGAGTGTTCAACGAGCGAGCAGGACACCTTCCTCAAGAATCGAATACCGACGGAATGAAAAACACCTTCCTGGAACAGGAGTCCGCTCATCTCCTCCGGAGGAACGGTATTCGGATAAAAAGATTCGGTTGCCCTCAGTATCTTCACGAACCAGTCGGTTCGCTCTCGGGACGGTTTTTCCGGGGCACATCCGGACAGGGCCGAAAGGATTGTACGGAACAGGGGAGATGCGGTTTTTTCCCCCCAGGCCTGGTGCGTGGCCCGCATCCACCCTGAAAGATCCGCCGTCATCTCCTCTCCGTCGTGCTCCCGCCATCCTCGAAACCAGTGGACAAGAAGGTCCCTGGAAACGGTCTCGTGGGCATTCCGGATCAAAAGAGGAAGCCATCTTGCGGTGACACCCGATCCCTGGAGAAAGGTATCGCTGAATTCCGGCGGCACCTCCTCTTTAAGGGAGGGGGGGGGGAACAGGGCGAGAGCGATTCCGGCCGAAAGGGCCGGTGTCGTCATATGGTTTCGGTTTATGATATGGTCGCTCAGGTAAGTTAGAAGACCGGAGAACCAGCCCGAGGTTTCAGCGAGTCCGTGGAAACGGCTGCATGTCCTGTGGATATGACTCAGGCCTTCCGGGTGATGCAGGGATTCTCCGACCATGGAAATCAGGTGGGCCGCAATCGAATGCCGGCGAAAGGCTTTCACCATGGAATAGTTCGTGTTGCCCCTGTCCATGCACACGGAATAGAGCCACCTTGTCATGGAGGGCGTTTCCTTGAAATTGAGTCCGCCGGGGGAGGCGGCCGCATGGTACCTTGCCAGGTATTCCCCCTCCTCGGGTCTTGCGAGAACCGAAAGCTTCCGTAAAGGGGGCACGGGGGTTGACGATTCCGTTTCAACCCAGGTGTTGAAAACGTCGGGCGTTTCCGGGGGGACGGCAAGGTCGTTCAGGGACATGGGCATTGGGGCCCCTTCCTGGTATCGCTGGATAAGGGAACCGTCGGGAGGAGTGAATGCCGCAATGTCGAAGGGCAGGTGCCTTGTATAGGAGTAACTGGAACAAAAGGAACAGGCTTGCCTGTCCTCCGGTGGGAGAAAGGAAAAAACCGAACGGCAAAGTGCTTCTCCCTCGGTCATTTCGTCAACCTCGATGAGAAGCGGACTGTCCGGGGCTCGCGACAATTCCCTGAAAACCCCCGCAATGGCGCGTGGTGGGAAGTCGCCCTCGGCGGTGCTCCCGAGGTGCCTGCGGGATTTGTTCTCCAGGAACTCCGGGGAAAAACACAGGGGCTCGATGGGGGCGTTCTTTTCGGGTTTTGTTTCCCGAAAGGCGGGATCGAACAGGAAGATGTCCCACCTCGTGGCATCCAGCACGGCCCTGTCGAAAGTTAGTACATGGCAAAGATAGTCGTTTCCCCTGCGGTTCATTCCCAGGAAAAAAGTTTTCGCATAGGCCCACCTGCTTTTATCGGAATTCAGGGGATAAAAGCAGATAATCGGGGGCGGGGCGTCCGGGCGAACCTTTACCTTGCCGCCGACATTCGAAAACTCTTCAACCAAGTCGAGCTCATCCGGGCCGACGGGGGAGGAGGCGGCAAGTATCTCATAGTCCTGGTATCCGGAAACGGAACCGTAGAATATCTGCCCCACAGTGATGTTGTTGCTGATTTCCGTCATGGCGAACCGCTAATCATCCTCCGTGGAGTACTCGGGGGAGGTCCGGTCACCTTTGTCGTTGTCGCCGGCGTCACGGCTGCCGGACTCGCCCCGTGAGGTTTTGATATTGTGGACGGAAATGTGATTTAACGCGAATATGATGTAATTCAGATAGCAGTGGACGGTTGCCTCTTCCGGATTATCGGGGGGAGGAGAGGGCGGCTCTTTGTGCCCTTGGCCGGCGTGGAGATTGGTTGCATATTCCCGAAGAAGCTCATGGGCCGATGGATTGTCATCCTTTTTACTGAAGAAAGATCCTATTTGTTTGAAAATACCTTTATCCTGGCGCGATTGTGTATCACACATCGGCAGGGCCGTGCCCAAAACCGCCTGGGTGACTTTAAGGATCAAGTTTCGATTTTTGTCTGGAAAACTATCACTCAATAGTTTGGATTTTTCCAGTGCCTTGAATTTATAGTTGAATTTGTCCGGGGTAGGGAAGTCTTGCAGGATGTCCGGGGGAATGATCTCATTCCAGCAGGATTCCATTGCAAGATGCAGCTGCTCTTTTGTGTCTTTGTCATTGTGTTGTCCGGGGACCGAATTGGATTCATTCGTATCGGTGGTGTTCGTCACTCCTGCGGGAGCTATGGTCTCGTCTCCGGTCACCTCTTCATCGAAAGGACGCTTTTCCCCTCCTTCGTCTTCCCGAGCGTCGGTGTGATTCCGGGGGCCGGCGTTACTCCGGGCGTCGGTATAGCTTCGAGCATCGGCCTTATTCCGGGTGGCGGGGTTGTCCGCAGCATCGGCTTTCTCCCTATCGACGGCGTTTGCCCGGGCGTCGATGTTGTCCCGGGTGTCTGTGTTTTCCCGAGAATCGACTTTATCCCGAACATCGGCCTTGTCCCGAGCGTGGGGTTGTTCCGGAGTATCGGTGCTTGTCGGCGGCATCTCTTCCGCAGTTTCCGAAGGGAGGATTTGCCCAAGGCGTGCATTGAGCATTGACGCCACTTTTTCAGACAGAAACTCCGTTGTGATGAGTTGCTCCAGGTGGGCGTTGATGGACGTGTCGATGACCTCCCGCAGGTTCAACCGCTCCAGGGTGGTGTCCAGTATTTCGGCGACTCTGGCGGTGATGCCGTTTGTGATCGTTTCCTGTTTTGCACGAACGGCTTCATCAAGGCGGTTTCCGATGGCGGTGCCGATGAGGCTCTCCATATCGAAATCTCCCAGCCTTTCAGTGAATTCCGTTGAAACGGCTCTGGGTACGGTATCGGCGAACAGGTGATCCACCTTTTTATCGATCTCCCTTTGGAGCCGGTCCTGCAAGTTTCCCTTTCCCTTGTCAAAAAGGGGGGAGTTCGACAGGGCTTTCCGGACGGCCGCGTCGAAATAATCGGATAGCGCTTCCCGGCTCAATCCTTCCCGTACGGCCGACTTGACGGATTGTTTTACGGGCTCCTCAATTAATTCGAATACGGCCTGTTTGCTGCTGTCTTCCCGGAGCCAGGAAAAAAAATCCTCGCGAAGCCAGTCGGCCTGTTCGGCGGTGACCAGATCGTGCAGCTCGTCGAGAACGATCGGTCTTTCGGCATTACTTGTTTGCTCTCTTGCTTCGGACATGTCTTTCCTCCCTGAAAGACCGGGGTCGCCGGTAAACTGAACTTTACTCATGTTTGAATCTAACCGTTATCATATTTTTTTAAAAAAAAGTAGCTTGAATCGGAGGGATGTTTGGCGTGCGGGGAAGAAATTGAAACCATGGGAGATATTGGTGGATGGCCTGAAACCCCTTGAAATGGTAACGTATGTTGGTGGTGTGGGGTGTGGCGGCGGGGCAGTGGTTGTTGCCCGTTGGCCGGAAAAAAAAGAGTTGGGATGAAAAAATCGAAAAAAAAGTAATTTGCTTTTTAAGTGCGTAAAAACACCTGTTGTGGAACGGGTAGGAATACCTGTGATGAGGCGGGTAAAAATACCTATTAAGATTCGCCACTCCGCCATGGCGGGTAAG
>PPCM01001464.1_pt1 | contig 10626 bp, 10 predicted proteins | sample 1555541 | NCBI WGS metagenome assembly PPCM01 (sample SAMN05284479, study PRJNA326546) | Marine sediment metagenome, whole genome shotgun sequencing project. | isolation source: marine sediment | place: Germany: Wadden Sea | collected 2012-09-05 | reverse complement strand
AACTAGGCTTTATTTAAAAATTCATTTTTGTGTCTACTAACTCTTTACTAATGCAATTAATTAGTCTGTGCTTTTTCTTTGTTTGCTAATAATACACCAGTAATAATCAATCCTGCAGCTATATAGTGATACCAATACGTAGTTTCACCCAAGAATATTACTCCAGCTAATATACTTATTAGAGTAGCTAAATTGCTGAAAATTGTGAGTTGTGACGCTTTTATAGAAGTTAAAGCATACGTTGCTGAAAGTGATGCAAATATCGATGCGATTACTCCTATATATAAAATAGCAAGTAAATACTGTGTATTCGTAAATGGTTCAAAGTAGTTTTGGGGATCGAATATTACAATTATATTAAAGAACAATGCTCCTATATATAATAATACTTCCGTCACTTCAACAAATGAGTAGTTCTTTAGAGTTACTCTTGCATGTGTGTTATATATTGCAAATATCACTGCAGCTAATAATGCTAGAACATAACCCCATACGTTAGAAGTGCTGAAGGATACACCACTAAATGCAAACATGAAGACTACACCAAATATAGATATAAATACTCCACTCTTTTGAAGAAAAGTACTATTCTCATTTATAAAAACACTTGCAATAATCAGTGCGAATGCCGGTGAAACTGAAAATAATATTCCTACTTCTCCTGAACTAATTTGATTTAAAGCCAATGCCTGTATCAAGAAGTAACCAATTGGATAACTAAGTGATAAAGGGAGAAGTTTTTTAAAATCCTTTTTTGTTAGCGTAGATTTTGTTTGTGTGATTACTCTGTATGCAAAAAATACCACAGCAGCGACTAGAAAACGATGTGCCAATGCTGTTATTGGTGATGAATGTACCACTGTTATTTTTGAAAACATAAAAGAAAAACCAATGATAAATGAGTATGCTATTGCGCTTAAATATGCTTTTTTCATAATTCCCTCCATAAAAAAAACTCCTCAGGGAGTTTAATTTACCTTATCTACTATTCCCGAATATATAAGTTTAAGTAGTTTTGTAAGTCTATCAGGCTCTAAAACAGTTAAGTCATGATAATTTGCAGCTAATCCAGATTGAACAACTTCAAAATACTGATCAATTGTTGAGTTTCCCCATATAGGAGAAATTAATCCTTCTTTTCTACCTTGAGCATAAATGTCTTTACGGATAGTTTTAACTTCCTCTACAAATTCTACCATATAAGAGTTAAGTTTATCAGAGCGAACATAATAGTCCTCAAAGAATTTTTGCAAATGTTCATAATATTTATTTACTCGTAATTCAATGATTGTATTCATCTTCTCATGAAAGCCCTCATCTCTTGACTGTATTTCGCGCATATCAATTCTTTCAGTATCATAAATGTCTCTAACCAAGGATTCATACAATGTTTGCTTATCGGGAAAGTATTTATACAAGGTAACCTTAGAAACAGCAGCTCTCTTAGCAATTTCTTCCATAGTAACTTTATTTAATCCCTGCTCTTTGAAAAGTTTAAAAGATGCTTCTTTGATCTGTTCAATTTTCTTTAGTGAGCGTTTTGAAAGTTCCATATATATGTCCTCCGATTACATTTTAACATATAAACTTTGTTAATTAAAACAATATAAAGTACTTAGTTGGTGTACTTTTTATCACTAAAACGTTCAATTAAACTGAAATATAGACAATTAATTCGCCATTATTATACTTAGTAAACGATAATGATTTGTTTCGTTTATAGAATTTCGTTTCTCCAATATAAATAAAAATATACGTATATACTGTATATATATTGGCAAATATTTTCTAGTTTTATTTCCATAATTTAGTGAATCCCCTTAGATTTTTAAAAAATTGAGAGTGATTTTTACAGTATACATTGTTAAATAACTTAAAGTAGCAATCCCCTACTTTGAATTTGTAAATTTTATAAAACTACTATTTATAATACGCAATGACGACAGATTTGAAATTGATGTTTATTTTAATATACATAGTATATTAGAGGTTTTCTAAAAAGAATGAAAACAATTTCATTTTGAAAACTGTTGCATAAAAGTCGAAAGAGTGTCATAATCGGTCTTAACAACTATGAACAAGAGTAGTAGATTTTATGAAGACGCAAAGAGAGCTGTTGGTTGGTGTGAAACAGTAGGGGATTAAAATTGAACGTGCTTGGGAGTTTGATTGTCGAAATTTTGAGGCAATTACGTACAGCCTGCGTTAAGGGTCCGAGAGCTCAGTAATTTATTATTGAGAAATTAAGGTGGTACCGCGATAACATAATCGTCCTTTTTCTAGGACGATTTTTTTTATTTTAGGAGAGTAATTATGGGAATATTTCAGTTTGATAAAATTGCACCTTGGTTAGAGTATCTGGCCAAAGGTACAGGAATAACATTACTAATCGCTGTTGTGAGTGCGGTTTTGGGATTGATTATTGGGATTGTTTTAATCTTAATGTCGAAAAATAAAGTTTTAAATGCAATTGCTGTGGCATATATTGATTTGTTTAGAGGAACTCCCTTGTTATTACAATTAGCAATAGTTGCATATGCAATTCCTCAGTTTCTAGATCGACTGGTAAATGGGATGTTAGGAACTGATTTTGATTTTTCACTGGCAGCTTTACTCGCTGTGTTTATAACATTTAGTCTAAACAGTGGAGCGTATTTAAGTGAAGTTCTAAGAAGTGGAATAAACAGTGTAAATCCTGGAGAACTAGAAGCAGCTCATGCTTTAGGGATAAGTAAATTTCATACGTTTAAAGATATTATATTGCCTACTGCATTTAAAAACAGTTTTCCTGCACTAATGAATGAGTTTATAACATTGATCAAGGAGACCTCAATTGTAGGGACTATCGGAATTGCGGATCTATTCAGGAGACAGCAAATTGTGACCGGGCAAACATATTTATATTTAGAGGCTTTAATCGTGATTGGGGTTATCTATTACACTGTTATTAAGGTTCTGAGTATTATTAGTAGAAAATATGAGGAGGTACTAAGTAATGATTAAAGTTGAAGATGTTTCAAAGTTTTATGGCGAATTACAAGTATTAAATCAAGTGACTCACACCTTTAAAGATTCAAGGACAACTGTAATCATTGGTGCGTCAGGAAGTGGGAAGAGTACACTGCTGAGGTGTATAAATCGACTGGTCGAGGCAGAAGAAGGGGTTATCACGTTAAGTGGCAATGATATTAAGACATTAAGCCTAAACGAATTAACAAAAGAAGTTGGTATGGTGTTTCAACAATTCAACCTGTTTAGCAATATGACAGTTCTCGAGAATGTTATGTATGCTCTATTAAAGGTGAAAAAGATGGATAAAGATGAGGCTGAGAAAATATCCTTTGAAGCACTGAAGCGTGTGAACATCTCAGATAAGATAGATAGTTATCCTTCAAAGTTAAGTGGAGGGCAACAACAAAGAGTTGCAATCGCAAGGGCTTTGGTTATGAAGCCTTCAGTTATGTTGTTTGATGAACCAACTAGCGCACTAGACCCTGAGACAGTAAATGAAGTATTAGATGTAATTAAAGAACTAACCCATACTGGTCTAACTAGTATAATAGTAACTCATGAGATGGGATTCGCGAAAGAAATTGCAGACGAAGTTATATATATGGACGAGGGTAAAATAGTTGAGTTTGGGTCATCAAACCAAATTTTCAACTCACCGAAAAACCCAAGAACAAAACAATTTTTAGAAAAGATATTATAGGAGAGAGATTATGAAAAAAACATTATTGATTGTATTAAGCGTAGTAATATTGGCATTAACTGGATGCACTGACAAAGAGGAGACATTGACTGTATTAACATCAAGTGGATATGAGCCATATGAGATGGTAGACACAGATGGTAGTTTAATTGGATTTGATATTGATCTTATGGAAGCATTAGCAGAAGAAGCTGGTGTAAATATTGAGTGGTTAGATGTAAACTTTGATGGAATTGTTGCAAGTTTACAAACTGGACAGTATGAAGTTGCAATTGCAGGTATTTCACCAACAGCAGAAAGAGATGAAGTAATTGATTTTAGTAATGTTTATTACAATAGTGAAGCAGGACTAGTTAATTACCTGGTGTTCGAAACCAAAGATGAATTTACATCTTTAAATGAGTTAAATGGGCTTACAATTGGAGCGCAATTAGGTACTATTCAAGCAGATATCTTAAATAGCCTAAGTGAAGAATATAATTTCACAGTTGAGCTTAGAACGCAGAATTCTCAATTAATTGAGGAAATAAAAATAGGGTCGATTGATGCAGTTATGTTAGAAAGTCTTGTGGCTGATTCAGTAATTGAATTAAATGATTCATTGAGTAAAATTGTTGTAGAAGAATCGATAGATGCAATGTATGGTAATGCAATTGCATTCACAGAAGGTAGTGAGTATAAAGAAGTCTTTAATGAGGCTCTAGCTACACTAGAAGAAAATGGAACATTAAGTGCGTTAGTTGAAAAATGGTTCACTGCAGAATAAATAAAAACCCAACTTTATAAGTTGGGTTTATTTTATAATAATTCTTCTAACTGGTTTACAAGTGATTCTAATCTATTAACGACTGCATCGAATGGTGCTTTTGTTGTAAGATCAACACCTGCCTTAATTACTTGATCAACTGGATATTCTGATCCACCTGATTTTAGTAGTCCTAAGTATTTGTCTAATGCATTTTCTTTGCCCGTTTTTACGTCTTCATAGATTTTTAAACTAGCAGCAAATGATGTTGCGTACTTATAAACATAGAATGGTGAATAATACATATGAGGAATATACGCCCATACGAATTGTTTTACATCTTCTGTAGTGATATCAATATCATAATATTGTCTATATAAATCAATCATAATTTTGCTTAGAGCATCATGTGTGATTGGCATACCTTTTTCTAAAAGTGCATGAGCTTGATATTCAAAATCTGCAAATAAACTTTGTCTATAGAATGTACCTAAGATATCATCTATAGCTTGTTGTAATAAAACAATTTTTTCATCTTTATCATTAGAGTTCTCCATTAAGTGATCTAATAATAAATGTTCATTAAATGTAGATGCGATTTCAGCTACAAATATTGTATAGTTTGCTGTTGCAAATGGTTGTGCTTCACTCGCTAATAATGTATGCATTGAGTGACCCGCTTCATGAGCAACTGTAAATACATCACTTAAAGTATTATCAAAATTTAAAAGTATAAACGGGTTGTATCCATAAATACTAGTTGAATAAGCACCTGTACGTTTACCAGGCTGCTCATAAACATCAACATGACCTTCTTTTAATGCTTTTTTAGCCAATTCCAAGAAGTTACCAGGCATTTTCGACGCAGCAGCGTAGAATAAGTCTAACCCTTCTTCATATGTGTATTTGTTGTTTGATTCAGCTAAAGATAAGAAGCGGTCAAATGTTTGATATTCCTTGATCCCTAACACTTTTTTTCTTAATTCAATATATTTTTTAATTGGAGCAGTGTTTTCTTTCGTAGTATTGATTAATGTTTCATAAACACTAACTGGCACATTGTCTCCAAATAAGTAGCTTTCAACACTAGAAGAGTAATTTCTTGATTTTGCATGTGCCCAATCTGATGCGGCCACAGTGTTGTAAAAGGCTGCAAATGTAGATTTGTGATCAGCGTAGAAGTTGAATACAGCTTTAAACACATTGAAACGATCTTCTTGATTTTTAAGTTCAGCTAAATAAGAGCGATAGTTTCCAGATGTAACTTCAATTTCTTCGCCATTTGATAAAGTAATCTTTGTAGAAGTTTTATCAGCATTTGCTAATGCTGAGTAAAGAGTTCCTCCCATAGAACTCAATTGGCCGAAGTTTGCCATAATATTTTCTTGCTCTGGGTCTAAAATGTGTGCTTGTTTTCTGAATAAGTTTTCTAGAGAAAATTTGTATTCCTTTAACTTGTCAGACTTTTGAATAAACTCATTTATCTTATCTTCACCAACTGAAATCTTTTCAGGCTGAGCGAAAGAACCAGCCTGTGAAAGTTCTGAATACATCATCATAACTTGCTTGTACTTAGCATCATTGTGTTCATCTTTCGTGTTTAAGTCATTGTTCATATGAGCAAACACAGCTAGCTTATAAACCTCCAAAGCCATCTCTTCTTCAAATTTATAAAACTCATTAAATGTTTCGAAGTCATTTAACTTTCCCTTGAAGTTTTCATATTTTGCAATTTTTTGTCTTACGTTGTTGAATGATTGGTCCCAATCAGACCAGTCTTTGTAAACTACTGATAAATCCCATTTTTTTAACATAATTCTTCCTCCTTAATCCTCAAATAGTATAACATAAAAACGCTTTTATTTAGTGGAATTTAGAACATCTATTTAGTGGAAATTTTGCAGATTAAGTAGTATCATTGAATGTGGAGGATATTTTATGTTTAATAAAACTATTGAGTCAAAAGAATTTATCTTTTCAAAAGTCGAAAACAGACCTAAAGTAGCAATAATTTTAGGATCTGGTTTGGGAGATTTAGCGAATGATATTAAGGATAAAAAGACGTTAAAATATGAAGAAATTCCAAATTTCCCTACTGTATCTGTAGTAGGGCATTCTGGTGAGTTATTATTTGGAACAATTGAGGGCATTGAAATTGTCGCTATGGCGGGAAGATTTCACTTTTATGAAGGATATACTATGAAGGAAGTAACATATCCCATATATGTCTTTAAACAAATGGGTATTAAAACAATAATTGTATCGAATGCTTGTGGAGGAATTAATACAGAATTTGAACCAGGTACATTGATGGTAATCGATGACTTTATCAATTTGATGGGTACGAATCCTTTATTTGGAGGCAATGACGAAAGATTTGGACCTAGATTTCCTGATATGACAGAACCATATTCAAGAAGGTTAATAGAGTTTGCAACAAGTGCAGCTACAGATTTGGGATTAGAGTTAAAAAGTGGAGTATATGCTGGATTCCAGGGACCTTATTATGAAACAAGAGCAGAGATTCAAATGATAAAAGGCTATGGTGCTGATGCAGTTGGTATGAGTACTGTTCCAGAAACAATAGTTGCTAATTATTTGGGGATGGAAGTTCTGGGTATTTCTTGTATTACAAATATGGCTACAGGAATTCAAAAGAAAAAACATTCTCATGAAGAAGTAGTTCGTCAGGCAAAAGATGCTGGGGTTAGATTTGTTAAAATAATAAAAGAAGTCTTAAAGAAATTGTAGGGTAAAAATATGTTATTAGAAGAATACAAAATTAAATCGAAAAAGTTCAAAAACAGAGTAGTTATGCCACCGATGATTACAGCTCACGCTGAAAATGGTATGATAAACCAATTTCATCTAGCACATTATGGTATTCGGTCTGATATGGGGGTTGGGATGATTATCATTGAAGCCACTGCTGTATCTGAAAATGGTAGAATTACTACGAAGGATTTAGGGATTTGGTCTGATGAACAAGCATATGGGTTTGAGATGCTGACCGATTATTTAAGAAAGAATAAAACAATTTCTTGTTTACAATTAGCGCATGCAGGAAGAAAGTCTGATGAAACTCTTAGGATGGTAGCACCTAGTGCAATTCCTTTCAAGGAAGAATCTCCTATTCCTCATGAATTAACTAAAGAAGAAATAGAAGAGATTATTAAAGATTTCGGTAAAGCTGCTCTTAGAGCAAAATCAGCTATTTTTGATGGTGTTGAAATTCATGCAGCGCATGGATATTTGATTAACCAGTTTTTAAGTCCTATTACAAATAAACGTACAGATGAGTTTGGGGGATCGTTTGAAAAAAGGTTTGAATTTTTAAGAAGGATATTTAAAGAAGTAAGAGCTAATTTCTGTGGTTTGGTCGGTGTTAGAGTGTCTGCTGATGAGTATGTTAAGGGTGGTCTGACGATTAAGGATCATATGGTTTACGCCAAGATGTTAGAGGAATTGGGTGTTGATTATATTGATGTTTCATCAGGAGGAGTAGCTCCTTATGACTATGACCCACAGCCACTGTATCAAGTTCCACTTAGTAAACAAATAAAAAGTGTTGTAAATATCCCAGTAACAGCAGTTGGTCTAATTACTGAATATGAACAAGCGGAGAGTATTTTACAAAATAATCAAGCGGATCTTATTCAATTTGGTAGAGAGTTATTACGTAACCCAGGATTAGTATTAAAATTTGGAAAGGAAGTAGGCGTAGACCTAAAATTAGGATACCCTTATTCAAGATTATGATTTTAGTCTTAAATGGATCACCAAATAAAAACGGATTTACCAAAGAAGCAATTGAAGAGTTTGTAACTGGTGAGTATATTGAAATTAGAGCGTATGAGTTAGATACAAAACCCTGTGATGATTGCAAGTACTGCACGAAAAAAGCAGGGTGTAAATATAAGGATATGGATGAAATTTACAGGTTGATAGAAGAGTGTGATGAAATTGTAATTGCTAGCCCTTTGTACTTCGGAACACTTTCAAGTGAAATGATGAGAGTTATTACTAGATTTCAAACATATTTTTCTCAAAAATATACAAGAAAAGAAAAGATGTTTAAAATTGACCGATCAAAACTTATTGTAACAGCAGGTGGAAGTTATCCTAATATGTTTGATGGTGTAAAATCGGTAATGCGTTTATTAAATATGTTGTTTTGTATTTCAGATTATGAAGAGATATTGATCGATAATACGGATCAATTAGAAAAAAATGCCTCATAGAGGCATTTTCCTATTCAACTAGAATTCCGACAATCATAAGATTGTCTAGTGTAGCCATTGCATGTGGACTCTTCGCAAATCCTTCTGTTACATCAGCACCAACCATATATCCATGGTGTTCACCAGTATTCCAAGAATCTACTCCAGTAACATCATAGACAATGCCATCAACAGCTATATACGTTTTATCCATCTCTACACCGTTGTACATTGCCAACTCTGCTAACGTAAACTCAGTAACAACTAATGTTCCGACCTTCGTTAATTCAGCTAGTGTTTCTTCCGAATGTGGACTTATATTAAATCCTTCCGTAACGTCTTTTCCTACTAATAAACCCTTGTGTTCACCAGTACTCCAAGATTCAACGTCAGTAACATCATATACAAAGCCATCCACAGCAATGTACATTTTTTCCATCACAATACCATCGTATTTACTAAGTTCTTCTAAATCGAATACAGTTAGTTCGGTGGGTTGTGCTTTATCATTTACAGGCTCTTCAGTGACTTTTTCATCTTCTATATCGTTGGTTTGACATCCAACTAAAAAAAGCAATAAGGCCAAGGTAAGAATTTTTTTCATCGTATCCCTCCTTTGCCCTATTTTACCAATCTATATTTAATTTAGATATCAATATACTAACTCGCCATCAATAAAAGTTAAGACAACCTTACTTTTTTTTACATCTTTTGCCAATTCGCACACTATGAAGTCTGCAAGGTATCCCTCTTTTAGTTTTCCATTGTCAAAAATACCTATTTGTTTATAACCATTTTCTGTATAACATTGAATAGACTCATCAAAGGAGAACCTCTCCTCTGGTAAAAACGGCTCCCCGCCAGACAGCATCGTTCTGTTCATAGCCACAGATATGTTTTCAAATGGGTTTATTGACTCAATAGGAGCATCAGTAGAAAATGATACTAATAATCCCTTATCAAACATTGATTTGAATATGTAAGATTCCTTGTACCGGTCTCCAACTAAGTCTTCAATGATTGGGATATCTGAATTTAAAAAAATTGGTTGAGCATATATTTTTAAGTCTTGTTTTAAACAAGTATCAATTTGAGTTTTATTCAAAAATTGTGCATGAATAATTCCGTGATTTCTTTTTTGTTTAGGAGCATTTAAGATTAAGTCCACAGCACCATCACCAATAGCATGAATCGCAAAGTTCATATTCGCGCTTTCACAAATAGAAATCATCTCGTTGAGCTCCGTTTGCGTAAATGTGTGAACACCTTTATTTCTTGTACCCTCATAGGGTTCATTCATATATGCTGTTTGACCACCTAGTGACCCATCTAATAAAAGCTTCATAGGTCCATTCATATATTTATTCCATTTTTGATTCGGATAACCTTTTGAGATAAACTCTAAAAATTCTTCCCTTTCAGGTAAATTTACCTGTTGAACTACTCTTAGTTTTAAATCACCTGACTCGTCCAATTCTTTATAGGCTGTTAATACATCTTCGTAATCGACACGTAACATTGAAAAATCATCGCTTCCAACACATGTGATACCTGCTTTTAGTAAGTCTTCTTGACTTAGTAAAATCATTTCTTTAATTCGTTCTACGTTGTTTTCTGGCATTAAGTTATATATTTCAGATAATGCATCTTCAGTAAACTCTCCAGTTTTTAGATTGACAGTTCCACCAATGTAGTCTTCACTACTGATTCCTGTTAATTCAATTGCTTTTGAGTTTGCGATAAGTACATGTCCACATACTCTAATTGCTACTACTGGTTTATCTGTGCTTACTTGATCTAAATCAACTTTTGTAAGTTCTTTTGTTAAGTTGTTTTGGTGCCATCCTCTACCGATTATCCATTCTTTATCAACTTGTTTTAATTCATCAATAATTTGATCAACATCCAATCCCACTAATGATATAATTGATTTATTATACCCAAGACCT
>PPCM01001463.1_pt1 | contig 10628 bp, 10 predicted proteins | sample 1555541 | NCBI WGS metagenome assembly PPCM01 (sample SAMN05284479, study PRJNA326546) | Marine sediment metagenome, whole genome shotgun sequencing project. | isolation source: marine sediment | place: Germany: Wadden Sea | collected 2012-09-05 | reverse complement strand
ATTGCTCTACAGATATGTGGCGCTACTAAACCAACAAAGCCGATGACACCACTTGTAGCAACAGCTGAACCTGTCAGGATTGCCGAGTAAACAATTAGTTTTCTCTTTACCTTGATAACATCTACACCAAGCGTCATCGCTTGTTCTTCCCCGAAACATAGGGCATCTAGTTCTCTAGAGTGCTTGTATGTTCCTAAAACTCCAATAATGAAGAATGGTAGTATTGCATATACATAACTCCATGTTTTTAATGAGAAGGTTCCCATTTGCCACAAGACAATTCTTTGTAAGTCATTGTGTGATAAAGCAGTAATCATGGTGATTATGGCATTTACAAACAACGCGAGAATCATTCCCGATAGAATAATTGTCTGATTTGTAAAACCGTGATCTACCTTTTTTGCAAACTTCAAAACTATAAAGACCGTTATTAATCCCGAGATAAACCCAACGGTTGTTAATGTTAAATGACCAAACATCGGTATTCTTAAATCAAAAATTATCACGAAAATTACTCCGAGTGAGGCTCCTGCGGAAACTCCAAGAGTATATGGAGATGCCAAGGGATTTTTAAGTACTGACTGAACTGAAGAACCACTAACTGCTAGCGAAGCTCCAACAATTAATGCCAGTAAGACACGTGGAAATCTCAAAATCCAAACAATTGAAACTGTTTTTGGTTCAATATGGTCACTTAAGTTTGTATGTAGTATTTTATGACTCAGAATTGAGAAAACATCCTGAATCGGTATTCTAGTGCTTCCAACGGAAACACCAATCAGTACTGTCAGTACTAATAGCAGTACTGACAGTCCAATTAGTTTTTTATTCATTAGTACTTATCTGGATATACAGCTTTAGCAATTTCTTTTAAAGCTTTAATAACATTTTGACTAGGTCTTGATGATGCATTACCTTCGATTTGGAATACATTACCTTCTGAGATTGCTGTAATTGTTGACCATCCTTCACGAGCTTTAATATCTTCAACTGGTGTAGGTACATACCCAACATTTGTGATAATTACATCAGGGTTAGCAGAAATAATTGCTTCCTCACTTGGTGAAATCCATCCTTCTTCATTTGCAAAAATATTTTCTGCACCAATTAAAGTGATAATCTCATTTTGGAATGTGTTTTTACCTGTTGTATAGATATATGGAGCAGGACTGATTTCAAGATAGACCTTTTTCTTATTAGTGATTGTTGCTGCGATATCAGTAATCTTCTTAACTTCATCTTTCATTTCCTTAATAATTCTCTCTCCAGCGCTTTTCTCACTTACTACGTCGGCGATGAATGTAATATCTTCATAAATTGCTTCAAAACTAACTGATGAAGGTAAGTAAATAACTGGAATTCCCGCTTCTTTCAAAGCAGCAAATGGATCTTCACCACCTGTTTTATTGTGACCACTAGCAATAATAATATCTGGTTCTAAACCAATAATTGTCTCTGCATCTGGGTTTCTAAAATCAATAATTGTAACATCTTCATTTAACTCAGCAGTTGGTGAATATTTATCAACTGCTACTAACTTATCTGCTAAACCAAGTTCAATTAACACTTCTGTGTTAGATGGTGCAGTGGATACGATTCTTTCAATTTTCTTTGGAATAACAACTTCATTTCCTTCACGGTCTGTAACTGTTTTTTCAGTCGAACAAGCAGTTAATGCAGTAGTAACTACTAAAACTGCTAATAAACTTTTAAATAATTTTTTCATCTTAATTTCTCCTTAACGTTCTATTTGAATTTCTTTTATATTCTCTTCTTGGTTCACATACTTCGCCATGTTATAAAACAGGGTTGACAAAGTATTGATAAAATCACTCATCTCATCATTTGAAAAATCAGTTGATGATTCAAACTTAAAGAATAGTCTTGATACTTTTTTTGCATATGATCGACATACATGTAATAACGAACTTAGTTCATTACCTGTTGGAATTACAAATATTAACTTTTCATTCAACATCGACTTGTACTTACTTTCTAAGTTAGCTACATAATCGACATTTTCAATAGTAAACTCACGATTAGATCGCAAAGCTGCCATAAATGTAAAAAGCATATTTGAGATTTTGATTAACTCGTCATTCATTTCATTTTCTGCATGATAAATTGCCTGTCCGATATGAGAAACTAAAATATCAGCCTCATTACTTACATCACAATTTAATGACTCATCACATAAATGTGGACAACAATATCTCCTCAAGATAGTTCTCCTCCTTTCAATAAGATAAGTCTCCAATAAAAAACTCGCGTCAAAAGACACGAGAAAAATAGTACACATCAAAAAAGATAGTGATACTTCTCATACCCAGGAGACAACACAACATATAGAGGCAGGTCTACCGGCTTAGCTTCATCCTACTAATCTCCCTTCCCAGATAAATCCAGTGGATATGAGATTTTCGTCAGCACTACGGTTGCTGGGACAGCTTGTGATTCAAACACAATTCCCTATTAAGTCATAGTAACACCATCTAATTTTATTAAATTGCACCATAAGAATACTACAATAATTATACTTATGCAAGCCTTAATATAATTAAGTTAAATCAATAAGTTAACAAAGATTATCATTAGGATTAAAGCGACTGGATAAGTAGCTCCATAAGCACTGACAACACTCTTACCTTCAAAACACTCAGAGGCAGAAGCTAGTCCTGGTGTAGAGGTCATTCCTCCACAAATAGAGCCAACTAGTAAATCAGTGGGAAGCTTCAAGATATGCTTTCCAAAGAAGTAACCAACCACTATCGAAGAAATAGCTACTATAAATGAGGAAAGGAATAAAATAAATCCTACATCTTGTAAGGCTATTGCAATTTCTTTCCCATATTTAAGACCAACATAGGTCAAAAAGATCGACAATGACCCAACTTTTATTTTTTCTAAAACTCTATCATCAAATTTAACATTAGAAATATTCCCAAGCATCAAACTTGAAAGTAATACTCCTCCTGTAATTCCTAGTGATATATTAAATACACTCAATTGGCCAAGAATATAACCAATAAGTAATATTAATGCAAAAATAAAATAGTTAAACTTCGCTCTTTTCATCGTCTTTACTTTAAGCTGGGGTTTCTCTTTTCTTTTTGCCATTATTTGCGTAAAAGCAATAACACTTATTACCCCAGGAATGTAAGCGATAGCATATGCTGTACCAATAAAACCAGCCGTTAGTTCTGGTGAGTTTTCAATAATTGATGCTAAACCAGGTGATGAAGTCAAGGCCCCAACATATAGTCCCGGAATATAATTATGAAGATCTTGATTGAGAAGCAAAATAATATATGATAAACCAAATCCAGTAAGGCAAATCACAATGGCCATTACAACAAACTTCAAACCGTGATTTTTAAGTACCATTTTAATTTCTTTTGAGGCAATAACTCCAACACTACCAATAAATCCAAGTAGTGAAACTTTTAAAATATACGGGTTTAAGAATACTTTAATTTCAAATTTTGCCAATAAATAGCTTATGAATAAGGCCACAAACAGTATTGATGATTTACCAAAAGAAAAGCTTTTATATTTAATTTTCCCAAGAAAAGTCCCAAGAGAAACTGATAATAAAAACAATAATATTACAAAGATAACGTCCATAATTAACCTCCTGATAAACGAAGTATAACAAAGCTAAAATTGCTAGTCAAACTTGTAATTATAATATTAACAAAAACAATTGCAATGATTGTCAGTCTATAATAATCTTATTAGGAAAGTAGGTGTAGGAATGGCTCATTTAACCGGACGAGGAGGATATAACTTACTTGTTGAAAGACTAAATAAGTTCCCGCAAGGAGCTCCTGAAAGTGATAGTTTATATGATATTTTACGGGTGATGTTTACCGAAGAAGAGGCCAAGTTAGTTTCATTATTACCAATTAAACCCTTCAATGTGAAAATGGCAGCAAAGATTTGGAAAAAAGACGAAGATGAAACATTCGCAATACTAGAAACATTAGCATCAAAGGCAATCCTTTTAGATATGATGGATAAGTCAGAACAAAAGTATGTCTTACCACCACCAATGATTGGATTTTTTGAGTTTGCATTAATGAGAACTGGTGGCGTTTATGATCAAGAACTACTAAGTAAACTGTTTGAACAGTATCTTGAAAATGAAGAGGATTTTATGAGGCATCTAATGTCTTATGATACACCCATTGGTAGAATTTTAGTCAATGAAAAGGCAATTGAAGAAAGTGCAATCCCCCAAGTACTTGATTATGAAAGTGCAACTAAGATTATTATGGACGCTGATAATGTAGGAGTTAGTAGATGCTATTGTCGACACAAGGCCGAGCATCTTGGTACAAACTGTGATGCACCACAAGAAGTTTGCCTTACTCTTAATAATGCTTCGCTTGCTTTAAATAAACATGGGTACTCTAAGATAATAACTAAACAGGAGGCTCTTGATATCCTGAAGATAAGTTATGAAAACAATCTAGTGCAATTTGCAGAAAACGTTCAAAATGGAGTTGGCTTCATCTGTAACTGTTGTTCTTGTTGTTGTATGGCGTTAAAAGGAGCTAGGAAGATGGGAGTGCCTAATGCCCTAGCATCTTCAAACTACATCCCTAAGATTAAAGATAACTGTGTCGGATGTGGTTTATGTTTAAGTCCCTGTCCAGTTGATGCAATCAAGCTTAAAAGCAAACATAATCCCAAGAAGCCAAATCAAAAGATTGCCAATGTCGAAAGTGATATTTGCCTAGGATGTGGTGTTTGCCAAAGAGTTTGTAAGACTGATTCAATTGAGATGGTAAAAAGAGAGATCGTAGTAATTACACCAGTAAACACTGTTCACAAGCTAATTCTTGAAGCAATAGAAACTGATCGACTACATCACTTAATATTTGATAATCAAGCCTTTGCAAACCACAGATTTATGAATGCTTTTCTTGGTGCTGTACTTAAATTACCTTTAACAAAGCGATTGTTAGTTAGTAATTTCTTCCAATCAAAGTTTTTAATGAAGGTTATTAAAAATTATGACTATAAATAAAAAGAGCTTTTAGCTCTTTTTGTCTTTAGTAATCAACGGCAATCCTTGAAGTAACCACTTGCTTGATGAAGTCCACAACTTCTAAATGCTCTGGATGATTTGAATAGTTTTTGAACGAGTCGATATCTTCAAATTCACTTATTAAAATGACATCATATGATTGTTCAGTTCTAAACTTATCAATTCCTACTTCAATACTTATAATTCCACTACATACATTACTCAAACGCTCTAAGTCTCTTTTAATTATTTCCGCATTTTCAAACCATGTTTTTCCTAAAGCATTCTCTCTTAGTTTCCACATCACTACATGTTTAATCAATGTTTTGTCCTCCTAGAAATTCAAAATATGTATCTACGGCCTTTTCAAGAAAAAAACTATACTCCTCTTCAGAAAAGAGAATTAAATCATCAACTTCCTTACCAAAAAAAACTGTCATTATTGGAACCTTTCTTTCAATTGAATTATTTTCAAAAATCTCCATCGGATTTTGATAACTAGTAATGTTAGTTATCTGACTCCAGTAGTAATCATTAACTGACTTTCTTTCAAGATGCTCAAGCTCACTCATTAGTCTTTTTTTACCAAAAATCTTTTTGACAGAATCAAAATCTCTAGGTAAATTGGCAAACTCACCAATCAATCCTCGGCTTTCAATTCGCTTATAGATATTGGCTACTCTCTTTTCATCTCTGATAAACTTCTGAAACTCTAAGTCAGCAACTAAGTGGCAAAGATAACCTAAGTAAAAGTTCTTCTCCTCTTTCGTTTTAAAACTGTGTAAGTGTTTTTCAGCATATCTTTCAAGATTGGTTGTGTACTTTGTCTTCCCATCCATGAAGTGAGTTGCTTCTTTCGGAGGAACAAATGAAGTAAAATCCTCATTTTCGTGATTACAATCTGGAGCAATTGCACCTACTAAGAAATCGATTCCTTCCAAGCTTTTGTCTCGTTCTATAATAAGTTCTGCTACCTTAATATGGGTTCTCCATAATGCCATTATTTGTACCTCTTCTTTATTTTGACTTTCTTAAAATCTTTTATTACAGCAAAAATTTCACGATAGAAATTCTTAATAAAAGACAGTAATTTAGTTTTCGTTGTAACACATGTAATATCTAAAGCCAGACTTTTTGCAATTATCTTAGTTCTACAGCTATGATAGTTGCTAGTTACAACTACAAAGCAGTTAGTTTTCAAGTCTAAGTTTTTTAGATTAATTAAGTTCTCAAATGTAGTTTTTGATTGATCTTCTAATATGATTCTTGATGTTGGAAACTCTTTTGATATTAGATAGTTATGCATCGCAAGGGCTTCAGGTATTAGTTCATCCCTAACCATTCCTCCACAAAGAATGATATCTAGATTAGTACTCCTTGCTAATTCAAGGGCTTTATCTAGTCTTCTAATCAATGTTGGTTTGGGTTTATCTTTATCTAATTTAGATCCTAAAACTACTATATATTTTTGATTGCTGATTTTGTCAGACTTAAAATTGAATAAAATGGCCACAGTCGTAGTAATCAAAACTAAAAAGCTCACACTTATCAAGAGGACTCCTAGATACTTAATAAGATTATTAGTGCTACTCCACATTAAATATAATAAGATGATATAGCAAATATTCAAGCAGTTTAAAAGGAACATTTTAGATTTTAAAACTCGTGATAAAAAACCATTATTCAACATCATATTTATTACCATAAACTTTTTTTGCCTTTAATGTAACTTCATCAATAAAATCACTTTTAGCATTTGTGTAGTTATCTCTATGGTGTTTATACTCGAGTGCTAACGCTTCTTTTAATACACCATAATCATCACAAGTGCTCTGATTCTCAAGTAGATAATCTCTGAAATACAACTCGTTCCAGTTACTTGGGTATCTTAAATGAAGATGAAAAACACGGTCTTCATAACCATACTTCGTATATCCCTTATTTAAAACAAATCTATAAAATGGTTTTGTTTGCTTCGAAGTAACAATATAGCCAATTGTTGCTAATTTCTTAGTTATCTCCTCAAAACTTACTCCTTCATATACTTCTAGTAAAATATCCACTGTTGGTTTCGCTATTAGACCCTTTATAGCAGTAGAACCAATGTGATTAATTCTAAATACTTTATTTGTTAAGGTTTTCATGATTCTTTTACTCTCTTCTTCATACCAAACCTTATAATCACTGTTGTGTGGTTTTACTTTAATTGGAAATAGTTCCCAAAGTTCATCAAGAGTCAGGTTATCTAAAGTCTTAATATTCTTTTCATCATTATACTTGTTTAAAATCTCCTCGCAAAATGACATTACTAGATTATGAGTTTTATGGGGATACTTGTAATCTAACTTGTTACCAAGTTTTTTTGCTATCGAACTATATAAGTTAAGTAGTGAGTCTGCACTCTTCAATATACTAGCAAAACTCAAACTACTATATGTTTCAAGATACCAAGCATACTCTTGACTGTTTAAATACTTCTTATAGTCTTTACCAAAGCGCCCTACCTCAACATCATACCCATGTTTAGAAGCAACATAAAAATCAAGTAACACGTGTAAATACTCATTTCTAATCACCGTATCAATCATATACTTTGAAAACCCTAGATTTTCCCTATACAGATACTTGTAAACATAATAAAGATCCCAGAAGAACTCTTTTGTTAGACTCTGATATTCATCATTAGTTGGTTTCTTTAAAGCATATTCTTTATAAGTAGGTTTCTCTAAATAATCAAAGATACCTTCCTTATCAACTAAAACTTTATAACCATTTAGGTAAGATGTCCTTGTAGGTTTGGTATTTGTTATTTGAAAATCAATTCTTGACTTATCTTCAAAGAGAACCAATCTAGTAAGGTATCCATTATCAACCTTCACTAACTCTGGCCATTTAACCATTACATCTCCAAAATGACACAGCCAATCATCTTGCTCAAATTTCTTAAAATTATCTATAAAAACTTCAATGTCGTAATCTGATAAAAAATCTATTTCTGAATCTGGCTTAACACGAGAACTAGTAAGAATAATTCCCACAATCTCGTCATTATTTTCACCAAACTCAATAATCTTATTAATTATATTGTCCATATTAACCCTCCACTAATACTATTTTACCATCAAAACTTTTATAGTAAACAAAAAAAGCGACGGAGAAAAATCCGTCGCTAATATAGTATTATTCTTTATCTAAGAACTCTTCTCCAGGATGCCATCCACAAGGCACTAACTTACCTTCAACTTCATTCTTAAACACTTCTAAAGTTCTTAAAACTTCATCAACATTACGTCCACCTTCTCCGTGGTTTACATGAGCTGCTTTTAAGATTCCTGATGGACTGATAATAAATGTACCACGCCATGCAATCCCTTTTTCTTCATCTAAAACCCCGTATGCAGCACTAACTTCATGATTAGTATCTGCTCCATGAGGATGATCTAACTTTCCTAAATCAGCACGATTTTGCCATGCTAAATGTGAAAATACTGAGTCAGTTGAAACTGCTACAAGTTCAGCTCCTAGCTCTTTAAACTTAGGATATAACTCGTTAAATCTTTTAATTTCTGTTGGACAAACAAATGTAAAATCTAATGGATAGAAATAAAGCACTGTCCACTTTCCTGCTTCTTTAATTTCATTTAATGAGATTGATCCGAATCTATCTAATCCAGTACCTTCTCCTAAAACTGCTTGTAGTTCAAATTCTGGTGCAGGTTTCCCTACTTTAGCTTCTGAGTAATATAAAACTTCATTATACATATCTATTTTCCTCCGTTGTTTTTTACTATTTTTAAAACAATTTTTATTGTTAAATATAGATTAGCACACTAGATTTTGAGCATCAAATTATATGCACTTAAATTTTGCGCAATTAAAAATTAGCTCTATGTAGATAAGATTAGTATCACTTACTTCCTAATTAAATTACTAAAGTTAAAAAGATAAGCAACGATGTAAACAAGTAAATACTCAATAATTGGAATTCTGACAATCTCAAATATATCTGAGAACTCTTTAATACCAAAGATACCATTATAGACTGTTAAGGCAAGAACAAGGTAACTAACTAAGACTGCAGAGTAAGTCCTCTTGCGAATCTTTAATGAATGAATTTGAGTTACAACAAAAATGAATAAGAAACCAAAGAAGAACATTGGCCACATTCCATTTTGTTGCAATATTGCCACAGTTGTACCATGAAACAGTACGGTAACTTCTAAAACAAGGATCCATATTTTATTCATGTGAATTGTCGTGTTTGAAAGTGACATTTGAATAAGTAACAAGAACATATAGAAAAATCCAAATAAATGTCCTGGTGTTGAAACTACAGGATGATACCAAAATGTGTATATTATTGCCAATGCGATTATCGGCCCATGATACTTCATAACATTTTTTTGTCCGGCTTTTGGTAACTTAGCTTTCTTACCAAAGAATAATCCCCTTCTATTGTTTTCAATTATCAAGATTAAAACTAACATTAAGATTACACTACCTTGACTTGAGAAAACACTAACATCTTGTGCTAAACCATCATAGAACAAATAGGTTTGTGCCATATGCAAAATAACAAAGATAAATGTCGTTAATAAAAGGTACCAGTTATATTTAGATAAACTAGAGCGTACTTTCTGAGTCTTTATTTTTGCTAAGAAGTAAAATGATATCAGTAAGTGAGCAGCAAATAGACCCCAACTACTAAGTCTTGAGTAAATAGTTACATCCTCGGGTTTTAACTTCCAGAAATAGTGACTATATCCAGTATCTTCAGCGAAATCAACAAGGGGCACCAAGCCAACAATCTCATCAAAGAAGAAAACTAAAAATGTAAGAAAAAGTGAAATAATTATACTTATGTAAAGTACTTTTTTATCCTGTTTCATGAAATCCCTCCTTTATTTAATTTTAGCACAACGGTCATATTTATCCAAAAATAAATAACTATTCCCCCTTAAATATTAAACAAAGCAGATCCAATTAAAAAATGAGCATTTTATTTGCTCTAAATAGGTTTTATCGGTAGAGTATGGATGAAATAGGAGGATGTTATTATGATAGTTAACAATATATATGATTTGGTTGGTAAGACACCAGTCGTTAAATTAAATAATATAGTGGATGAAAGTATGGCTGAAGTTTACTTGAAGCTTGAAGCTTTTAATCCTGGAGGTTCAGTAAAAGACCGAATTGCATTAAATATGATTGAAGCCTTTGAAGAAAAAGGGGAACTTAAAAAAGGGGATACAATTGTTGAATCAACAAGTGGTAACACAGGAATCGGAATAGCGATGATTGGAGCTGCTAAGGGATATAAAGTGGTAATTACAATGCCAGAATCAATGAGTATCGAAAGAAGAAAAACTCTTACTGCTTATGGAGCAGAGATTGTTTTAACTGATGCTACAAAAGGGATGAAAGGTGCTAATGATAAGGCGATGGAACTTGTTGAATCAAATGGTTATAAGATTTTAAGACAGTTTGAAAACGCAGAGAATCCAATTGCTCACATTAAACACACTTCCCAAGAAATAATTGCTGATTTTAAGAGCCTTGATGCTTTTGTAAGTGGTGTTGGTACTGGTGGAACAAT
>PPCM01001462.1_pt1 | contig 10629 bp, 4 predicted proteins | sample 1555541 | NCBI WGS metagenome assembly PPCM01 (sample SAMN05284479, study PRJNA326546) | Marine sediment metagenome, whole genome shotgun sequencing project. | isolation source: marine sediment | place: Germany: Wadden Sea | collected 2012-09-05 | reverse complement strand
CTGCTCGCTCACTACGGGGCCGCAGGCATGCCTCTGACTCCGGCGCGAATCGCCGCTGACATGGGCGGGGCGCGGCTGGAGACGGCACCTGATATGCCTTTCCCATGGGGTCTGCCGATCGGAACATGAAGGGCCCACAACGGACAGAGTAATCATCGCCAATAAAACACTCGTAACTCCACTGGGAATCTTTGACAGACTGAGAATTCTTCTCGCACCCCGCCGGAAATATGTTTATAAACAGAGAAAGGCGCACGGGGAGGGCGTGGACGGAATAGCACATTACCCAGACCTGTACGGAGCCCTCAGAACTCCTCGCAGAGCTTAGCTCACCATGCGGGTGAGCAAAAAAAGCGATGGTTGAAACCTAAACCCGCCGTTCGATTTAAAAGACACTCGTTGGGTACCGCCGAAATCCGCACGTGGATGGCTTGCTATTCGGGAAGGTCTGAGTCTGACGGTTAGCCGCGAGAGGCGGTCAGTGTTTTCACTGCCTGGAGCACTAGAAAAACACCCCGTAGCATCTATGACAGAAGATGGCGTTCAGGCGCTTGATGTCGGTGTTTACTTGGGCTGGAAGCTCCAGCGAGGTTTCATCAGTCAAATGTGCGGGGCTATAGAGCTAACGATAGGCTATTGTAGTTTATCGTCTATAGGAACCCAATTCAGACTACTCTCGGCGACCCGCTCCACCTAACAACATTTATCACGCGCGCACAGGCTCCTTCTACTTCTGTTAAACGATACTGGCAAGACTGTACTCATTTCGACACCTTTTGCATGTGCTGTCATAAATCATATCCTTCTTGAAAAATGGTCAGTTCGTTCGAATTTGAGGCCACCCAGACACCGAATAATGTGACAGTACGAGTAACACTGCCATCGGGAATCCCTACACCCGATATATTTATCACTGATGTCTATTTGAAGCTTTCTTCTAGTAACTATGTCACGTTTGTCGACTTTAACGGCACGGTAGACGACTCTACGTGCCGGGCAGCGATGGAAAAGGGTGCAAGGAAGCGTATTCTTGCAGTAACAGTCGCAAAAATTACTCCGGGGCTGTGGGAGCCATTGATGATCAAGTTGAGCAAGCCCGAGCTGTTCGCGCGCCGTGAAGAGGCCAACCAGCGCTACGCCGCCAATGAGCAGCAGCGTGCGAAGGCTGAGACCGAGGCGCAGCGGCTTCGGGGAGAGGAAGAGCGTAAGGGGCGAGCTGCGGTCGATACCAGCCGCCGTGACGATATTAGCCGTGCGAAGGCCGCCCACCTAGATATGGCGCGTGACGCACTCGAGGGCGCTGAGACTACGCATGGGGATGTACCTCGTGAGGAGGCGCCTAAGGCTGCGGAGCGGGCTGATGAGAAGCCCGTTGCTGAGGCCAAGGCCAAGTCGGCCGAGATTTATGAAGCCGCGGAAGTTGTTGAGAAACCGGTCGTTGTGGCCCCTGCTCCGGCTGTCCGGAAGACGCAGGTGTGCAGGACAACGTTTGCCAAGACTGGCATCATGCGCGATGGGAAAATCGCATCCCAATAGGCCGCGATTTCACACATAAATGTTACTACTTCAATTACGCGGGAATGGGTGCTGAGAGGTGCCAGTATGCAGGGAGTTGACTCTGGTGCCTCTCATTTGATAAGTCGGTTTAGTTTGATGTTGCCGGAGAAGAATGACCTTGAGGTTTGAAAATGGTCGAAACAGACGGGATATTCTCATTGGAGAGGCGAAGTAAGCCTGTTAAGCTCAGTGAAAGTATCCTAAACGGAACTCATGGCAGAGAAACGAAAAGATTGAGTACAAACAACTTGAAACCAGCTCGCAGGCGGCAAGAAGAGTCTATATCCGGTCAACTCCGGTCATTGACACGTTCAGCGAACCGGAAACACACTCAATCGATTGCACAGTCGTGTTCCCCGTCAGCGTCCTTCCATCAGCCAATGTCACCAGCAAGAGGTGCCTCGGCTCGACCCAGCACTACTACCCCACTTCGCCAGGCCAAGCCGCGAGCCCTGTTCACCAGCCCGTCGCCCATTCCCCATGCGGGCCCCGCATCGCCGCCTACCGTCACCCACACCCAGCCCATGCCGACCCGACCCGACCCCGACCCTCAGAGACGGCCAGATCGTGTCCTAGACGACATCTCACCCCATATCAGAACGGCCACCCACCCCGCATCCCGCCCGACGCCGGCCGCCCCGTCCCGTTTCGCCAACCTGACTATGGCCCGAGCCAGGGACCCTGAAGTCGCTGAATTCACCCGAGACTTTATAATGAGACCGCAGGGCCCGGCCACGCCGAGCACGTTCCACTTCCCCAGGGGTGGGGGTGGGGGCGACCTGTTTGCCGGGCTGTCGCTGCGGTCGGGACGAGGCAGGAGGGGGCGGGAGCTGGATTTGTTTGGGGATGGGTGAGGGAGGAAAGACGGTAAATCAGGCACATAGACATGTAATGCGGAGCGAGACGGCAGAGAGCCCAAGGCCAGACCCCGTAACAGGGTCGGCGGGCATCTCTCGCTTATTTTTCTTCTTACCTTACCTTACCTTACCCAACCTTTCATATGGGACAAGTGGAGGCTCAGACTAAAGGTTACTTCGGCATCATCCTGACACGACGATTAAGTCAAAACAAACACATGCCTTGCTGCGTTTGTTCGTTTAGCCAAGTGCACTCGGGCCATTATCTCCCACCTCCCACGCTCCTCCTGTTTTTATTTGTCAACCATCTGAGCCGAGAGAGCCCTGACTGGTCCCCACAATTCAGTGATATAACACTTCATCACCTAACTCGCCACGAAACCTGTAATTTACTATAAACGCCTACGTCGCGAGCATGGGCCCGATTCTGGTGAACACGGCCGTCAGCCACTCCCCGAACTGGTTGTTAGGGAAGAGCCCCGTCACCCGAATGAGACGCACCAGATGCCCGTACAGCTTTCCAACGCTGGCCACGAACGCAGCGTCGTCGATCGCCACCAACACCTGCAGCGCCGACCCCACGACCGGGATGAAGGCCGCGACCTCGCCCTTGTCCACACGTTGCTGCTGCGTCGACTCCGTGAAGGCTGATTCCGCACGGTCCGCGAACACGCTGCATATTGTGGATATCTCCTCAATTAGCGACGATAGAAGACCTTGGCGCCACTCGTCGGTGTAATCATCGCGATCGACCTTCAGAAGGTGATCTAGGACGCTGATGAGACAGGCTGATCCCCGCAGCTCCTGCTTCCTCATGCTTGGCAGCTGAGACATGAAATTGGCCCTCCACAGAGCGAATCTGAGGTTGAGATCGGAGTTGAATTCCCGGGAGAATCTCAGTCCGGCAGCCACGCCGTCGAGGAGGACGTCAACGGCCGCCATCGGGAGGCAGGGGCCGTCGGTGATGAGCTCCTTGGCGTACGACACCAGCTGGAGCTGCAGCACGCAGTTCCTTCGTACCCTGTGGAACATGGGCCGCTGCCCCCCCTCGTCGACCAAGGCGTCACCCCGCACGTCTGCCGGGATGGTGTGGACGAAGGTGTCCCGCAGCATCTCCATGACCCCGAGGTACTCGGCAGGGTCCATGCGATCAGGCTGCAGATCAAGCAGGAGATGGTGGCCGACCGTGGCGCAGTACGCCTCGGCCAGACGCTCGTTGCGGGTGAACTGGGTCTCCTTTGTGACCTCCTCGTCCTTGAGGTGGCGTGCTTCGGCGTTATCACAGCAGATCTTAGCGAATCTATAAATCATGCTATGGTTGTCATATTCCGGCATTTTGACCGAGAAGACGTGTGCGAACTCGACCAGCACCTCCGCGACGCCCTGGAGGACCATGGCGAGCGTGGCGTCGGACCACGTGACGGTGGACGCGTCGGCGACGGGCTCGATGATGGTCTTTGAGAGCATTTCAACGGTGTAGGAGTGCGGCATGGCGTCGAGGCACTGGACGAAGAGGGACTGCTCGCCGAAGAGAGCGGCGGCGGCGGCCCGACACACGACGTCCCGGGAGTCGCCCAGGGCCAGGGCGATCGATTGGATGATGGGAACGTGCTGGGCGGCGATGATGGCCTCGGCGTCCACCTGGGGGGTGTCCTCCGTGATGGATAAAGCGGCGACGGCGGGGGCGGCGTCGGGTTGGGTCGGGCGGGTGATCACCGCCTCGAGGTACCTGGCCAGAGCACCGACCATGTTGCCAGAGACGGCGGGGTCGACGTTCTGGGCCCGGAGGTGGTCAAGGCAAGTCCTCATAGGTCCAATATGGTCAACAACGAGGGGGAAGTACGTGTGTACGATCTGGCCAGCTATGAGGCCTGCCGTCTGGATGGTGGACTTGGAGGCCTCGAACTGTACCGACGAGGAGAGCGTTGAGAAGATGGCGGCCCAACCAGACCGGATGTTGGTGACGCCCTCGGTCTGGATGAACTGCTGGATGCAGCGGAGGACGAATTCGACGACCTCGGCGTGTTCTGTGCGGCACACGATCTCGTCGAAAGGCTTGAGGAAGAGTTCCTGGAAACGGAGGGACGCGAACTCGTCCTCCTCGCTGAAGCGGCGGAGGAAGCGCTGGGCCAGCTGCCGCAGGGAGTCGACCGCGTACATGCCGAGCTCGACGGACGAGTGGGACCCGACGTCGGTGAAGAGGTTGCCCATGAGGCGCCAGAGCCGGATGAAGGCGAACTTGGAGAGGTCGCGGTCCATGTTGATGGTGACGACCTCGACGATCTTCTGGAGCGAGAAGCGGTGGTTACCGTTGGGGGCGTCGAGCTCGGCGGCCGAGATGGCGGTGAGCTCCTTGACGAAAGTGACGAGTACCTCCTCGTTGAGCATGACGGAGCCCTGGAAGATGCGGTCGACCAGGCCGCGGTCCAGGAGCTCGTTGACGGATCTGGAGTTGTCGAGGTCGGTGGCGAGGGAGGGCCCGAGGGTGAGGGTGTCGCTGAGGGCCTCGCTGCCGGCGTTGATCATGTGGAGCCGGTCGAGCTGGGACAGGCACCGCAGCACGTGGCGCCACGCCCCCCCGAGATCGTTGGAGTTGGTCTGGGCGAGGTCCGCGAGCACGTTGATGACCTCGATGTTCTTGGGGGAGATGTGGCTGGCCGTGTTGAGGTGGGTGAATTTGCATAGGGCCGACACGAACACCTCACAGAACATGGGCAGGGAGTAGGCCGACGCCACGCGAAGGGACGCGCTGAACGCCTGCAGGATGATGCGGATGAGCTCGGGCTCCTCGGCGGTCTCTAGCGTGATGGACAGTGTGGCCAGGATCGACCAGGCACACGCCCCGAACACGTGTGCCCCGTAGTCCCGCCACCTGGGGATGACGAAGTCCGTCGCGTCGCCGTCCTCCTCCTTCTTGACGCCCTGCCGCTTCCTCAGCCGGGCGATCAGGCCCCGCGCCTGGCGGATCTGCTCGTCCTTGGCCTCCTCGGGCGTGACGTCACCGGCGGCGGGTGCGATGGTCGGGTCGGCTCGGATAGGGTCGACCGAGATCTCGTCATAAATGGCGGCCAGGATGTCCCGGGTCATCTCGTCGTGGTGGTCGATTCCCTTGGTGTTGACGCAGAAGTCGTTCTGAGTCATTCGCCGCGGGTTGCTGGGGCTGTGGAGGTCGCTGTTGAGGAGGATCGTCGCCATAGCCAGGCTGTAGATAGTGTCGCAATGCTGGAACTCCCGGTCAGCGCGGTCCTTGTTGAGCAGGTACCAGCGATCGGCGAACTTCTGGGCCAGTCTGTCAATCTTCTGGGCCTCGCCCGGCAGGATGAATGTGTCCAGGAACAGTCTCAGCGACGGGAGGAACTTCATCCCTGTAAAGTCGAGGATATCGACGAAGGCATACATGATGGCGCGGTAGTACTCCTTCCCCTCGCCCAGCAGGTCCCCGATGGCGGCCTTGGCGAGCCGTCCGTCCGATACGAGGAGATGGGCGATGGCCGCGGGGGTGTCCTCGACGACGCCGATCGATATAAACTGCTCGAGGCCACGCTTGGGTGTCTTGTTGTTGAAGGTGTATATGGCCTTCTCGACGTCAGTCTTGTGTGCCATCGACGCCTCGACCCGGCCCAGCTCCTCCTCCAGCTCACTCGGCGTCGGGGGGCGCGTCGACCACGTGAGGAAGGACTCGATCACCGCCAGCAGGGTGGAGGCCGCCGCGCGCTGGAGGGCCGCCGCGTCGACGGCGGTCTGGCCTGTCCGTGACCCGGGGCCCGTGCTGACGACGGCGCCGAGTTTATCGACGACCATCTCCCCCAGGAGGTTGGGCTCGGTCGAGTCGCAATCGTAGTTCAGGAAGAGGGTGATGGGGTTGGCCGAGTCCTTCACAAAGTCACGGAGGAAGTCGAGCACCGCGCGCTTCCGGCCGGTCGACGCGGCGTTGTCGGCCATGATCGCCATGATCCAATCGAGGAGGGCCCCAAGCTCGGTCTTGAGGTGGGGCCCGAACACCTTGAAGGCCTTGAGCACGACGTCTAACGCGGACTCGAACATGGCATCGTTCCCGTTGAGGGCCTCCAGGAGGGTCAGCAGGAAGACGCGGTGGGCGGCCGAGATCGCCTGCGGGGAGGAGGAGTACCGCGTGCGGGCGTTACTGAGGCATGTATGGAGGAGGCTCAGGGCCATGGCTCGCACAGGAGAGTCGCCCGCCTTGGTGTCGGTGATCTTACGGCAGAGCCCGATAAACATCCGGACGCAGTCAGCGAGGTAGACCTCGGCCTGCTCCTCGGAGTCGACGCTCTCCATCCTCGTGAATAGCACGGCCATCAGCTGTCTCATGGCAGTAGCGGCCCGGTCTCTGGTCTTGGGGACGCGAGTGACAGAGAATAGCTGGAACAGCGTCTGAACGACCAGCCGGAGGGGCTCACCGTGCACCTCGGTCGTCTCGCTGCCCAGTGTGCTGAGCGCAGTGATGGCAGCGTCGTGCATGTCGTTGTTATGGGCAAACGATATGAGCGCCTTGGACACAATAGTGTCCACAGCGTCGTCAACGAGCGCCTTCTGGTCGGACCAGGTGCCGTCCTCGGGCATCTCGTCCGGGAACGTCCTGTTGCTGAGATAGTGCGAGCTCGCGAGTTTGCAGATGGCGTTCAAGCCGAGCAGCGCTGTCTTCAGGGTCTTGGACTCGCATGCCAGCTTAAACGGCGTGTAGTATACGTCCGAAGACGTGTGGTCAAGGAAGTTCTCGTCTCCCTTCTTGTTAGCCTCGTCAATAGCTGCTGAGTTAGTCAGGGCTGAAAAAACGAACCTTTGCACAGCTTCAGAGCAGCTTTCAGAGGTGCTGACTTGGAGCCTGATGAGTGTTGTAGCTTCTGAATGGACTCTATCACATAGGGAGTCGCTGCAAAGCAACCCTCAGTCGGCATTGTCTATCGTTTGTTGCATGACTCGAAAAAACTCAGTCGGCGAGAACATTCATACGGCTTCGGATCCGACCCTCTCTTAGGAAATTGTGGTCTTTTCAGGCACTCTGACTCAGAACTGACTGTGACTATAATTCTGGTTTGTGAAAAACCTACCACTACTGGTGATAGGCGGTCATTTCACCCTCCCCGACCCTCCATCCCGCCTCACACCCCACATCAGCTATCTCCGCATATTTACATTACTTCCCGAGTTCGATATCCTCGACCTCGAGAATCTTGGGGATCACGAAGTCCAGCCCCGCCTGGCCTGTCACCGCGAACAGCCCGTTGTCCCGCGCGTGCCAGTGAACCTCCTTGAAGCTCAGCTGGCCCTCGTGCTTGAAGCTGAGCTCAGGGTGGCCCAGCGCCGAGTCGATCTCGTCGTCCTCGAACTCGTCGCTGTTACGGAGCTCCTCAGCGAGCTCCTCGTCGACCGTCTGTGTGTGGTCCATGATGTACACAGCGCCCATAGCCTCAGGGCCCGCGTGCTCGGGGGTGGGCTCAGTGCACACGGCAAACTGACTCAGGAAGTCAGTCTCGGCTGAAGTCGGGTCCAGAGTCGTGGGGCGCGGCATCCAGTCGATGCTGACCACCTCCTGGTTCTGTGTGGCGGGGTAATCCGTGGACCAACGAGGCTCGGCGGCCCATCCACCAGCTCCGTCGGCCCGCACCTCCCAGAGGTTGACCACACCAGCGTTACCGCCAGCGATGACCCAACCCGAGGCAGCGTCGACCTGGCGCCAGGCGACGGCGGTGAGGTCGGCCGGGACGCCTGGACTCTGCTCGACGTCGATGAACAGGGCGGTGTGGACCGAGCCGTCGGGGTGCAGCTCGAGTACCTTGATCTCGCCGGCAGAGGTGGCAGCGAGGACGTGGGTGGCGTCGATCCAGGCCAGATCCTCAATGGATCCGGAACAGACACCGACGGCGGCGACGTACTCGGCCGCGGTAGCCGAATAGCGCACGATGTGAAGCTGGCCGCGGGCATCGCCGACAGCGAGAAGCTCAGAGTCGGTGCCAGTGGCCACTGGGCAGAACGCGACGGCGTACGAATCGTCCATGCCGCCGAGGGACTGCTCGAGCATGAGGGGGTCCGCACGGGGCTCGCGCGCACAGATGGGGTTACCGAGTGTGTTCAGGGCGGCAGCAGCATCGTATATGCAGAGCCTGCTACCCTCAACAAGGGCGGCAATCACGCCAGGAACGACGGGGGAGGCACGGACGCGGAGCACAGCAGGCTCAAACGTCGCCACGGTCTCCACAGCACTCTTGGGCTCCTTCCGCTCCTCGGTGGGCGACTCTGGGTCCATGTCAAACTCCGTGTCCTCGACCTCGGTGGCGGAAAAGACGGCAAGGAAGTTGGGGGTGCCCGGCTTGGCCTGGGAGCCCGCGACAAAGCAGATGTTGTGGGTCTCAGCTTGTACAGCACCAAATACGTCAGGAACGAAGTCGAATGAAAGGCAGGAGCAGGGGGGAGTCAACCTTTTCATCAAGCGATATACTTTGTTCTCATAGTCAAAGGGGAGAGCCGTCGCATCGGTCATAACCGCGGCCTTAACGGCCTTTTTCGCCTTATTCGGCCTCCTCTTCTGTATAGCCCTCTTGCTGTGTCTGTTGGAACCCATCCTTCCTTAAAAACTTTAAAGTCATAGGTGGTGCTCTGCAAAAGAATAAGAACATTGAAACACTTATTAACCTCAACAAGTAACGATATATCGGCTCTTTCTCTGTGGTTGAAACATTAATTCTTTTTATTTCTCACAAGACAAATTGGCTGATAACATATGAACCAGGGCATTTTTGACCCGTTTAATGAACAGATGCCACCTTTAACACCAGTTTGTATTCATTGATACATGTTTACCCAGCTTGGACTGCCTACATTCCCTGATTTGCCGTCTTCGATTGCCAATCCGGACCCCTCCGAAGATCCTTTCCGTTCTATGGCACCGGAAAAGACAGAGATTGCGCGCACTACCAAGCACCATGGCCCTCTTCCTCCAGCTACTCTCGTAACCCTTCCATCTGCACTTCTAGCAGCGGTTCTCATCGGTGCTGGCGACGACAAGGCCCGCTGGCTGCTTTCGAAGGAGACTGTACAAGCCCACAGTACGTTTCAATCTGTTGCTCAGACTGGCGGAACTGACGGCACCACGTTTACCCTCTTTTCCGGCCGCCTCTACACCCGCGGGATCAACGTGTTTGGTCAATGCGGGGGGGGGACGGTGTCCGCATGGGAGGCGGGCGACAGACGCGTGAAGGTCCCGGCGACGCGGTTCATCTGTACCGGTTACGGGTCGGTGTTCGCTCAGACGACGGGCGGACTGTTCAGCTGGGGAAGCAATGCAAGTGGAAAGTTGGGAAACTTTTGTCAAATGGACGAGACCGCCACACCGACTCGCGTTGCCATAGCACACTCAGGGACGGTCGAGCGGATCTTCTGTCTCGACGAGGTGACGTTTTTTTGTTCGCGACTTGGATGGTCTGCTGCTGGTTCCAACACGCATGGCCAGCTGGGCCTCGACACGATTGAGGAGTTCCTAACCATGCCTACTCCGATGTCCATGCCCTCTCCGCCGACGCGATGGACGTCCAATTGGGGATCGTCGTTCGCATGGACGCGTGATGGTATATATGCTTGTGGGAACAACGGGAAGGCTCAATTGGGGGTGGACGACGGGGACGAAGCGATCCGGACGCCGAATAGAGTGCTGCTGTCCAAGGAGGTCGCGTCAACGGTCACCAAAATTGTCACTTCACACGAGTCGACGTTTTTTCTCACCACCAATCGGCAGTGCATCGTCGTCGGCAGCAACAAGGCGCATTCTCTGGGCATCGAGGACGGCGACCCCGTGATCGAGGACCCCGTGGCCCTGCCCTTCCCTGTGGACGACGTCATCACGCGGGCCTTCAGCACGCTGTTCCGTTCGGGTGACAAGGTGCTCGTGTGCGGGACGAATGAGGCCGGTCAGTTCCCCATCGACCAGTTTGAAGTCATCAAGCCTGTGGAGCTGACATTCCCCTTCCCCATCGAGCGGGTGACTCTGGGCCACGACTCAGTGTTTATCAAGGAACACGGCGGGGCTGGAAGATGGGCGATGCGGGACAGCCAGACCTTCACCAAGGAGACCCCCCGGGCCTGGCACGTGTTAGAGCTGGACGGCGTCGAGCGGGTGTGGTCAGCCCACCACACCGCCTATCTTCTTCGGGAGGACGGGGTGTACCGGCAGGCGGAGGGCGGGTCGGCCGAGAGGATCGAG
>PPCM01001461.1_pt1 | contig 10630 bp, 3 predicted proteins | sample 1555541 | NCBI WGS metagenome assembly PPCM01 (sample SAMN05284479, study PRJNA326546) | Marine sediment metagenome, whole genome shotgun sequencing project. | isolation source: marine sediment | place: Germany: Wadden Sea | collected 2012-09-05 | reverse complement strand
GCCATCGCCGCCGCCCAGAACGACTTTGGGGAGTGCGGTGAGCGCGTCCTCGGGTTTGCCCAGCTTCCCCTCGACGGCGAGGTCTACCCCCTCGGGTACCCCTTCAACAGCGAGGACGACGAGACCTTCCCCCTCACCGGCCTCCAGTTCCTGGGCCTCGTCTCCATGGTCGATCCCCCCAAGGAGGGCGTCCCCGAGGCCGTGCTGCAGTGCAAGACGGCCGGCGTCAGGACCATCATGGTCACCGGTGACCACACGGTCACCGCCAAGGCCATCGCCAAGCAGGTCAACATCATCACCCAGAAGACGCTCGACGAGGTCGCTGCCGAGCGCGGCGTCCCCGAGGCCGACCTCGACTACTCCGCGGCCGACGCCAAGGTGGTCCACGGCGACACCCTCCGCACCGTGGACGACGACGGGCTGGACCGCCTCATCGGGTCGTTCAGCGAGCTCGTGTTCGCCCGGACCTCGCCTCAGCAGAAGCTGCTCATCGTCGAGTCGTGCCAGAGACTGGGGTACATCACAGCGGTCACCGGTGACGGGACCAACGACGCCGCCGCCATCAAGAAGGCCGACATCGGGATCTCGATGAACCTGACGGGCTCGGACGTCGCCAAGGAGGCCGCCGACCTCATCCTGATCGACGACTCGTTCGCGTCGATCGTCACGGGCGTCAAGGAGGGCCGGCTCATCTTCAGCAACCTCAAGAAGTCGATCGCGTACACATTATCTTCAAATATTCCCGAGATCACGCCCTTCCTGTCCTTCATCACGCTCGGCGTGCCCCTGCCTCTGACCACCGTCCTCATCCTCTGCATCGACCTCGGGACGGACATGATCCCCGCGATCTCCCTGGCCTACGAGGACCCCGAGGCCGACATCATGAACCTGCCCCCCCGCCACCCCACAAAGGACAGGCTCGTCACCCGCAGGCTGATGTCCTTCAGCTACCTCCAGATCGGCATGATCCAGGCCGTCGCAGGGTTCTGCGCCTTCTTCTACGTGATGCGGGCGGGCGGCGCGTCCTGGCGGATGCTCTGCGATCTCCCGTCTTGGCTCGTGGAGACCGAGCCGTACCCCGACACCGACGCGTGGGCCACCCTCCATCGCAAGGCCCAGACGGCGTTCTTCTTCACCATCATCATGGTCCAGTGGGCCGACCTCCTCATCTGCAAGACCCGCCGCCTGTCGTTCTTCACGCACGGGATGTGGAACAACCGCATGATGATGTTCGGCCTCCTCTCCGAGACGCTGCTCGGTCTGTGCATCGTGTACGTGCCCCTCGCCCACCCGGTCCTCATGAGCGAGTACCTGTCATGGGACTGCTTCCTGCCGGCCATCCCGTTCGTGTTGTTCATCTTCCTGTACGATGAGACGAGGAAGTTCCTCATTCGCCAGTTCCCCGACGGCATTGGTGGCGCCATCCGGAGACTCACCTACTGGTAAGCCCTGGCCCGCCCCGCTCCACAGCTCCAGGGCCAGAGGTGGCGACGGTTTAAATGTCCAATTGTTGTTGGTTTGTTTGGTCCACAATAAACGCGAGTTCGGCAGTCTACCAGGGATATCACCGCCTGCACCGGGTCCAGAACGTCGGGACTACCGAGCCCCTCGGCCACAAGGGCCTGGAAACACGGATAGAATGCTACAGGCATAGAATTTACACACAGTTTCTCTCATTCGACGGTGTTGAGCACCATCCCGACGCCCTGCAGCACCCACACGTTGATGTGGCGGTCGGTCTGGACGTCGGCGGTGAAGACGAGGCCAACGCCCATGGCGTCGCGTCGCTGCTGGTTGACGTACACGGGGCACTTGAAGTTGTTGGTTAGCTTGAGCTTCACCTGCTCGATTGGCACGATCTGCACGACAGGCATCTCGGCGACGAGCTCCTTGGGCTTCTGACGTCTGAGGCATCGCTTCTCAACGTCCCAGCCCGCGCCCTCAAGGAACAGCCCGCGGACGTAGCACCCCATTGCAGGCCGGTCCGTCAGCTGGGCGGGGTCGGTCACGTCGGTCACGATCGTCGTCAGCGTCGACCGGTCCAGCGGCCAATTAATTTTCTGTTGAACTGTTTAACTTTTGGAAACTGCGGATGATCTACAGAGTAAAAAGAAAATCGTGATGAAGCACTAACTGTGCTGTAATGTACGCACGGTACGTACGGTATGCGGCTGTATGAGAGGGCATTTTTGTGGATTTCCTTCACGTGAGAATCCGTCAAGAACCTGTTGCTCGTAGCGAGGCGACAATGACACTGGACGGAGAGCTACTGGACGCGATCAGCGCCCATAGCGTGACAGATATTGAGGACCTGATTCGCCGTGGCGCGAACGTGAACGTCTGGGACGACATCGGGAGCACACCGCTGTCCAGAGCCGTCACCAGTGACAGACTGGAGGTCGTGGAGTGCCTACTGAAGAACCACGCGGATCTGGCCATCACAGACAGCCACGGGTGGTCGGTTCTGCACCACGCCGCGACACGTCCAGTCGATAGCCGCCGATGCATGACCATGCTGATGGAGGCCGGCGCTGACGTCAACGCGGACGACCTGGATGGCCGTACCCCGTTGCACTGTGCGGCGCTCGAGGGTTTGATGCTGCAGGTATCGTTTCTTCTGGATCACGGAGCCATCAAGTCGACTCGGGACAACGACGGCCGCACCGCCCTGCAACTCGCCGAGGAGAGGCAACACGACGGCGTGCTGCAGGTGTTCTCGTCGTACGGCCCCACCCAGCCCACCCAGGTCGTCGATACGTTGCCATCCCCTCCGTCGCCGGAAGAATTCCTCGCCATGATCGACAGAAAGGAGCCCATCGCCATCCAGGCCGCGCTGAAGGCGGCGCCGGAGCTGGTCGACACCGCGGACAGTCGCGGGCAGACCGCGCTGCACCATGCCGCCGTGGCTAACTCCCTGCCGGTGATGGAGGCGATTCTAGCTGCCACACCCGTGTTGGACACCCCCGCAGCAGACGGGCGGACCGCGCTGAGGATGTGCTATGCCGGCAGCCCCGTCGAGGCCCGCCTGACGGAGCAGCTGGCGGCCGCGCTCGGTCGACTCGTGGCGTTGGCGGACCACGGCACGGCGGCCGAGCTGTCCAACTTCAAGGAGGTCGGCCTCAAGTCGCGGGACAAGGCGGGCCGTACGATGTTGATGGTGGCGATCGACGCCCTCAACGTCGACACGGTCTCATACCTCCTGTCCGTCGGCTCGGGCCCCCCCCTCCACCTGGGGTGGTCACCCGTCACGGTGTGGCTCAGGGCCGCCGTCCGGCTCCCGGCCCACCCCAACGTGTGCCAGGTAGGAAGGCTCCTGTACGCGGTGCCCCACTCCGAGGGGGTGTACCGCACAGCCCAACCCGACCCGCCCCGCGCCCCTGTCCCCGTGTTGGCCGCCGAGACCGGGCAAGTGAGGGTGGTGGAAATCGTGATGGCCAACCACAAGGGCGACGTCAACGATGCTGACATATATGGCCGCACCGCATTGATGGCGGCCACCGCGGCCGGGCACAACGACATCGTGAAGCTCCTCCTCGTCCACGGTGCCGATCCCTTCAAGGCCCGGCCGGACGGCACGTCGGCGCTGCTCGACTCGATCAAAGGCACCGCGCGACACGTCATGCTGACGATCGCCCGGCACGCCGCCGGTCATCCCCCTAAGAACGGCGCCCTCCTCCTGCACGCTGTGGCCACGGCCGGTGTGATGGGGCTGGCCGACGTGGTCGACATCCTGGCCGAGCCCCTGTCGCCCGATAACCTCAACACCCCTGTACAGGGCGTCACCCCCCTCGCGCACGCTGCCGCCGCCGGTAAGGTCGACGTCGTCAAGGTCCTCATCAAGCGCGGGTCCCTGCCTACCGCGGGTAAGCCCGGGTCACGCCCCATCGACGTCTACCGGGCGCCGGTGACCTTGCCGATGATGGGCACCCGCCCCGCACCCCAAGGCTATCAGATCCCGGCAGACCCCGTCCAGGCGGCGGGGTGGCGGATGGGCCTCAAGACTGTGACCCTCACGCGCCTCGAGTCCCTGCTCACCCACGGCTGGGGGCCGGAGATCTGCGGGACATGCGGGGAGACCTGCTGGGGCGCGCTGCTCACGAGGAAGGACCCGGCCTTCCTGGCAGCCGTCATGGCCAGCAGACCCCAGGCCACCATCGCCGCGCTGCTCCGGGCGGCCCCCGCGTCGCCCCTGGCCGATGCTGTGGCCCGGCTCCACTGGCGCGCGATGGTCCTGTTGACGGGGTTCGGGTTAATGTCACCCGACGGTGCCGAGGGCCAGGACCGTCCCCTGCATGCGCTCCTGACGCGGACGGACGTTGGCCCCAACGACAAGGCCCTGGCCGCGCTAGTGCTGCTTCGGGCGGGGGCCCACACGTCCGCTGCTGAATGGTCGGCCCTGGCGGACGCAAAGGACTGTCCTGTGGCTCTGGAGGCCGTCCGACTGTACACCGGGCCAGCCCAGGCTGCGACTGCGGTGGAGGACATCGCCCGCTCTCTGGATTCGACGGCGGCCAAGGAGTTCGGTCGGGCAGGACAGGCCCTCGCGGGATGGACCGGCGTTAAGATGGTAGAGCCCAGACCCCGGGTCAAGCCCACCCCGGCCCCGGCCCCGGCCCCCAAGGTGCAGCGGGCGACCCCTGTGATGACGTCGAGCGCCACCCAGACCCAGCCTACCCCCGCCCCCGACCGCCGGGCACTACTGGCAGCGCTGGGGGGTGGGTGCCAGGCAGTGTGTGTGGCCCTTCGTCAGATGTGGCGCCCCAGTGCCGGGTCGACGGCCGGGCTGACGATCCCCGACAGCGCCGGGCGGACCGTCCTCACGTTTTACCGGAAGGCCCACACCGGGCCACTCTCACACCTGCACGCGGCGGACGGCTCCCCGGCGACGGGACGGCTGTACGGCCTCCTCAGCGGGGCTAACCTCTGCCCGGTGAGCTCGTTACTCCGCGAGATCGACGCCGGGGCCGACGTGAACGGTGTCGGGACTGACGGGACGGAGGAGCCCCGGTCCATGCTGGCGGCGGCCATCGACACGAACCACTATCGGGATGTGGAGCTGCTGCTGGACTGTGGGGCGTCACCGTTGCTGATGGACGATCGCGGGGTGCTGCCGGCCACGCGTGCCAAGGACGACGCCAAGTGGCGCATATTCGACCTCCTGGTGAGCGTCATGCCGGTCGAGGCGGTCCGAAGGCACGGACTGAAGCAGGTGGTGATGCAACGGGTAGCTGAGGAGGAAGAGATGGCAAAGAAGGTCGAACGGGACGCGGCCAAGGGTAAGGCCATGGAGAAGGAGAAGGAGAAGGCCGCCCAGCAGGTCAGAGAGAAGGAGAAGGCCCGGCAGGAGGCACAGCAAAAAACCCAGAGGGAAGCCAACTGTGAGGCACAGCGGGTGGCAGCGCGGGAGGCACAGACCGCGGCCCTGACCCTGCGAATCCCGGGGGAAAAGAAGACTGAGCCTACCGGTGGGACGGTCAACCTGACGGACGCGGCGACGGAGGCCGGCGCCCGGCCCGCCCCGCCCCTACCTGAGGAGGTCCACCCGACCAAGATGGGGGCGTCTCCGCCCCGGGCCCCCAGCAGCCCCCTGCCCCCCAGCTCGAGCCGTGAGCACCCCGAGGCCCGTGCCCGGCTGAGGCGGCTCATCACGGGCCATCGGGTGACCGAGCTGGCGTCCATCATCCGCCGCCACCCCGAGCTGGTCGATGCTCCCATGGCCAACGGGGTGCGGCCGCTGCACCAGGCCATCGCCCACGGCGCCGAGGAGTGCGTCAGTCTACTGTTGGGGGCGGGGGCCGACGTGCTGGCGCCTGACCCCACCGGTCGGGTCGGGTGTCAGCTGGCCCCTGCCGGTAAGGCTGGCAACGGTGTCCGGGATCTCCTCCGGATCTACCTGACCGAGCAGCTCCTCGATAGCTTCGAGACCCCGGATACGCCCGTCGCCCCGTTCATCGACGCCGGGGCGGACGTACGGTACGCCTCCAAGGAGGGCCACACCGCCCTCCACTTCGCCGTCGAGTACGGCCGGGTCGACGCCGTGGCCCCCCTGGTCCGGGCTGGGGCGGTGGTGGATGCGGCGGACGGGTTCGGCTACACCCCCCTGCTCTGGGCTGTGGACCGGGAGTGGGGCGTGCCGATGGTCAGGACGTTACTGCAACTGGGGGCTGACCCAAACAAAATTGACAAAAACGGGAAGTCGCCGCTGTTCTGGGCTCATGCAAAAGGGAAGGTTGAAGTCGCCAAGCTGCTCGCAGAGAACGGCGCCAAGGTGCTGGGCCCACCTCCCAAGCAGGAGAAGAAGCGCGGGGGACGAAGGAGGGGGCCTGGAGAGAACAAGCCCACTCAGCGGCAGGGTTGAGACCGCACAATTAGCGGATAAACTATATAACTGAAAATGCGAGTGGCCCAATCATCTAGTGAATCTAGAAATTTTAAAAATGGGTCGCAAAAGTGAATTTGGAGTGCTTTCTGGGCCCATACAGGTTCTGATATCGCGGATCTGGTCTGAAATTTCTGGGCTCAATGTTTTTATTATTTGTTAGTGATACTTTCTCGCGGCTGCTCTGTAACCAGGTTACCTCCGAAATCCACCCCCGCTTTCAGGCCCCTGTGTGAAGTTGGCAATAATTCTAAAGTGAGTTTCTGGAGGTAAAAAATTTGGATGTCGGATTGCCGCCCAACCTTTGTACGCGGGCTTAAGAAAGACATTCCGGCGCTTTTCTTGAACGAAAACAGCATTGTTTATGTCGCTGGTTTGTACATTCACCGCCCCACTGACAACAGGAAACCACGTTGTACTATATCATCTTGAAACAAAGTCACAGAGCTTCTTCCCTACCAACGACAAGACTGAGGCCATCACAGCGATCACGGTGTCTCCCAGTCACCGCTATCTGGCGATTGCTGAGCGCGGTGAGCATGCAACGATTACTGTTTGGGATATCCAGGCGTTCGCCCGCAAGAAGGTGCTCCATTGCCCCGACGTGACTGCCCGGGAGTACACTACGATCAGCTTTGCCCCCGACAACCAGCACATCATCGCGATGACGGCTGATCCCGACTGGGCGCTCGTTCTGTACAAGTTCAACGCCAAGCAGAACAAGGTCATCAGTGTGCTGAAGGAGGTCTGCGGCCCCTCAAACGCGGTGACGCAGGTCTCGTTCTCCCCCCAGGACGCGGCGTTCTGGTGTGCGTCCGGCACCGAGTTCATGTCCTTCTTCCGCTTCTCGGACAAGGCCATCCGTCCCGTCGGCACCGCCAACAAGACCGAGGACGTCACATACACCTGTCACTGCTGGGTCGACGAGGACCGCGTCGTGGCGGGCACCGACCGTCAGGGCCTGGCTCTCTTCGAGGCTGGTGACTTCAAGATGACGCTCCAGCCAGCCGTGGCCGACTCCCCCGATCTGCGGGTCACGTGCTGCACGTCACTCGGGTCCGGCTTCGTCGTGGGCCTCGAGGGGGCGACCGGCGTGGTCTACACCCCCAGCGACGGGCGGGACCTGTACCGCCCCGGCCAGACCATCGCCGTGCCCGCCGGGCTCCGGGACCGGTCCGTGCTGTCGTCCGTGGCGGCCGGCCTCGTCGGGGATGCCCCACCCCTGCACTTCACGTCGGTCTCGGCGTCCCAGTCACACGAGGCCGTCACCTTCACGACGTCCGGCGCCAACCTCCTCTCCGCCAACCTCGTGTCCGCCGAGCTCCGGGCCCGCCTCAACGGCTCCGACTCGGCGGCCCCCATCGAGCTGCGGGACGTCGGCGTGGATGGGCACGGTGCCGAGGCCATCGACCTCGACGTCTGCCTCAAGCGTCCCATCGTCGCCACGGTCGGCCGGGATCACGTGCTGAACGTGTTCGACTACGAGGAGCGGACCGTCGAGCTGACCAAGCAGTTCCCCGAGAGCTGCCACGCGGTCGCCATCCACCCCAGCGGGTTCTACGTCGCGGTGTCCACCGCCGACAAGGTCCGGCTGTGCGCCCTCCTCAATGACGATATCCGCGTCCACAAGGAGCTCAACCTCAAGGCCGTCCGTACCCTCGAGTTCTCGGCGGGCGGCATGTACCTGGCCTGCGTCACCAACGTCCAGGTCATCGTGTACAACGTCTACACCTACGAGCTGGTGACCACGCTCCGGGGCCACAACTCCAAGGTGCGGTCCCTGTCGTGGGCCAGAGGCGACACCCAGCTCACTACAGCGGGCATGGACGGCGCGGTGTACACGTGGGCCCTGCCCGAGGGCCGCCGTGTCCGGGAGTTCGTCGACAAGGCGGCACCCTTCACATCGGTGGTCGCCATGGCCGACGGTGAGACAGTGGTCGCGGCGGCGACTGACTCCACCATCCGGATGCTGGTGGACGGTGCCGTTACGGGCACTCTGTCCCTGCCCTCGATCCCCAAGCAGATCGCCCTGACGGCGGGGGAGTCCCATCTCGTCGTCGGGACGTCCCTGGGCTCTCTGCGGGTCTATCCGATGCCGTTCATGGACGGCGACGTGCCGCTCGACCCCGTCCTCGAGCTCCCGGCCCACGCGGGCACCATCCACCGCCTCAAGGTCTCTGCCGACGGGTCACGCGTGCTGACGGTGGGTGCGGACGGCACGCTGCAGGTCCACACGCTCACCGACCCGAACCGGCTCCCGACGGACGCGGGGCAGGCGATGGAGGTGCTGGTGGCCAGGACGGAGCTGGCAGACAAGACGTCGCTCGTCGCCGAGCTGCAGACAAAGATCGACGAGCTGACGGTGCAGGCCGAGTACCAGCTCCGTCTCCGGGACCTCGGCCATCAGGAGGCCATGAAGGTGGAGACCGCCAAGTGGACCGAGGTGGTCGACAAGGAGAAGGCCGCGCTCGAGCAGACGGAGCAGGACAAGGCCGAGCTCGAGCTGGCCCTGCAGCGCCGTCTGAAGGCCGCCGAGGAGGAGCACGGCACTCAGCAGCAGCAACTCGAGCTGCAGTACCAACAGAAACTCGCCACCGAGGTCGAGCGGTACCAGAAGCTGCAGGCCGACCGGGCCGCGGGCCAGCGCCGGGCGGACGAGCACAGCGCCGGGCTGATCGCGTCGCACGAACGCGTCATCCAGGACCTGACGTCGAGCTACGAGGAGAAGATCCAGGAGCTGTCCCTGCTGCTCGAGAACGCGCTGCAAAGGAACGATGAGCTGCAGCGGGAGTTCGACGAGACGCGGGACCAGATGGAGGAGGACGCCGACACCGAGCTGGACGACATGCGGCGGGGCTTCGAGGGGCAGCTGGACGACGAGAAGGACGCGACGCTCAGGCTCAAGGGGGAGAACGGTGTGCTGAAGAGAAAGTTCACCGTGCTGCAGGGCACGATCCAGAAGCAGCATGAGAAGCTTGAGGAGGAGGCCAGACTGCAACGGGAGCTGCTACAGAAGATCGAGGGCCACAAGAAGGACAAGGAGGGCCTGAGGAAGGAGATCACCGAGCGCGACGAGACGATCGCCGACAAGGAGCGGCGCATCTATGATCTCAAGAAGAAGAACCAGGAGCTGGAGAAGTTCAAGTTCGTGCTGGATTACAAGATCAAGGAGCTGAAGCGGCAGATCGAGCCGCGCGAGCTGGAGATCGGGGCTATGAGGGAGCAGATCCGCGAGATGGACGGGGAGCTGGAGAGGTTCCACAAGGCCAACAACAAGCTCGAGCTGCAGCTCACAGACCTCCGGCTCAAGTCGGACGCTCTGCAACGGGAGGGGGCGGCCACGCGGCGCCGGCTGACGGACAGCGAGCACCGTCGCAGGGATATGGAGGCCGGCCTGGAGGAGCTCGTGGGCCACATCCAGGAGCCCCGAGCCCTGAAGGAGGGGGCCCGGCGGATGTACCAGCGGCACGTCACGGGGACCAGCCAGACGGAGGCGATGGAGACGGACCTTCGGGAGGAGTACGAGAGGCAGCGGCAGTACCTCGAGAAGACCGTCAAGAGCCTCAAGACGCAGCTCAGCAAGGAGGGCCGGGTCCGGTCGGCCGACCATCGCCACATTCTGCAGGAGAACGTCGAGCTCATCAAGGAGATCAACACGCTCAGGAAGGAACTCAAGGGCCTCCGGACCCAGACACAGACCATGCAGCTCGCCCCCAGGGGCACCCAACCCGTCGCACCGGGCGAGAAGCAGCTCAGACGCGACCTCGAGCAGCAGCGCATCGAGATTGTGCGGCTGCGGCAGACTGTGGCCGAGCTCGAGGACACCCAGGCCATGCGGCCGACATCCCGCGAGGAGCTGCCCCCCATCGACACCAGATGATGTTAAATGTTCATACTCAGGGTTAGTGGATGGTAAGGTTTGGTAAGATAAGGCCGAAGCAGATCGAAGCAGACAGAAGAAGGACACACTAAACAGAACCTGTAAATCGAACGGTACTCAATCAGAAAAACGACAATATCATAACTATGCCACCGCCACCACCACCACCACCACCGGCTAGAGGAAAAGCACCGCCGCCTCCGCCTGCAGCCAAACCGGCTGGCGCTCCTCCTCTTCCCCCGGCAGTTTCGACGAAGAAACGCGCACCACCGCCGCCTCCTCCTGTCAAGAAGCCCCCACCGCCCGCGCCCAAGAAGCCTACACCACCTCCACCGCCATCCTTGCCGAGCCGAGGGCCATCCGCGCCTCCC
>PPCM01001460.1_pt1 | contig 10630 bp, 9 predicted proteins | sample 1555541 | NCBI WGS metagenome assembly PPCM01 (sample SAMN05284479, study PRJNA326546) | Marine sediment metagenome, whole genome shotgun sequencing project. | isolation source: marine sediment | place: Germany: Wadden Sea | collected 2012-09-05 | reverse complement strand
TTTTCTTGGGAATATTATCAGACTATTTTATTTGCCCGACATTTTAGGTGGAGTAGTGGATGCTGGAACACTTGCTGCTTTAGGACTTATACTTGAAATCCCTATTCATTACTTTGCTTTTAAATCAGTTAGAAAATCTGGTTATAGACGAGGTTCGGATCCCATTATTGGGGTGACGGGGTATACAATCTTTTATGTTATTTATTGGATTGTTATAACTACAATCTTGTACTTACTAATATTCTTTGGTATGATTGATTCTAACTGGATTATGGAAAAGATTGTTGTACCATTTATAATGATACTTGGGTTTTTGAGTTTCATAGGTGTTAAGTTTAAAAAATAATTGTCAAAAAAAAGACTTGAGTTTTCCTCAAGTAAGCAGAAGAAGGGCTAAATTTGTTTTACTCAATTATTTGCCCAATTATTTGCCCAATTAATATGTACAACATTGACTCATGCATATCACAGTGATATGATTATTATGGTGGGTAAAAGTATAGTTATAATAGTTTTAACAGAAGAAGTTTATTCAACTCACCGTTCGGTGAGTTTTTTTGTCCTAAAGTTTACTAATTGGGAAAGACTTAGTCAAATATAAATAGATAAAGTGTTAGAGGTTGATGATATGAAGATAGGTATAATAGATGCAGATTTAATTGATAATGGTACAAGACATCCGAATTTAGCTTTGATGAAAATAAGTATGTTTGAAAAAAATAAGGGAAGTAGTGTTGAACTATTAGAAGAATATAGCGGGTTTGATTCATTTGATTTGATTTATGTCTCAAAAGTATTTTCTTATACTAAAGTTCCAGATATCATTTATAATGACCGAAAATTTATTATCGGAGGAACAGGATTTATGGAAAATGATGTAAATCTTCCATATGAGGTTGAGCACAGTATGCCAGATTATACTTTATATGATAATTATGTTTCGAAGCAAATCGAATTCGGAAATAAGGAAAGAGGCTACTTTAAGGATTATTTAGATTATTCTATAGGATTTGCAACTAGAGGATGTTTCAGAAAGTGTAATTTTTGTGTAAATAAAAAATATGATCGAGTTCAAAAACACTCGAATATTACAGAATTCCTAGATCATAGCAGGAAATATATTAATCTTTGGGATGATAATTTTTTGGGGTATAAAGATTGGAAGGAAGTTTTGAAAGAATTAGATAACATAGGAAAACCTTTTCAGTTTAGGCAGGGCTTAGATATAAGATTGATGACTGAATCTAAGGCCAAGATTTTTTCGAAAGTAAGATATCATGGTGATTTCATATTTGCTTTCGACCATATTTCCGATAAAAAAATCATTCAAGATAGACTTCGAACTTGGAAGAAATATGTTAATAAAACTACAAAACTATATGTACTTTGTGCGTTTGAGAGTGTGGATATTATTGACATAGAGAATACATTTGAGAGAATAAGGATTTTAATGAGATATGGGTGTTTACCATATATTATGAGATATGAGTCTTACAAAGAGTCTGAGCATAAGAATTTGTATATTCAAATTGCAAGGTGGTGTAACCAACCAAGTATTTTCAAGAAAATGTCGTTCAGTCAATTTGCAAAAAAAAACCAAGAGTACCACAAAAATCCAAATACTAAAAGTAGATGCTATGATACCTATTTATACTATAAGAATGAGTTTCCAGAGTTGGCAAGAAAATATTTTGATATTCGATATGAAGATCTAAGGCAATACTAGGAGGTTATTATGGATGTTGTTAAGTTTATTTATGATTCTAGTTCGTTTTTGTTTGATGTTTTTGACAATGATACAAGTAATTTAGATAATTATTGTTTTTGTTTTGATAGTGAGGAATTTATATCTGTGTTACGACGAAGAGTAGATTCATTTCAGAGTGTTGATCTTACCTATTCTGATATATTCCAGTTTAGCAATTTTGAGAATTGTACTTTCGAATTGGTGAAGAAACTTCACTATAGTGGAAACAAGGGTTTGTCATTTGAGGACGTAGGGAAAATACTTATTGGTGGTAATAGAAAAGATACTGCCTTTAAGAAATATGGTGAAAATCATTCTAAAACAGCTTTTATTCTAGGTTTGGTTAAAATCACAAAAGTTAGTTCAAAATCAAAAATATTTTTAACGAATATGGGATATTTCTTTTTCCTTCTAAATGAATCAGATAGGAGTAATCTTTTGAAGTACCTTATTCTTAAGTCTAATTTTATTATGACTTTGATATCAAAATCATTGAATTCACGTTTTTCAATTAGGAATGAGCTTTCTTTTTTAAAGGATAGTACCTATAAAAGGCGTTTACCTAATTTGAATAGAATGTATAGAGAACTTATTTCTGGGTATGAAGCTGAGTTTTCAATAATCACAAATGGAGTTGATGAGTATGGGGCTTAGGAGTCTAAAAATAGACAGAAGTTATGAAACTAGAAACGGTATTGATGTTGTTAGTCATTTTTATATTCCAACACTTTCAGAATCAGTTAGTTATGATAGGATTGCAGGTTTTTTTTCATCAAAAAGTATTGCAATAAACTCAAGAGGTATTTATGAGTTACTAAAAAACCGTGGGAAAATAAGGATGCTTGTTTCTCCAATTCTCTCAAGGCAAGATGTTGATATACTTAATGATTTGTATAATGGAGATGTTATTCTTGATACAATTGATAGAAATGTTTTTATGGAAGAAGATGAAGTTCTTCAAAATTATACAAAGCTTTTTGCGTGGCTTGTTAGAGAGGGTTTATTGGATTTAAAAATGGTACTTGTGAAGGACAGTGATGGATTGCTTTGTGATTATGAAACAATTGATAAATCGGCTTTATTTCATCAAAAAGTAGGAATTTTTAGAGATGATTGTAATGATTATATAACCTTTTCTGGTTCCGTTAATGAAACAGCTAATGCATGGTTAAAGAATAGTGAAGAGTTTAAAATTTTTAAGAGTTGGGAAGAAGGTCAAAAAGAATTCTGTGAAATAGATGTTTCTAAGTTTGAGGAAATATGGAATGATGAAAGAGAAGATCTGATTGTTAAGGATTTACCAACTGCAGTAAGGGATAAGTTTTATGATCTTGGAGATATAGATGTTAATATCACTGTTTCTCGTATAAAAGATCATTTAAATAAAGTGTCAAAAAATGAGAGAATCTCTTTATTTCACTATCAGTATGAAGCTCTCGAAAAATGGAGAAAAAACGATAGAAAAATGTTATTTGAGATGGCAACTGGAACTGGTAAAACCAGAACTGCTATTGCCTGTATGGAAGATAGTTTACTCAATAAACTGATAAATGTTATTGTTGTTGCAACTCCAGAAGTGACGTTGACAAAACAGTGGATTAAAGAGGTTGCTTCACTATTTGATTTTAAGGGTAAAGAGTTTTTACTAGCTTCAGGGCACGATAATTGGTTAAATATTGAGAAAGAATTTTATAGGATCAAGAGAGGTACCTCAAGCTCTATGATTATATACACTACTCATGATACATGTAGTGGTGAGAAATTTATAAACTTAGTAAGTAAAATGAACTGCGATGAAATCAAGTTTTTGTTTATTGGAGATGAAGTTCATAAATTAGGAAGTGATGTACGTGGGAATGGACTTTTTAATTTTTACAATGAAAGAATTGGACTTAGTGCTACTCCATCAAGGTGGTACGATGATGAAGGAACAAGAAAACTTGAAAAATATTTTAACGATGTTTGCTTTGAGTTTGATATTAAAAAGGCTTTGAACACATTAAATCCTTTAACAATGAAACCCTTTCTGACAAAATATTATTACTTCCCTATAATGAACACACTTACCGATGAGGAAATGAAGGAGTATATAAGGTTAAGTGATGTAATTAGAAGAAATATGTGGAGAAGTGATGAATCTAATAAGTTCAATCCTTTGGTTTCGAATAGAAATAAACGTGCAGATATTATAAAAAATGCAGAGAATAAGATTGCAAATTTGAGAAGATTATTACTATCATTCGAGACTATTGAGAAGCTAATAATATTTGTTAGCCCGAGGCAGATAAATGATGTATCAGATTTATTATCTGAGCTTAATATTCAACACGCAACTTTTACAGAGAGTACAGGAAAAAATCGTAAAGCTGAGTATGGGAATCTATCTGAAAGAGAACATGTGATAACATGTTTTAAAAGGTTAGAAATCAAAGCGATTGTAGCCATAAAGTGCTTAGACGAAGGTATAGATATTCCAGTAGCCGATACAGCTATCCTTTTATCTAGTACTACAAATCCTAGAGAGTATGTTCAAAGGATTGGTAGAGTAGTGAGGAGTTATGAGGGAAAAAAATCGGCAACGATTTACGATTTTTATGTTAAGTCTACTGATTCAAATGAATCAATTGACAATAAGGAGTTAAAAAGAATAGCAAACATTGCAAATAATGCTATGAATAGTTTTGATTCAATAGATTCATACTATAAGGAGGGGTATTTATGGGATTAAATATCAAAATTATTGATCGAATAAATGAATTGGATGCTGATGAAACTACAAAAAAAATTTTACAAGAGTTACTTTTGATGGAGGCAAATGACATTGGTCATTACAAGAAGAGGTATAAGGAAATTCTTAAGACTAGTGTAGAAGGGATAAAAGGGTATGAGAATAACTAATTTAGAACTTGTCAACTATAGGCAATACAAAAATGTTGATTTTACATTTAAGAAGACAACAGAACATGACCTTCATGTCCTGTTAGCAAAAAATGGTATTGGGAAAACTAATTTTCTCAACTCAATTACATGGTGTCTTTATGATATGGAACCCCATTTAGGTTTGAACAAAAGTTCTCTGCCAATATTAAATGATGTAGTTAGAAATGAAATGGTTAAGAATGATGAAAGGAAGGTTGAAGTTACCTTGACAGTAAAGGAAGGTTCAACAAAACTTGTGTTCCGTCGAGCTATGATTGTTAGAAAAGTAGAAAATAGCGATAAAAATACTGAGTTGTATAATAATCCAAGCGATTTATCTGTTTGCTTATATGAGAGTGTTTCATCTACACCCAAGTTGTATAAAGGTCGAGACGCGCAAGATATGGTTGATAAATCATTTCCAGGAGGTATTCGCGATCACTTTTTCTTTGATAACGAACATCTTTCTAAGTTTTTTAAAGATTCGAATAGTGAAAACGTTAAAAGCGCCATTCATCAGTTATCTCAAATTCAGTATTTATCTGAGATAAGAAGAAAAATGGATATTGTAATAAATGATTATAGAAGTGATGCAGGGAAATTTTCCCCTAAACTTGATGAACTATATCGAAAGTACATGGATCTAAATGCAAAGTTTGAAGAAGCGGAAAATGATGTTCGAGAATCGAAAGACCAACTAAATTCAACAAATATTGAGTTAGATAAGATTAATTCAATTTTGTCTGATGCCCCCAACATAAAGAAGTTCTATGCTGAGTTAGAAGAGACAAAGTCAAGATTAAAGAAAGCTGAGACTAGAAGAGGTGATTCCTTAAGTGAACTTAATGGTTTCTTAAGAGAATATTTGATTAAAGTATCATTATATGAGAATGCTGTAAAGATTCTTAATATAATTTCGTTTCAAAGAGAAAAGGGAGAAATTCCAATAGGGATAGATTTTGAAGTACTTCAAGAAAGCTTGGACGATGCAGAATGCAAGTTGTGCTCTTCTAGTCTAACTCCTAAGTTAATCGAATATATTGAAAATGAGATGAGTAATAGAAATCTAAACTCAAATAAAAAAGGAGGATTTCTTGAAAATATTGAAAGAGAATTGAAAAGACTGGTTGATGATGTAAAAGCATACCCTGAAAGTAAAAGTAAAGTTTGGAAGAACTATGAGGATGTACTTGAAGAGATTGAACATCTTACTGAAAAAAAAGAATACCTTAATAGAAAAATATCTACAAGAAGTGATTCCGAAGAACTTAAAACACTTGCGGAAAAGAGAGAAACTCTCGAGGAACTTTGTAAAACTTTAGGAGATAGTATAATCAATTTAAAAGTGAATGTTAAAACACTATCTAATGAAGTTGATTCAGCTAAGAAACGATATGATGATGCTTCAGCTAAACATGAGAAGGCCAAAGAATTAAGTGATTTGATCAACTTAGGTGACACTGTAGCTACTTTTGCTGATGAAGTAAAAATTAGTTTGATAGATGAGATAAAAAATGATATCAAGGATAATACTTTAAGGATATTCTCGGATTTAGTCTGGAAGGAAAAAACATATGAAGCAGTAAACATATCAGAGAACTATGAGATTGATCTTATTCATAAAAATGGATATTCATGTTTAGGGTCTTGTAGTGCAGCCGAACGCTCTCTACTTGCACTTGCATTTACAATTGCTGTTCATGAGTCATCTAACTCAAATGCACCTCTTGTAATAGATTCACCTGTAGGTAGAATATCAGACATAAACAGAGAAAATTTTGCTAAAGGGTTGAAGGATGTTAGTAAGAATAAGCAACTGATAATGATATTCACTCCATCTGAGTATTCCGAAGAAGTTGAGTTACATATTGGACACGTAAAGTCCTCTTTTACTAGATTAGTAATGAATGAAAATGAGAATGAAACGTTTAAGGAGGAAACGCATGGATGCTAAATTTTTGAGTGTTGAAAAAGGCAATAATATTTTAGAGATTGTGGATAAACATAAATTCTTGGGATTGCAAAAAAACAGATTAGAATTGCATCTGTTTGCTGCAGCAATAAGTAAATTCACACCAACTACTATAAAGAGTAAAATTGGTATTGTTAGGGATGAGCAAGTTAAAAATAATACAACTGCACTTCCATATATAACTGCAATACATTTATCTAATGTTGAAGGAAATGATATAAATAAGCTTCTTGATAGTGATTTGTGTTTTAGTTTTTTAGATGAATGTGCAAATACAGGTTACCATATAATTGAAAGTATCATTTCTAGTGAAAGAGATTATCAAGGATATATAGGGGACAGAATTGATAAGATTTATGATAGTTTGCTTACTGATGATTAATAGGAGAATTTATATGTAAAGAAAAGTGTTTTATTTAATCAAATATGGTTCACATCGATATTGACATATACAGTAGATTTGTGTCGATCCCTTTATTTAGATTCACTGTTTAACCAGTTCGAGGTGAGGTATATGTTTGAAGATAGGGAAGTGACCTTTTGATTAAATTAAAATTTGATATAGTAAGTCATATATTTAAGATAGAAAAATAGAAGAATGTGATTTTCAAAACCTTGTGATGTCATAACCTATTCCTCAAGTAAGCTAATTGAAGACTAGTTGAAGAGTATAAGTAATATAGTAAAGTTCTACCAGCTTCGCACGGTATTCCAAATCAACTCCAGAAATGTTTTATGAAGAAATACAGGTGTATGAATGCTCAGTGGATATGGGTTAATAACATAGAATTTACAGGTCATTCAAGCAACCTAGAATACGAAAAACAAGTGGAGGGGAGTTATATGGGCAGAAGCCAGAAGAGTAAACATAAGCAGGTAGGATTAAAAACTTTAGTATCTTTTTTGACCATTTTAATAATCTTAGCTGCACTAGTAGTTACATTAATTTTAACAGTATTTAAGAAACCAGTAGATTATGAGATGGTATTTGATGAGGCATTAAGTAGTTTTACTGCTGATAATATTATATACACATTTGCTGATTATAACGATTACAAAGTTTTAAGAACAAATGGAAAGTTACAGTTTAAGGGACACCCGAGATATACTTTCTATTTTGGGAGTAATGGAAGAATATTGCGAGATGATTGGCATTTAGATAATTCGAATAACTATTCTTCTTCGTATACATACATTTATGAGTTAGAAGATTCATATGAAGGATGTAGTGGATTATTCTTTGATAAAGAAGGATGGCCTGAACTTACGGATGAAACATTAATGGAAGCAGAATGGGTGTGTGCTCCAGTCGATAAGTATGATCAAGTAACTTTGAAAAGAGATTATATGACTGCAGATATGATAATTAGTTCTACCTTTGTAGAAAAAGTGAAATATAATGGTGAGGAATTTTATCAATATATTGTTGAAATAGATGAGAAAGATTACTATAAAACTGTTGGTATTATGTACACGTTGTTAATTTTGAGTCCAGAAAAAGGTGTAGAGTTCTCGGATACATCTATGAAAGTTCTTATTTCTCCGAAAACTAAGAGGATTAATTACATTGAAACAGCGTTCAAAGCGAAAATAGATAGCACTAATGTTCTTGATTCAGATATAATAATCGAGTATAAATATGGAATACCAGAAGAAATTGTTTTCCCAGAAGATTATGATGCTTTACATTTAGAGTTTTAAGAAATATTAAATGTAGTTACAGTGCCTATAAGCATTGCGCGCTAGAATCGAGAGCATTAACTCTATAATTAGAGAAAGTTTATGTTAGCGATCGCTTTAATAGTGAATGCAAATTTCATTCTAGTAAATGCTTTTAAAATGCTAGATTAAGTTATTACTTTTAAATCTAATGTAGTTGAGTGTTAATCTACAAGATGTTAAGTAGTTATATTGAGAGATTAGGTTGAAAAATCTATTCTCTTTTTCAATTAGCCAAGTTCGCATTATTCTAGTAAACTAGAAATAAAAGATCTACCAGTAGTAATTGATATATTTTGGCAATTAATAATTTTAATGATGATGTTAAAGAGTGAATTTCATTCTATAAAAATAATAAATTGGTAAAGTGTTGACTTTCAAATTTAACTAATGATATACTTTTGGTAGTACATATTGGGTGGGTATTGTACTGTTTTAAGAAATAATCTATTTAATTTATGCATATTGATTTTTGTGCAATTTTAATGAATGGCTCACCCCGGCTTTGGGGTGAGTTTTTTTAATTACTTTTTATCAATAGAAGAGTGATGGAAACAACTTTATCAATTCCAATATATGCCAGATCTGGTTTTTGGGGGAGTAAAGGAGAAGAATATGAAAAAAATTATTATGCTAGTTTTACCTTTGTTGATTTTCGCTGTAAGTATCGACACAGTTCATGCCACTGACCCATATAAATATACCTTAGGCGGTAAAAAATTTGACAAGTCTACTACTATAGGGGATTCACAATACTATCAATCAAACGGAGTTACATCAATGGGATACTCTGATGAGATTAGTTCTGCTTTCAATCTTTGGATGAATAGTTTCTCTAAGTTTGAAACAAGAAGAATTTACTCAACAGCGGGTTCTGAATTTGATTTTTGGACAATGAGTAGTTCTAATCCAAATTATGGAGCTGATACAGGAGTGTTAGGGTATACTACTTTTTGGACGAGTACTGGTCAAGTTAGTGGATATTGTCAAGTTCCATATGGGACATCTTGTGCAAGCGGATATATTACAAGTGATTATTCATATACCCAAATAATAACAAACCAAGCATTTGTACGTGAAAACTATTTTGATTGGGTAGAAATAAGAACATATTTTGCTCATGAAATTGGTCATGCAATTGGACTTGACCACAATATAGATTCACCATCTATTATGCATCCATTTATCAATTATTCTGAAGTGTTTCCAACACAAATTGATAAAGATGTACTTGAATACATATATTAATACAGTTTAAACAATAGAATAAAAAGAGGGCTCCCCCGAACCAAATTGAAAGGAGATATCATATGAAAACAAAGCTTATTGCATTAATTGTAGCAACGATTGTAATTGTAACAACAATAGTAGTACTTAATAATAAAGAGGTTATAGTAAAAGTGCCTGAAAATGTACCAGAAGATAATCAATTGGAGAAGAAAAATGGGCAATACTCATTTTGTCCTGAGAATGAAGAGGAGATTTATGGCACTATAAACTCAAGTATTATTATCCCTAGATTGAGTGGAGTGTTATCCAATACAGAAAACATAAATATTAAATCGATGGATCTTGTGAAGTTAGATAAGAATAAGAACTCATTCTTTGTTGATGGGCTTATATTTACGGATATGCAAATGGTGATAATAGAGAACTACTTTGGTAGTAGTGTCGAATCAAAAGAAATATTGATAACTAATTTAGGTGGGTGTGTTGGCCTAAGAGAATATATCGATGCTCAAAAAGATGAGAAGCATAAAGCTAGTTTTAATAATCTAACAGAAGAAGAGAAAGATAGTTACTTCGTTGAATATAATAGTGACGACCTTGTGAAGATGTTCGAGGGAAATGAATATATTATGATTAGTTATACGGTTACATTGCATACTGGTAATGAAACTAAACTAAAGCATGTTTTTGCTGAGTATGACTCAGATAACGATATGGTAATCGAAAGTGAAAATAGTTCGAGGAAGATCTCAGAACTTGTTACATATTTAAATGAAACGCATAATTAATAGGGTTTTTCTGAGACTTAAAAACGCTAGCTTATACGATATTGTTAGATTGGTATCTTACCAATCTGTTTTCGCTTTATTAATCACGGTATTACTATTTGTATCTGTTACAAGTGATTTAAGAACTACTAGAAAAGATAATATATATCATATAGAAAGTCTTGCTCCGGAGGATGTAATAGTTTCTAGAGCTAAATACAACAAGGAGTTTCATGAATTTCTGAGTGAAAATAGCAAGAACTTCAAGGTCTTTGT
>PPCM01001459.1_pt1 | contig 10649 bp, 10 predicted proteins | sample 1555541 | NCBI WGS metagenome assembly PPCM01 (sample SAMN05284479, study PRJNA326546) | Marine sediment metagenome, whole genome shotgun sequencing project. | isolation source: marine sediment | place: Germany: Wadden Sea | collected 2012-09-05 | reverse complement strand
GACCATCCTTCTCGGACTCTTTATATCCAGCACCCCATGATCTTTATGTTGAGCCCCGACGACCTGCAGACTATTTTTGGTCAGTTTGGAGACCTCCGCGCCATCTTCACCGACGCGGCCCAGACTCACCAGTATATTCTCGTGTCCTACTACGACATCCGCCACGCTAAGAACGCTGTCCGTCGGCTAGTGGGCTATCGGTACCAGAACGTGTGCATGGACATCCACTACTCGATTCCAGTGGGCGTCGAGGCCGTCCAGAACCAAGGCACACTTGTCGTCTTCAACCTTGACCAGAACATTGCCAACGAGGAGCTGGCGCGTCTCTTCGGTACTTATGGTGAGCTCAAGGAGATCCGAGAGACCCCCAACAAGAAACATCACCGCTTTATCGAGTTCTTTGACGTTCGGGAGGCGGAGGCCGCTATGACGGCGCTCAACCGCAAGGAGATTGGCGGGAAGCGTATCAAAATTGAGTCATCGCGGCCGGGGGGCGCGCGCCGGAACATGGTCCAGCGCGTCCAGCCCATGTGGGCCCCGCCTCAGGAAGCCCTGCATCTCGAGAGCATGTTGCTCGCCCACTAAATCTTTGACGGACACGACACGGAGACCCCATAACCTGCGCATTTTTATTAAGTTTATTAACTGAAGAAAGGTGAAAGAGACTAACACCAGTGTGGCGTACATCTTATGTATGTTTCCCCCAAACCCCAATGGCCTACTACTTCTTTGATCCCCGCCTAATAAATTCTTACACAAAGTTCTTTTGCCCCCTGTACCGGACGAGGTGGGGTGATGTTGGTGTCCCGCTGGCCCTGGTCCCCAGGCACCATAGCGGGGCCCACCCAGGAGGTCTGCTGGCCTGTATCGGCTTGTTCTGGGGGATATAGCCCAAGGGTATTGGCTGAGAAGGCTGGAGATACAGTAGCTCCATCAGCAGCAAGCATAGTAAATAGAGAAGCCAAAATTTTATAACGATAGCCAAAGGGTCAATGCGCTGGGCACCGGTACCCGTCGAACGTGAGTGCCTTCACGGAGCTTAAGACTAGTCTTGTGAATCAGTACGCAAACACATCCATTGCAATAACACGATACAATTGTGGCATTTGCAGCCTGTTCTTTCTTATGACATCCAAACCAGATTTGGAAACTTGATACGGTGTCGATCTGGTCCGAATCAGAGATAGTTTGTGTTGCAAAGATGTTCAGCTATTGGCATGCAGATTATATCAACACCAAGCAGTTCGCCACTCCTTGTTTTCATTTCACGATTGCCTTCTTGACATCGCGTCTTCCGAAATAAATCAGAACCTGGGATGCAGTTTTAGGCAGGTACCACCGCTTCACGCAGTTCCATCGTGATCACTAGTTACCGTACCTGTCGCAATTGCTCAAACTCGCCACGCCCAGTCAGCAGTTTGGTCCAAGTGCGCAATAAAACACCATCTGTGCGACGTACACATGTTGTTGGATGGATTGCAGAACCGGCGTACCCTTTTCAGATCCTTTGCAAGGTAGGTTGTGATTTTGGCGCGACGTTGAGTTTTGGGGGGATTGTGGCATCGCCTTTTTAGTGTTCTTCAGTTAGTGAACGAGGTGCCGTTGAACCCCAAGGAATGGAATCATCAACGAGCGAAACTCGTCAGAAAGCTTCCAATGCTCGTGGACGTCCCTTAGAATCGTTTAGATGCCGCTGTCTGTCCCAAGGAAGGCCGTGCCTACAATCGTTCGCAAGAAAAGCACAAAGGTTTGTCCTCTCAACACCATTTCCAGCCTACACAGAGATGAACACATTGAGAATGTGCATGGGTTAGTGCCATGCATCCACCAGATGTGTGGCCGCGGCTTCGAGACTCGTGAAGCCATGATGGACCACATGAGGACCGAGTCGGACCACTGTCACCTCGTGTGCAGAGTGTGTGGTGCATACGCGGCATACGCACCGTCCAAAGTACTTCGTCGTACGTCCCCTGCCCCTGCCCCTTTATTACCCAGATATCATATCATCCCACCCAGAGGCGCTGACCGAGGAGGAGCGCGCCAAGTTCCTGTGTCGTACGTTCCCAGTTACATTAAGATACTCACCCAGCGTTGTGTGACCAGCCGTTCGGGAATCTTTACGGGCATTATGCCGAGCGACACCCCCACCTGCTGCCAGAGTCCGTGCGTGCGCGGTTCTGGTGCGATAAGTGCCAGCGGTACTACAAGAACCTTGGGGAACACGTCAAGTCGGTCCACGAGCGGCCCTTCCCATGCCCCATCGACGGCTGCACGTACGTCGCCGGCCGCATCTCGGACCTTAAGAAGCATTTCCTCGGCCGCCATCGCATCGACCGGGAAACGACAGAAGATATGCTCGAGGGGATAAGACAGCAGCACGCCATCAAGACAGGCCAGACGGTCCGCCGGGAGGTCCGTCCAGCCAATAGACTCGCCCGGAGGCAGCAGACGGAGGGCCCGCCGAAGATGACAGCGGATAGCGCATGGAATGTCGACGACTTCCTTGGGCCGCTGTGTCAGGTGTGTATCGAGGAGATCGACCGCGAGGAGCCTCGGTATTGTTAGTTTGAGTGCATGTTTATGTCAGTGTTTATAAATACTTTTACTCGCCGTTGGGCTGGGTGGGCTGGATAGACAATGCTTGGTAACATAAATCAACGGGGCACCTGATTGGTGTTTGATGGCATTATTTTTTGAGTTTTTAAATCGATTTCAGAAACTTTTCTTTGGCTGCCGAGAACATGATCCGAAGTGCGGTTTCTCCCCCATCCCACCAACAAACGCCGACACACGTCCCTTCTCAGCCCCGACTCTCGACTCTCGACTCGGAGCCGCGTGTCTCATAGCCATGCTATTTATAATAACTATAAAGTGTCGTGTCAAGAAGCCACGATGACAACGAAAGTGCAGTGCTCTGAATGGTCATGGAACAGACTATGAACCTTCTAAAGGGTCTAAAGATCCTTTCAGACACAGACCTAGACGACTTCCAAGTTGAGCGGAGCTGGTCACCGCTTCTGGTACTGATTCCGGTGTTCTTTTTAGTCCGCAAGCTCCTAATTACCGCAGGGCACACTGTCGCTCGAATTCTCCGGGTGGCCAAGTGCAAGCAGGACAAATTTGCCGAGTCTTTCTCGTTCTTTGCGATCTACTCAACATACGTCGTTATCAACACGACCATCCTGATTCTTGATGGCTCGTTTATGAATCGTGCCGCCATCTGGGAGAACATCTTTGACGTGGACTTGTTCGTCGCGTCCGAGGAGCGGTTCCGCGTTGTGGAGCTCTTCCAGATCTCGTTCTACCTTGTGTGTTTGTTCCACATGTTCTTCTCTGACCGCCGGCACCACAAGGACTTCCCGGTGATGCTAATTCACCACTGCGTGACCATCGCGCTTATCTTCATCTCGTATCCCTGCCCATTCTACCACCGCGTGGCCATCACCATCATGCTCGTCCACGACATATCGGATGTCTTCCTGGAGGGCTCCAAGCTCCTCAATTACGCGTTCGGGGATCGCGTGGCACAGTATACGTTCCTCATCTTTGCCGCAGTGTTTCCCATCTCTCGTCTTCTGCTTTACCCGTGGATGTGCGTCGTTAACTTCATTGTGTTTGCCCCGGGAGTCTCCAAGGCTCACCTCGGGCATCCCGCACTATCTGATGGTGCTGACTCGACCCACCTTAGGAAGTCAGCCATCGCGCTGCTGACCACGCTGCAAAGCCTGCACATTTACTGGTTTGCGCTCATCGTAAAGATGCTCCTCGGCAAGCTCCGCGGGCACGGGCTTGAGGATATCAGGTCGCCAGGCGACTTCAAGAGAAAGAAAGTGAAGGTGTAAAGGGTATAGCAGGCTGACGTTGGGGTGTCAGATTGATCCGAACCGAAAAACAAACAGACTTCGATTGTGTTTCCCGGTTGGCTTGTCAGAGATAGTCAACTATAAAACAGATTTGACAAGGTAATACAAATGTGACTGATTGTGTATCTCTTGATGCGCCCATTACCTACACATAGTTTATTGATAATTGAGAAGTAGCTTCTTTGGGAGATAGGTGATTCTTTGTAAGTCAGAAGACGCCCTGAATCCATCTACAATTCTGATAGCGAGATCAAAGATGCAAGAGACGTCCATTCAGAAACGAGTCCGTGTGAAGGAAAGCAAGAAGCGTCTTGTTTGGTCCAGCGAGCTTCATCGCCGATTTGAACAAATTGTGCTGGCCACTGGCATCAAGTCAAGTCAGCCGAGGATTATTCTGCGGCAAATGAGTGTTGAAGGCCTAACGCGAGAGAATATTGCCTCACATCTGCAGAAGTTCCGCCATCGCGTCATGAAAATGCATGGCCTGACAAGAACAGACCAACTACAGGATCACCACGGCGATTATCTTGTGCAATCGAGCTCGCGCCCCATGCCTACTCAGCGTATGTCCGTATCGCCCTGTCCTGCCCCGACTACGCCCAGAACGGAGACCGTATCCCCCCAGTCATTCGCCCCGACCCCCACAGTCGCCCCCAACCTGCTGGAGGCATTCAAGGTAGCGGGTAGCAAGTTCCGCATGCCTCACGCTATCATTCGGGACCCAGACCGCCGTCTCGACGCCCCAGCCCGCTTGTTTGGGCCCTCCCGTTAGCTTGTTATACTAGACACTCAGTTGGGACTTCGTTCCCGTGTATTATGTTAAATTGATCGGTCACTCTTGGTTGTGTCCAACGCGTACCTCGGGGTTGGCGGTGACTGGCGTGTGAAAACGTGTCCCAGACCAGATGGAGGGGCCCTTCCCGTCCACGTTCAGGGGTCATCCGTTTGCCATCCGTTTGCGGCGTTCCTCCACAAAGGGAAATAAAGGTTGCCGAGGTGCGATTTCGAGGGGTCATTTACAACGGGCAAGTGCTGGTGACGATTAATTGTGCAATTATTTGCTCAATGCTGCTTGCGGGAAATGTTTGGCATCGACTTCTCTTAATTCCCGAGCATCATGTGCCCTGATTAACGTGTGCGTCCGGACACACGATCGTGGTTTCCGCTTCTCTCAGTCCATTACTTTATAAGTTTGTTGGGAAAACATGTCTCCTGTGAATATCCTGATCACTGGCACCCCCGGCTGTGGGAAAACGACCATGATTAAGGCGCTTGTAGAGGTTAACGCCAAGAGGAACTTCCGTAGCATCAACATTGGCCAGTTTGTGAAAGAAAAGGGCCTATACACCGAATACGACAGCGAGTTCGATGCGTATGTACCCGACGAAGAGCCCCTTGTCGAGGCACTCTTCCCCATTCTTCGCGACCAGCGGCCCGTCGTTATTGAGCACCACTCGCCACTCCTTTTTGAGCCCACAGAGGAGGAGAGCAAGAACGGCCGAATGGACGGGCTGTTCACACTTGTGGTGCTCCTCAGGTGTGATGAGTCAGTACTGTTCGATCGCCTGACAGAGCGTGGCTACGGTGTGGAGAAAGTTATTGAGAACCACGCTGCAGAGGTGGGCAACTCGTGCGGCATTGATGCCAAGGAGCTCGTCGAGTACGGCGTCGCGTCTCACATGATGGAACTTGACGCCACCCACCCCGACACCATTCAGAGCAGCGTGGAGACGATCATGAAGCGCGTCGAGCAGATTGAGAAGGAGGAGTAGGTGGGACTCGTGCCAAACGGAATGACTGACGGCACAAGAGAGCAGATCTCCGCGACGACTTCCTTCAGTGTGGCCCGATTGGGTACGGCTTCGTTTCAGGAGCCATAGGATAAATTAACAAATGAACAACACGGGCTGTTGTGTGTATAGTTTTTTTTGAGGAGTCGTTTGACATCCTATCTCATCCCCCTATTCACAGATTTGGCGGCCAAAGATTCAGGTCGGGCAATGTGTGTGATCGCAGAATAATAAACAACACAGTTTTTTATAGTCGGTAGAAAAATCGTGATAATGCTGTCAGAAGCCGGCGACGCGCCAAACGTAGAGCGGATTCAGATGCTCTCAAAGCGGTTGAACAATCTCTCGACTGATCTGGAGAGCAAGAAGTGCCGCCTGGTGAATAATATCGAGGCGAAGCTGAAAGAGCTGATCGTGAGGACTGAGGAGGCTGAAACGGACAAGAACGAGCTTTATGAGGCGCTCAATGACAGCATCATGGCTGTGGATGCGGAAGTTAAGGCCTCACACGCCGAGCTGGACAAGCTGAGCAAGGCCAAGACAGCCGAGATCAAGGAGCTCGACAACGAGATGCAGATGGCTCTTGCGGCCATCAAGACGAACCGTAAGGAGTACGAGACCAAGCTCATCACGGCCCTGGACAGCAAACTGGCCGACCTGAAGGAGACCATTGCGATTGACGGCGCGACGTTCAAAGGCGCCATCGCCGACCGCAACACCCGCATTACCGCCGACCTGGCCCAGATTGAGGAGAGCGTGCACACCAACAAGACCGAGTGGGAGACCATGTGCGACAATGGACTGTCTCAGATCGAGGCGAAGATGAGGGACCTCAACGAGCACGTGATCGACCAGAAACAGGCCCAGGAGGGCATGGAGAACCGTTGGCTGAAGCGCCTGGACGAGATGAGCAACAGTCTCCGTGGGTCGCTGCAGGAGGAGCAGCGGCACCGGACGGAGGCCGAGGACACGCTCGTGGCGCTGCTCGAGTCGGCGTGCATCAAGATCAAGGAGGCCGAGGCGCTGTAATGTACTGTAAACATATTGTTATGCATGATTCGTCTTTTTTCCAATCCACAGTCATGTCAGAACTCCAATTTCAAATGTTTATATATTCACAGGGTATGTTCTGAAAAGGACGGTCTATCATGCCGTGTGGTACGAAATCAGGCCAATACAATGGTATTTTCCTGGCACCAATCTTGGGACCAAGGGATTGGTCGACTCTGTGAGTCGAGTCAACTCAAAGGAAAGTGCATGGGCCATTATGGCACCCTGGACCCCGGAACAGCATTCAATCTTCTTACAAGAACTCGAGTCGGCGAACCCGAACACATCTGCAGTACCAGGCAGGAGTAGAGACCAGTTCATCTCCCATCGGCAAAGTTACCGTGCCAGTGTCAAGAGAGTCATAGATTCGGCCGCGAAAGCATCGAATATGGATGAATTGTCGCTTTCCAAGAGTACCCAGCCCTCGCGACAGATTTCATACTTCATATCCCTTTGCTATTTGTACTTCCAAGGCCGCAATCAGAAGCATCCCACGCTATTCAACACGCCAGCTAGTATGACGCGCCGAATCCAGGAGAGCCTGCGTCAGCGGGGCATTAACTGGCCCGCGGATGTCATTGAGAAGGCCAGCTCATCGACAATGCAAGCCACGCCCGGCCAACCTCTCGTAGCGGGCCGATCCGCCCCCGCCTGGGCCAACCTGTACCGCGAACAGCAGAGCATCCTCACTGAGATCCGTAACGAGCGCGACCAGCTCCAAAGGGACCTTGTCGACACCCGCCGCAAGCTCATGCAGCTGGAGCAGACCATGGACGCGCCGAGCCGCACCCAGGAGGACGTCCGCCAGGCCGCCGAGCATCCGGCAGACTACCAGAAGGTGCTGGAGGTGACCGCTGACCCCGAAAGCTGCGATCTCCCGCCCTACGCCGTGCTCATGCTGCGTTCTGTCGCGAGGTTGCTCATGGGTAACTTTGAGGAGGGTTTTGTCGAGTTCAAGGCTTCAGTTGAGGCTGAGCCCAGCGGACTCGCCAAGATCTTGCCGATCGATGAATAGTTGGGACTAAATCTCTGGACTGCTCAAGTGTGCTGCGACATGCTCAATGTTGAGATTTATTGTTGCACATTGATGCGCTATATGGTCGGTGTCGAGTGATGATAAACGCCCGTAATGATACCAAGTCGCCGCCTGCCCTATCCCTTGAAGAGCTGAGTTAGATACATGTGCTCCCCACCCGCAGCCACCGATACACCCATAAAACGGTACGGGCCGAGCAGGTTCCGGCGGTGCCCGGGCGACGCGATCCACCCATCCACGGCCATCCGGGCGACTCCTGACCCAGCAGGCATCATGGCCACATTCTCGGCGGAACGGCCCTGAATCTGCTTGGCACGCCCCGAAAACCCCGCATGCCCAACCGCAACCCGACCGGCAGCCATCCCGTCGCTGTGGGACTGGCCGACACGGATAAGCGCGGGGTCGAACTCAACCGGTGGCTTGTCATGGGCGGCCCGAAACTCGTTGGTGAACTTGACGCAGGCGGCCGATATCACATCCGGCCGGCTCAAATCAGAGAGGCTGCGGACCGCTGGGACACGGGACGCGGCGGCTCGCCTTCGAAACTTGTCTGAGGCAGCCTTCTTCTCTGCCAACATGTCCAGGGTCATCACCTTTGGGATTCTCCGATGCTTCTTCTTCATTTTCTGGCGATATGATGCGAGTTGGACGGCAGTACTGGTACCACGCGCACTGCTACCATCATTTGGCTTGTTTGCATCACAGAGACGTCGGGGTGCCCCCTGGAAGCGAGCAGTAGAGACAATTTTGTTTTTCAAGATCGAAACAAAAAGACTCATGAGAATTTTCGCCAATCAGTGGTAGATTGGAGATACAGCGCATTAACTCCAAAAATACTGAACGTAGAGATAATATATAAATGAAAACTCGAGTGCCCGCAATACAGGGCGTTGTGTGGTAGATGAGCACTGATGCCAGGCCATCTCCATCTTGCCGACTTTATGTCGCACCGCGAGGACACTTTATAACTATCTGATCTGTAAAATTGCTCGTATCAATTCTCTCAGTTTCTGGGTGTGACCACAGTTGTTTGGAAATCACAGCATATACTCTTTATGGAAACCCATAATAACACAAAAAATGTTTCTTGTCTCAGAGCGAAATGAGCACCATTCCCGAGTGCTTGTTTGTGCTGATCGATGTGCCTCCCACTCATCCGTCATACACTCCCGTTATAGAGACGACGCTGGCACTGATTAACATCCATCTCATCTCTGGCGGTGAAAATCAGCTCGTTGTATTTGATACTTGCGGTTCCAAGCCGTTTGCCCCCTTCAAACCCTCTTATCTAGCGTCGCAGTCTTCTCATCGCTCCATCGGGCCGATACCGTGGACCGTATCAACCTTCAAGCCATTGAGGTTCAACCGCCCATCATCAACGACCATATCAGATCCGCGCTGAGTGCCCGACGGCCGACTTCAGGCGAGGAGACGACGTCTATCATCCCCGCATTCATGAGCGCGGTGTGCATGGCGAACCGTCTTGGCGGGGGCGCCGTGCTCCGCGTCCCTGCCCGTTTCCTTGTTGTTGGGAGTAGAGACATCTCACTATCCGGTGGTAGCGGGCAGACCGACTTCATCAACGCGCTGTTTGTTCCCCAGCGTGAGGGATGGCCGGTCGACTGTCTGTTTATCGGCCCTGAGCTTCCCCTGTGTTTCCAACAGGCTGCGTACCTCACCAATGGCCGCACATACACTAGCCAGGCCACATCCGACACGTTTGCCGCCGAGGCAGTGTCCAGTCTGTCCCCGGCACTTGCAGTCAGAGCCTTGATGGGTGACGCCGGCCGCACAGTCGCGGGCAATGTCCACAACGTCCTCTGTGTGGACGCGCCTCACCCGACCGAGTTTGGATACGTGTGCTCCAAGTGCATGACGGTACACGCGAGGTTCCACCGAATATGTATGGGGTGTGGAATGGAGATACAGATCAGAACGTTCGAGCCGCCACAGCCTCAGGCGCCAGCGGTGCCGGCAGGGCCCAAGTGAGTGGGACGAGGCGAAGACTGAGTGTAAACTCAATGCAGCAGTCTGATCGTTGTGGTAGTTTATCTTGAATGCCCCAGATACGTAAGATGTGATGTGTGGTGAAATGCTGCATCACTGACTGCCCGCGGGCACGGGGCCCAGCCGTCGCCAGTACCAGACGACCATAACCACAAAGGTGACTGTCCCCAACCCCAACGCCACGACCACGTTGGGTATCGTTCTCGCTGGGAGGCCCCACATGATACTGTCGAGAGCCACACCGACCGTGGCGGGGCGGGGGCCGCGACCAGGGACGTACACGGCGGAAGATTCTGCCATGATGGTTACTCGGACATCATCCACGGGGATTAGCCCGGCGGACGTGAGAATGCGGCCATCTGGTGATACAGTGAAGCGGATCTTCTCAGAGGAATCATACGCTGGTGATGTTTCAGTGCTAGATGAATGAAACTGTACGCTATACTTGTATGGTATGTGGTAAGGGTACGAAAGATGGACCTCATAGTCTCCAGCTGTCATTTTTGGCAAGCGGAAGACGTACGTATCATCATTCGTGATATTAATCACTGCATTATCGCCGTCAATCTTCAACAAAATGCTTTCGCAGCTTGCAATAGCAATAACAAGGCTAAATGTCAATAAAATGGCAAAATAACGCATTTCGGCCCAAGTACGGTTTAGTGCACGCTTTATAGAAGTAATGACGGCGGTAGAATGACAGTGGGCCGGTATCACCGGTCTAGCGGGACAGCTCCTCGATCACGTTCTGCAAGCTGTGCAGCTGCATCGAGGAAAGCTCCGGCAGCAGTGCCATGACGGCGTGGAACACGGCGTCTCGCCTCTGGAACGTCGCGAGGTCCGCCAGGCTGTCCCGCGGGTCCCGGGCGGGCACCTGTTGCCGTTTAACGGGGGCGGGGGCGG
>PPCM01001458.1_pt1 | contig 10652 bp, 9 predicted proteins | sample 1555541 | NCBI WGS metagenome assembly PPCM01 (sample SAMN05284479, study PRJNA326546) | Marine sediment metagenome, whole genome shotgun sequencing project. | isolation source: marine sediment | place: Germany: Wadden Sea | collected 2012-09-05 | reverse complement strand
CCTCGCGTCCACCCTGCCGTCGACCGCCGCGTCTGCCCTCCGCGTCCACAACATGGGCAACGGCGACGCCAAGGTCCCGTTCAAGTCGTTCGGGCAGCCCGTCATCGCCGCGTTCTTCCATCCCCGTCGTCCCGGCATGATTGTCGCCACCACCCAGACCATCACCATCTACTCGTTCGAGTCGGACGGATCGGTGGCCGCACGGAAGCTCTCCCCGGGCTCTAACCAGCTCATGTCGGTCGCTATCCACCCCTCTGGACTTCACATCGTCGCCGGTGACGACCAGGGCCGCGTGCTGTGGTTTGACCTCGAGCTTGACTCCAAGCCCGTCAAGACCATGCGTCTGGCGGCCGGGACCCTCGTGCGGTCCGTGGCCATTCATCCCCGCGCCCCACTGTTCGCTGTCGGGACGGAGACGGGCTGTCTGCTGTACCACGCGCGTGTCGACGCAATCGAGCACGTCAAGATCACCCCCGTTGGCCAGCTGAGGAAGGGCAAGCGTTGCCCTGTTGTCCGCTGGCACCCCCGTCAGCCCTGGGTGTACGTCGGGGCGGGGCACCACGTCGAGTTGTTCATGTAGAGAAATTTAAATTGCGGATAGAGCATGCTACTGAGATCGGAGCAAATGAGTGGGCGTTAGGAACAATATTTACCCCCGTCCGGACTATGATATCTCTCACTACTCCTCGGTGAATTCCCGATCATCAAAGTCAATCACAGCCGGCTTCGCGTCTGCCAGGGTCCACCCCGGGTCAGTCGCATCGAACGGCACTGCGTTCCGTTCAGCAGGGCCCAGGGCGGTCAGAACCGTGCTGTTGGCTTTAAACCCGGACCCAAACGCGAGCTGGAGCACGCGGTCGCCGGCCTTGACGCCCTTGAAGCTCTCGATGTATGCCAGCTCGTACCAAATGGAGGAGCTCGACGTGTTGCCGTAGCGGTGCAGCGTGGCGCGGGACGCCTCCATCTGGTCGTTGGTGAGCCCAAAGTTGGACTCGAGAGCATCGAGAATGCCCCGGCCGCCGGTATGGAAGCAGAAGTGGTCAGCTGCGCTGAACGGCGACTCACCGAGCTGCTTGGAAAGAGTCTCGATGTTCTCCTTGATGCATGCCGTCGCCATCGATGCGATGGTCTTCTGGAGCCGGACACCGACGTGGCCCTTGTCGTCAGGGATGTGCTGGATGCAGTCATATGCAGCATCCTTCATCCCGTGGTGGACGCGGACAAGGTTATCGAGGGTGTAGCGGGATTTGGCCGTCTTCTGACCCTCCATAACGATGCACGCGAGGCCGATCCTGAAGAGAACGGACTGCAGGCCGTATGACCGCTCGTTTCCCGTGTAGTAGTTGTCAGAGAGCATCTCAGCGGAAACGACCAGGGCCCTCTTGGTTGGGTGCGCCTCGAGCAGAGACTTGGCTAGGTCGACCGCTATCACACTGGCTGAGCACCCCATGCCGCCCAATGAAAACGTGCGGATTGCCGGAGACATGTGGAGGTGGTTCACGATCCACGCGGAGATGCTTGGGGTCGGGGACCAAAGCGAGCAGTTGACAATGAGGAAGTCGAAGTCAGCAGGGCTAAGGCCGGTGCGGGTCTGCACACGCTCAAACGCGTCGTCAAAAATGCCGGTAAAATCCGCGAACCCGTCGGCGCCAAGCTCCCGCTGACTGTCAGCATAGCTCATTTCACGGAAACGAGCCGGGTAGTAAGACGCATCCCCGATGCCAGCGTTCTGCAACATGCGGCCGAGGAACGTGACTAGCTCAGGAGCTTGTTTGTGCTCCTTTGCCATCTTGTTGATGATCTTGTACATGTCCTGGGCCGAAGTACGGTGTTTTTCGGGAGGCATGGAAACAGCAAAGTCGCGAATCGTCACACAGCGCTCGGACCGAGACACACACCTGGAATACAGTAGATACGCCGATATAAGCACCGCTAAACCAATGAGAAGCAGCATTTGAGGCTTTCTAGAAGAGCGTGTCAATTAGTTTTCAGCAAGTGGTTCTCAGCAAACACGACGAAAGCGTTTGACCACGCGTTAACATAGTGGGCACCTTGCAATGATGCAAACGGAAGGCCAGCGGATGACAAGGTCGGCCGATCTGCCAAATCTAAACCAAATCGTTATAAAATCAAATAAAGTTGCGGTGTACTACAGCAAAGAATAGCATTTACAATTAGCAGTCGGTGCTCCTGGCAAGTCTGCTGAGGATCTCCTTGTCCTCCTCACTGATATCACCAAGCACGCTCGCCCGCGACATCCGCCGTGACCCGCGTGCAGGGGCGGGCGGGGTGAGCATCGAGTTCAAGTCCCCCTGGCCCAGACTGGGTGACCGCGTGGCGGCCGGTGAGTCGGAGTAGGACATCGCCGAGGGTATGGGCATTTGACTAGTGGTCTGCCCGAGCGCCACCCGCAGCGACCTGATCTGCGCCCGTTCACCATCTCCACCGCGCTTATGGAAGGCAGCCATCGGTGCGATTACACTCCGGGCTCCATCTGTCACCGGCGAGCCCCCCGCCAGCGCCAGCACCTCGGCCGAGGCCTCGCATATCGCCGCATCATGACTCGCCAGCACCTTGACGGCGGCCTGCAGATGGGCGTTATTGTCGGTAACCTTGGCCTTGGTCGTATCCAAGGTCTTGGCGGTGCCTGACACTTGGTTCTTGACCGCATCCAAGTCGCGGTCGAGGCGGCCAATCAAATCATCGGCTCGGGCCATCGTGTCGTGGGACCGCACAATCTTAGATTCGATCTCACTGCACCTGGTCTCTGTGTGACCACGCGTGTCTTCCACAGCCTGTAATGTGGTCTCAATCGCAGATTTCATTTGGGCGATCTCGGCGCTGTTGGATGCCTTTCGGAGCTTCTCAGCGACCGCCTCCATCTTGGAATCGACCAGTTGGGGGATGCGCTGCACGTCGGCGGTGGTTGTGGCAAGCTCAGCGGCGACCTTGTTGATGTGGTCGTCGGCCTTCTGCACGGACTGTGTCAGCGACTGGGCGAAATCGTCGCCCATCTCGGCCAGCTGCTTGGTCAGGTCAACGCGAGTGGCGCTGTTGGCGCGGGTCTCCTCGTCGACGTGCGTCTGCAACATGTGAGTCATCTGGAGACGAATGCTGTCCTGGAGCCCCCGGATTGAGTCGTCGTGCTCGATGGTGGCGGCCTCGGCGGCGTCCTCGAGCGCCTTTAGTGATCTTTGTGTCGTGTTGTCCACGTTGGTCACCTGCTTGGCAAGTGCAGCGATCGACTGGTTGCACGTCTTGCACTTCTCCTCAAACTTGGTGAGCACGTCGCGATGGTTGTCCGTCACCTCCTGAATCTGGGCCAGCGCTCTCCCGTGGGCCATCTCGACCTTGTTCATGTGATCTTCGATGGCTGCCTGGGCCTCAGCGGCCTCAGCAGCGGCCTCGTTGACCATGGTGGTCGTCTCGGCGGCCTGGTCGGTGACCTTCCCGGCCAATCCAGCCAGAGCCTTGCTGATGACGTCTGCCTGCTTGTTGACCGCGTCCAGTCGTGTTGTCGCCTCATTCTCCACCACATCGACGCGCTCCATCATCTCCTGCCTCGTCTGGCCCACGGCAGCGTTCGTCTTGGTGAGGGACGCCGCGGTCTCCTCGGCCTGTGTCGCCGTGATCGTCATGGCCTGCTCGATATCCTTGGCCGCCTGCCGCTTCACGTTATCGAGCACGGCGATGATCTCGCTCATCCGGCCTGATGTCTTACCATCGAGGTCCTTTGTCGCCGAGTCAGCAGCACGGGCGGCGTCGGCGGTGGCGCGTTCGGCAGCGATGGCGTTGTCCCTGACGGTCTCCGCCAAGCCTCGGGCGGCCTCGTCGGTCTCGTCGGCACGGTTCATCAGATCGCGGTGGATGCCCACAACCTGAGCCTTGACGGCGTTGATGCCCTCGGTAGCCTTCCCAGTGGCCTCATGCACTGCCTTTTGGGCTGTGGCGGCGACCCCCGCGATTCTATCGTGCGTCTCGGATGTGTGGTTGTGGTACTCCTCCTTGGTGACCGCTGACCGACTTAAGGTAGTCAGACGGTCATCGATGGTCGCTAGGGCGCGCGCCAGAGCGGACATCTTGGATTCCATTTCCCCCACGCGCTCGACAGTGGCGGTTTGAGTCTCCTTGATAGCCTCAACATCGGCGACCACAGACTTAACTTGAACGGCAAGCTGCTCGACAGCCTTGTTGCTAACATCGCCCTGCATAGCCAGTGCCTTTCCTATGTCGCCTATGTTTGTCTCAGCGGTCGCCACGCGGGTGGTCACGTCGTTGGTCTGGCGTCCGAGTCCGGCCACCGCTGCTGCCTGCTGCTGGACGGTCTCCGTGACCTTGGTGAGCGCGTCATCTGTCTTGGTGGCCTTCTGGTCGATGGCGACGGCGGCCGACTGGGCAGCCTGGGTGGCTTTGGCGACCTGAATGAGCTGTTCCTTCTGCTCTGTGCTCGCCTGTGCGAGCTTCTTATCGATGGCCCCGACAGTTTGGGCGACATCCTGAAGCTTAGTGCTGAACACGCGTCCCGCCTCGACCAGCTGAGCGTTGACCGTCTCGACGTCCGCCTTGCCGGCGAGCCGCTCCTGTGACGTCTTGTCGAGCCTGGTGACGATCTCATCGACGTTCTTGGCCTGTGTGACCGCGTGCTCGACGACCTCCTTGGCCACCTGGTCCGTGTGGGCCGTCTTTCCGTCGATGTAGTCCTTGAGCGCCGTCACGAGCTCTCCGTGCTCCTTCTTGTTAACCTTCTCGTTCTCCGTCATCTGTGTGATGATCGATGACATCGCGTCCGTCGTCATGGTCATCTTCTGGCCAGTGTCGGCCGTCAACGCTTGGAGCTCCTTGCTGAGGAGCTGCTCGGTCGCAGTCATCATCGAGTCGTGGTTGGCCTTCACGATGCGCGCAGTTTCGGTTAACAACCCATCACGAAGCTCGGCCTGACGAGCCTCGACGGCCTTGGCCTTCTCCTCAGCGGCAGCGGCGGCCTGGCTCGACTCCTCGACTTGACGCTGCATGGGAGCCAAGTCAGCGGTCATAGATTCGAGCTTGGGAAGCAGCTGGGATTTGATTGCGGCGTCAACGTACTGCTCGTTCATCTTCTGGATCTCGACCGTGACAGTCTTTAGCGTAGCGACGAGCTCGTCCTTGTTGACCGCTGTCCGCATGTGCTCGGCCAGCTCAATGCACTGGCTGATGGAAGACGCAAGATCTCCCGACCGCTGCATGAGATCGTTGATCTTCTCGTTCGTCGCGGTGCCATGCCCGGCCATCTCTGCCCGAACACTCTTTTTGAGCTTTTTGAGGTCCTTTTGCACAACTTGCAGTGTAGTGGTGACCGTTTCGATGTCCTTTTGCCTGACAAAGTCGCCGTCAAGCTGATCCTGCGTCTTCTTGGAGATGGCGATCGACTCTTTCAGGACGTCCTTCAGCTCGGCGTTATCAGTGTTGAGCCGGGCGATATCGTCGGCATCGACCTCGATTCTCCCCGGGCTGAGCATCTCGCTGCCATTCCCAGTGGTCACCCCGACACCCGCCCCTGTCCCGAGAATAGGGGTCGACCCGGGGGTCTGCCCGGCCCGGCGCCGCGACAAGAAGTCCTCGATGGTGGTCTCTAGCATTGCTATCCGGCTCTCAAGCAGCACGTTCTTGGTCAGCGCGTCCTGGTTGTCCATAATATGCTTGGCAATCTTCTCGTCAAGAATCGCCTCAATGTCGTGGTCAAACTCCGCAGGTGGCGCGCGGGTAGCCTGTGTCATGGCAGGATACTCGTGCTCTGTGGTGTGCTTGGCTGCAGGAGTCATGCTGTGCGCGTACGAGGACTGGCGACGCTCGGAATGAGGCACACCGGGCGAGTCATTCATCGTAGGCCGCCCACGGCTCCTGGCAGTACTTACAGGCGTCATTGTCACTGCAGGAGCGTACGACTGGTGATTATCGCGCCGGGATACGGGTGTAGTCATCGGCGTGGAGAACTTCACCTGCTGTTGGGCATCTGGATGCGGTGTGCCTGCATAGCGGTGTGTGGAAATTGGTGTTTGTGTCCACGGGGTGGATGCCGCACCATATAGTCCCGTGTGAGACATGTTCTGGCAGCAAAATCCAATTTTTGGACATATTACATTTATAATTCTCATTTATAGTGAGAACCCGAAACTGATGATTATGAGAGGTCTGGCAGCGGATTTGGGAATAGCAGCACATCACAAGATGCGGCGCTTCTTAGTCTTTTTGGCCTTCTTCGGCTTCTGCGCGGTTGCCTTCTGCACGATGCGCTTGGCTCTCTTCTCGGCCTTTGCACCCTGGACACATTTGGTGATAGTGGCGTTAAATGTCATGAAAGTCCCAGTGAGCCAGGGAGCCTTGACCGTTGTGTCCATCGACTTAACGATCTCAGCAAGTGCTGGACAGTGGCTGAGATCAAAAACGGCAGCGGTGAACGATTTCACGCCAAAGATGGCACGGAGGGCCAGTAGACGCTGTTTGGAGAGAGCAACAAGAGGGGTGGAGCCTCGGACACAAGCAAGAGCGATGGGCTCAACAAGGACCATCGGGGCTCCAAGGCAGACAACCACCACCGGCTGAGGCGCCGGCTCGGCCTGAAAAAGCCCAGACACAAGCGTTTTCTGCGTTGCTCGTATCGCTTGTGCAGAACCAACCCGGAAGTGATCTTTCATGCCCTTATCAACGGTGATACTGGATAAGATTGAACAAGTAGAGTAAACTAACAGCTTCATCTGAGAAATAACACTCTCATGCTCTTCATTCGTTGCAGTTGGCCATGTTATGGTCAACGGGCAGCCGGCAACTGGCTTCAACACAGTTCTGGGGGCCTTTTGCATCGTGAGCTCTAAAATGCATCTTCCATTATTGGGCCTACAAAGGGCGGGGCATGCTCGCCGCGGGGCGACAGCTCGATTACAGCTTGTATTCGGCAGTTTAACATTCATTTCTTGCCAACATAAAAGTCTTGAGATGGCTAAGCAAGAAAACGGATTTCCGGAATGCATCCCGGCCTCAGACCATAACAGAACCGTGGTGCCCAACATCAGCATCCACATTAACCAATGATTAGTATCCATCTACACAACGACCGGCTTTATTTGCATTTACGCCTTGAGCGAGTAGCACTTCTGGGGGAAGTTCTGCTGGACCTTGAGGGTACGGCGAGAAACGTTGGAGAGCTCCTTCTTGGTGAGGGCACGGCGAGCGGCACGGGTCTTCTTAAGGCGGAGGTCGATGGGCTGGTACTTCTTGCCGTGGTTCTCCTCGCGAGCCTGGGTGTAGGCGCGGGAAGTGAGCTCGGTAAGGACCTGAGCGATCTGGCGGCGCACGATGCGGCTAAGTAAGGGTTAAATGGCAGCAAACAAACAGCTTGGTCAGCTTGTTGGGGTTAGCGGTGGTGACCTGAGCAACGCGGAGGCTAAGAAGCTCACCCTTGAGCTCATCAAGGTTCTTCTCGAGATCCTCGGTGTTCTTCTTGGCAAGATCGGCGGCCTTGTACAGCTTGGGCATCTTAACGCAACACAAAACAAGTCTCGACCAAAATTGACACCCTTGACAGTATATAAAAATCATGAAAATGCAACGCGTTTTATGGCTTACTCAGACATCCACCATTCCAATTATGCTGGTACTTAGCTGTACAAGCAAGAGTACAGTCATATGCCTGATTTTTAGATTCATCAATTTGCTCTGGTGCGCCAGACCACGTCGTCCAGTTTCGCCATATATATCGATCTGTAATTCGAACGAGCTCGGCTTGTGTTCTATCCTCTCAGATGCAGATCTTCGTTAAGGTTTGTGGACCAATCTATACGGGAACCTGTAGCAGGGGCCTGTATGGACGTAATGTGCTCTTACTCAGACTCTGACCGGCAAGACCATCACCCTTGATGTGGATCACAGCGATACCATCGAGAACGTGAAGTCCAAGATCCAGGAGAAGGAGGGCATCCCCCCTGACCAGCAGCGCCTTATCTTCGCTGGCAAGCAGCTCGAGGATGGCCGCACTCTTGCGGACTACAACATCCAGAAGGAGTCCACTCTTCACCTCGTCCTTAGACTGCGTGGTGGTGGCCGTAAGCGCAAGAAGAAAACCTACACCGCTCCCAAGCGCGTGAAACACGTGCGCTCCAAGGTGAAACTCGCTATCCTCCGCTACTACAAGGTTGAGGCTGACGGCCAGGTCCAGCACCTTCGCCGTGAGTGCAAGCAGTGCGGTGCCTCCGTCTTCATGGCTAACCACAAGGACCGCCAGTCCTGCGGCAAGTGCGGCCTGACCTTCATGCTCCAGGAGTAAGTTGGTAAATCAACACGTTGCTTTTGTTTTTGGAGGAGCTCATTGGTTCCATACCTAGTGACCTGCTTCGGCTTGGGTCGATCTGCCCCTTAAAATCGTGTTACTCGCTGGGCTAGACCACGAACTGGATGCCCTAGGCTTCCGGGCTTTTTCGATAAATGAAAACGACCACTTTATAGAACCCTAAGTCTCAGAGTTACACCCCTGGTGATATGTGTTCATGACATGCGCTGCGCCGGATCCCGCCCCTTATTATTTGTCCTGGTTGCCGGTTTGAGAAAAGGACTGCTGTCGATAGGACGCTGCATGAGCCAACGATCGGGGAACTCTCACAAAACAACGTATTCATACGGAATCCAACACGTAAAGAAGGCAGCTATCGCCCAAACACGCGCCAGTGATCTTCTAGCATCAAAACACAATGCTGGACTAGCCCACGTCACTCGTATTGGCGGTGTGACCGGTGGCAAGCCGAAACAGACAAGCTTACACGCGGATCTCACCCAAGCCCGGCGTGCTGCTCCCCATCTCCCCCCTACAGCGGCGGTGCCTAAGTTTTCATCCCCTGAGCCTCCCAGATCTGCAATGTTCGCCGGTGCGGCTGATAGACGCACTCCGATGATGGGTGCACTCCGCCGTTCGGTGGTTACGTCTCCAGTGTCGTCCTCAATCGAGCAGCTGACAGCCACCATGCAAGCGTTGACTGTTGACGGAGACAAGGCCGCGACGGGCCTTGACGCGGCGCGCGACGGTACACGCCGGCTTCTGGACGGACTAAGGCCAGTATCGGGGCCAGTTCGAGGCGACAGGCCTGTAGTAGATGGTCTGAAGCTTCTGGCTTCTGGCAAAGCGGTAGCTTGCGAGTGAGCCAATCACGGACGGGATATCTAACATAAATTCGGCACTCATCAACCAGTTGCATCCCTGTGTTTACGACATTATCAGTGAACGAGACCATCAGAAAGCGAATTTACTTACTGGATGAGCTCGATCTCCTTGCCGACCTCGATGAAGGCCTTGATGGTAGCATCAATCATCTCATCCGTGTGAGCAGCAGACAGCTGGGTGCGGATACGGGCGTGGTCACGGGGGACAACAGGGAAGGAGAAGGCGATAACGTAGATGCCGCGCTCGAGGAGCATATCGGCCATCTTGCCGGCCTTGACGGCGTCACCGATCATGACAGGGGCGATGGGGCAGTTGTCGTCGCCGTTAACCTTGAAGCCGGCGGCCTTGATGGCAGTTCTGAAGCGCACAGTGTTCTTCTGAAGCTGGGCAAGGCGGGTCTTGTCGTTCTCGAGCAGCTCGAAGGCCTTAACGGTAGCACCGCACACGGCGGGGGCCAGGGAGTTGGAGAACAGGTAGGGGCGAGACTTCTGGCGAAGCATCTCGATCACCTTAGCCGAGTTGGAGGTGGTGAAGCCGCCCATAGCGCCGCCCATGGCCTTGCCGAACGTGCCGGTGACAATATCAACGCGGTTCATCACGTCGCAGTACTCGACGGAGCCCTTGCCGTTGGCACCCATCACACCGAGGGCGTGGGACTCGTCAACGACGACGAGAGCGGCGTAGCGCTCAGCGAGGTCACAGATGGCCTTGAGAGGGGCGATGTCGCCGTCCATGGAGAACACGCCGTCAGTCACGATCATGCGGTGGCGCTGCTCCTGGGACTTCTTGAGGGCCTCCTCGAGATCGTTCATGTCCATGTGCTTGTAGCGATAACGGACAGCCTTGCAGAGACGGACACCGTCGATGATGGAGGCTGGGTAAGGGAGGGGGTGCTGGCCGGGGCCTGGCTGGTGGACATACCGTGGTTGAGGGAGTCGGAGATGATGGCGTCCTCGTTGGTGAGAAGAGCCTCAAAGAGGCCCGCGTTGGCGTCAAAGCAGGAGGAGTACAGGATTGTGTCCTCGGAGCCGTAGAAGGAGCTGATCTTCTCCTCGAGCTTCTTGTGGATCGTCTGCGTGCCGCAGATGAAACGCACAGAGGAAAGGCCGAAGCCGAACTCGTTGATGGCCGCCTTGGCAGCCTCACGGAGCTCCTCAGAGTTGGACAGGCCAAGGTAGTTGTTGGCACAGAAGTTCACAACGGGCTTGTCGGAGGAAGAAACTGTGATCGAGCCGCTCTGGGGGCCAGTCAGGATGCGCTCGGCCTTGTAGGTTCCAGCCTTACGGACGTCGTTGATCTGGCTGGTCAGCTGCTCATCAAAAATCTCGCGCGCTTTCATCGGCATTGTTAATGTCGTATAAGAAGTCTTCTCAGACGCGAGTCAAACCAAGTCAACAAACTTTAAACATAAGTCACACATTACCGGACCGACTTCTCGGCCGACAATGTGTGACTTGCTCAACCCCCA
>PPCM01001457.1_pt1 | contig 10680 bp, 5 predicted proteins | sample 1555541 | NCBI WGS metagenome assembly PPCM01 (sample SAMN05284479, study PRJNA326546) | Marine sediment metagenome, whole genome shotgun sequencing project. | isolation source: marine sediment | place: Germany: Wadden Sea | collected 2012-09-05 | reverse complement strand
AGCCTCACCCTGGACGAGGCGGATGAAAAGCTCAAGGAGGCCGCCAAGGCCCTCGAGGAGAAACTGGGAAAAAGGGCCGAGTTCAAGTACTACCGGTTCGCCAACAGGGTCACCGAGATCGGCAGGATCGACGACCTTGAATTCGACGAGATGGACCGCTTCACCTCCATGTACGATGCGGTTTACCGGGCCATCGAGGACACCAACGTGGAAGTGGAGCAGCGGATCATCGTCCTCTTCTCGGACGGTATGGACAACCACAGCCTCAAATCCCTTTCCGAGCTCACCTCCGAGATCAACAAGAAGGAGATCCCCATCTACTCCGTGGGCATGGGCAACGTGTTCCGGGACGATCTTGAAACCATCTCGAAATTCGGCGAGGTGGTGATGGCGGCGGACGGTGACGAGCTCATGGAAACCTTCGACACCATCGGCAACTACCTCCAGAGCATCTACACGGTGAACTACTGGACCCCCTCGAGGAGGGGCATCCACGAACTCGCGTTCCAGGTCTCCGCCAACGGCGTCGAGAGCAACATCATCGAAACCCTGTTCGAGGCAACGGCGGACGAGTTCTCGGCGGTCCCCAACGGCATCCGCTCTCCCCTCCTCACCGTTACAAAGGACGGGGTAAACGTCTCCATCTCCTGGAACGACGTTGAAAACGCGGAGGGCTACATGGTTTACTACGCGCCTCCGGACATCAGCTTCGTGGAGTCCGTGGACGTGGGCACGAAACACGAGTTCGAGGTCACCCTCTGGGAAGGTTTCACCTACTATATCGCGGTTCAGCCTTACAACACACCGGGTGACAAAGGCGGCCTTTCCAATATCGAGCTGATCGAAATTCCATAAAGAACTTAACGCGGTTTCCCAAGGGCAGGGGTACTCCCCCTGCCCTTTTTGCGTTTTGTTACATCGATTCTCGGATGCCGGGAGCACGAAAACGTCATAAGCCGGCCGGGGCTTACACAACAAACGGCCCGCGGGGATAGGTTCGGGCCGGATCTTCGGTAAAAAGTATACCGCAAGTAAGTTCACCCCGCCGGTGCCGGCAACCCATTCGGTACCCGGCTTTTATAAGGAAGATCACGCAATGCGGTGCCCCTTTTTCCATTTATTGGTTAAGTTGCTTTTGTGATTGTAACGATATATGATCGAAAAAAAACAATATAAAACCAAGGACGGCAATCGTGATCGAACCCAAGCGAATTTTACTCTTTTTTTTAACAGCTGCCTCCCTCTGTGTCGTCAAGTCCGCTGCGGCAGATTGGTACTCGCCCCCCCCCGATACGGATAAATACCGGATCAGGAACATCATCAACCGGTCCGTGAGCGAAGCCCTTGACGAAAACCAGGGACAACCGGTGCCGTTCAGGGATATTCCTACCCTGGAAAAAAGCTGGAAAAAGGAACGCAAATCCGCCTTGGAAGCTTGGCGCCGTGATTTGAACGCCCTCCACCGCGAATGGCGGATTAAATTTTCCAAACTTTCAAACGCTCGAACCGGTCACGCCCGCAGGAAGCTGTTGAAATCAAGCATCGCTGCCGCTCAAAAAAAACTGGATGCTCTTCATCGCCAACTTTCCCATGAAAAGCAGCTTCTTGAAAAGAGATTGGCCAAAATATCTCATCCCGTCATGCTCTACGGAAAAACAGAGCTGGGAACAGGCGACTTCTCCCATATGAGAATGAGCCAGGTGACCGAATTGATCAAACAGCGTATCGGATCACTGGCCGTGGATAAGGTCGTCAATACATACATCCGGAACCTTTCTCCGGTTCGCGACAACCTCCTCATACGCGATATGCTCAAGAAGATTACCAATGTCCGATATGATGTAACATCGATCTTCCCCGAGGATGTCGCTATTCTGAACAGGAGGTACGAAGAGTGGGTGTATCTTTTTTGCCGCGTGGATGTTTTTCCCTTCGCAAGGGCTCAAGAAAACAGCACCGGAAAGAAAAAAACAAGTATTATCGCCGGGGTCGTTGAATCGGGGAATCGCTTTCAAATCCTGGACCTTGAAAAAACAGAGCAACCGGTCCTGGATCGCTGGCTCCAGGAAGAGATAAGCAACATTGAAAAAGAAAAGCGGGAAACAGAAGATGACATTCAATCCGCTTTCACTGCTTTCTCCCACAGAAAGCAAGAGATCGCCCAGGACATCGACAACCTCAAAAACGAAATTCAAAAACGACAATCCGAATTCGCCTCCTTACCCGCTGAAAATGAACTGAAGAAGGCCGACAACGATTTCTCAAGGATCAACGGGCAATATCGCTCCCACTATTCATCGCGTATTGTCATGGATGCCCGCAAATTATCCAAAATGACCCAAGGCCGGCGAAATATGGAAGATACATTTCGATCCATGGTCATGGAAGCCTGGAACAGTTACGAATTGCACAGGAATGATTACCCGGAAGAAGTCCTGGTGGAGGACCCGACACTCGGGGACTACACCTCGCGACATATTAACCGGCAAGGCCGGAAAACCGCCTGTAAGATTATTTTCCTTGCCCGACGCGAAATCGGCTCATACACAGAGTACGTGGCGAGCATCGGTATAAAGGTCAAGCTGGAAAAAGTGAGTCGTGAATCTGAATACAGGAAAATCAACTCCAACCTCAATGCCGGCAATGAGCGTGGGCACACCTATTACGATGTAGCCAATGTCAATAAAAACGACGTCCTCAATATTCGCGGACGGGGGCACTATAAAAGTAATCTCGTCGGTAAAATTCCGTATAACGGTAAATGCTTAATATTCCTTAACGAATCGACCCCGGTCGGCAAGAGCAACTGGTACATGATAGAATATAACGACATGAGGGGGTGGGTAAATTCACACTTCCTAAAAGAGTCAAGGAAATGTCCATGAAAGCTGCGGCTAGGGTTATTATCCTTTTGCTGATTTATCAGCTCCTTATTACAGCACCGGCTGTCGGAAATGATAAAAGTGTGTCCGCCCCCGCAACGCTGCGGCATGCCGTGCTGTTTTCAATCAAAAGCATGGACTTCATCGTACCGCTCGAAGAGCTCTCGATTTTGGAATTTCTGGACAAATCAATTGGATATATTCCCAACGACATCGTAAAAGACGGCCTGCCGCATTTTGGCGCCAAGCGTGACGACTGGTTGGACAAAGTCCGGCCACACAGGGGATTTGATATATACCGTGACAAGGTTAACGTCGTGGCTTCCGGAGACGGCAGGGTAATTAAAACCGGCGAGGGCAAAAGAGCTGGAAAATACATAAAAATTAAACACGACCATGGTGTCGCCACCCTTTACATCCACTTGTCCGAGATTTTTGTATCAAAAGGCCGGCATGTTGATAGAGGCGATGTGATAGGACATATTCACGGCCCAACCGGTAACGCGGTGTCGCCGCAATTACACTTTGAGATTCAAATCGACAACAGAAGCCTTGATCCCCTGATTCTGATTGAGAACTATTATCGAACAGAAACAACAGTGATTGAAAAACTGACTGAACATCGTCTCACTCTGCCGGCAATAATTGCAACCAGAGATAAAATGGTAAGTGACTATCTTCAAGGAAAACGGAAAAGGAAAACAGGCACCGTCAAACTCAAAGCGGCCACATCACCCGATTATACAATATACACCGTTAAAAGAGGCGATTCATTGTCCGGGATCGCTTTGAAGTTTAATACAACGGTAAGTAGAATCGGTAAAATAAATCAGTTAAAGAATCTAAATGCCGTCATGACAAACAGTAAGCTGAAAATACCCCTCAAATCCATATATCATCCTGAAACACAATTTCCAAAAGGCAGATCAAACAACCTGAAAAGGGCTCCTGAATTTTACCGCGTTAAACCCGGCGACACCTTGTGGCGAATATGCAGGAACTTCGGCGTCAGCGTGGAAGCTTTAAAACAGCACAATAATATCAAGGGATCAAATATCTATTCCGGTCAGCGTATAAAGATCATATTCACGGACTGACAACGGTTCCGCCCACCAACAAGACTCACCCATCCGCGTTTTTCCCCCTTCGAACCCGCCGACTACCGGTGGATCAATTCCAGGGTGAACAGCTGCATATCAAGCGTTTCAAGCCCCAACGCCCCCTCGACCCGGAGCAGCCCTCATGGACAAAGCGGAACAGATCCTTATTCTTTCAACGCTTCGTGCACACTCACGGCGGCCTTCATGTTCATGCCCGGAACGGCGGCCAGCTCCTCGGGTGTGGCGTCCTTGATCTTCTTGATGCTCTTGAAATGCCCCAGGAGGCTCTTCTTCCTGGTCTTGCCGATACCCGGGATGGAGTCGAACACGGACGCCACGGCGCTCTTGCCCCTTCTCTTCCTGTGGAAGGTGATGGCGAATCTGTGGGCCTCGTCGCGGATTCTGCCGAGAAAGAGGACGATATCCCCGTCCCTGCCCAGGTTCACGGGATTGGCCCTGCCCGGCTTGAAGATCTTGTCCGAGACCTCCCCCTTCATCTCGTCCTTCTTGGCGATACCGATGATCTCGAAGGCCCCCGAGAGGCCAAGATCCTTTATCACCGAGACGGCGATGTTCATCTGGCCCTTGCCGCCGTCCACCATGAGGATGTCCGGAAGGGGCATCTCGCTCTCATCCCGGCTGTAGCGCCGTTCGAGAACTTCGGCCATGTACGCGTAATCGTCGTGCTCGGTCACGGTCTTGATCTTGTACTTCCGGTAGGCGGATTTGGCGGGCTTGCCCTCCTCGAACACCACCATGGCCGATACGGCATTGGTTCCGGAGATATTGGAGTTGTCGAAGCACTCGATGCGCGACGGCAGGTTCTCCATTCCCAGGCGTTTTTTCAGGCGCACCAGGATATCCTTGCCCGTTGCCTTGGAGGTAAGCCGATCCTCCATCTCCTTTGCCGCGTTTTCGAGGGCCATCTTCACCAACAGCGTCTTTTCACCCCGCATGGGATGGTGGATAAGAACCTTCTGTCCCTTGAGTTCCGTGAGGCGCTCGGCAAGGGAGTCCCCCTCCTCGATGGGGGCGGACACCAGGATCTCCTTTGGCACGAAGGGGGTTTTCTCGTAGTACTGCCCGATAAAGGAGGCCATGAGCTCGCCGGCCGACCCGATGGTCTCGGGAAACTCGAAATGGCGGGAACCGAGGAGGGAGCCGCCCCTCACAAAGAGGATGGTGAACAGGGCGTAGCCCGATTTTCTCTCCAGGGCAACCGCGTCCCGATCGATCAGATCCCCCGTGACCGCGATCTGCTTTTCAAGGGTCTTTTCAACCGCGTAGAGCTTGTCCCGGAGCTGCGCCGCCAGCTCGAATTTCTCCTCTTCGGCGGCCGCCGTCATCTCGGCCTGGATCTTCTTCATCAGGTCCGGGGTTCTCCCCTTGAGAAAGAGGATCACCTCGCTTACGATCCCGCGATACTCATCCCTGTCCACCTCCAGGCAGCAGAGCCCCAGGCAGGCGTTCATCTGGTAGTTGAGGCAGGGCCTCTTTCTTGCGATAAACTGGGATTTCCGGCATTTCCTCAGCTTGAAGGTCTTGTTGATCATCTTCACGGAGGCATGGACCGCCGACGAGGAGGGAAAGGGGCCGAAGTAGAGTGCCCCGTCCTTTTCCACCTTCCTGACGATGGAAAGAAAGGGATAGTCCTCCTTCAGGTCGATGCGGATGGAGGGATAGCGTTTCCCGTCCTTGAGGATCACGTTGTAACGGGGCCTGTGGCGCTTGATCAGGTTCGACTCGAGGATCAGGGCTTCCTGCTCCGTTGTGGTGATGATGGTTTCGAAATCAACGATCTTGGAAACCAGGACCCCTGTTTTCATATCGGGCTGGGCCGGCCTGTTGAAGTAGGAGGCAAGGCGCTTCTTGAGGTTCTTGGCCTTGCCCACGTAGATGATCTCTCCCGCCGAATCCTTCATAAGGTAAACGCCGGGCTTTTGCGCGGCCATGGCGAGTTTCTCGGCAACGGTGTTCTTTTCTTCCATTTTCTTTTCCTGCAATGGGGCCTACATCTCCTTGATCTTCTTGAGCTCTCCGATGCGGTCCCTCAGGGTGGCCGCGTATTCGAAGGCCAGCTCCCTTGCCGCGTTCCTCATCTCGGCTTCGAGGTTTTCGATAATCTCGTCCAGGTTCTCCAGGGACTCGTAATCCTTGACCGCCTCCACCTTCTTGTCGATCTCCTCCATGGTTCGCCCCGGTCTGCCCATATCGAACACCCGGGTAAGCTCCTTTGCAACCGTGGTGGGGGTGATGCCGTGGGCCTTGTTGTATTCCTGCTGGATCTTGCGCCTTCGAAGGGTCTCGTCCATGGTGACCTTCATGGAACGGGTCACGTTGTCGGCGTACATGATCACCATGCCCTTGGCGTTCCTGGCGGCCCTGCCGCAGGTCTGGATCAGGGATCTTTCCGAGCGGAGAAAGCCCTCCTTGTCCGCATCCAGGATGGCCACCAGGGAGACCTCTGGAATGTCCAGGCCCTCCCTCAGGAGGTTGATCCCCACCAGCACGTCGAAGGCGCCGGTCCGGAGCTCCTCAATGATCTCCATGCGCTCCATGGTCTTGATGTCCGAGTGAAGGTAGCGAACCCTGATGCCGAGGTCGGAATAGTAATCGGTGAGGTCTTCCGCCATGCGCTTGGTGAGGGTGGTGACCAGCACCCGCTCGTCCCTTTTGATGCGCTTCTGGATCTCCTCGTAGAGGTCGTCCACCTGGTTCTTTGCCTTGCGCACGGAGATCTCCGGATCGATAAGGCCCGTGGGGCGCACGATCTGCTCCACCACCTTTCCTTCGGCCATATCCATCTCGTAATCCGCCGGAGTAGCGGAAACGTAGACCACCTGATCCGTTTTTTCCGTGAACTCACCGAACTTCAGGGGACGGTTGTCCAGGGCCGAGGGGAGCCTGAAACCGAACTCCGCGAGGGTCGTCTTCCGGGAGCGGTCCCCCTTGTACATGGCGCGGATCTGGGGAACCGAGATATGGCTCTCGTCAAAGAAGATCAGAAGATCATCGGGAAAATAATCCAGAAGCGTGGGGGGGGGAGAACCCGGGGGCCTGCCCGTGAGATGAATACTGTAGTTCTCGATCCCGTTGCAGTACCCGATCTCCCGCATCATCTCGATATCGAAGGTGGTGCGTTCCTCTATGCGCTGGGCCTCGATCAGCTTGTTCACACTCCTGAAATATTCGATCCTTGTCTTCAGCTCCGTAGTGATGGTTTCCACGGCCCTCTTCCGGGTCACCTTTTCGGTCACATAATGGCTTGCCGGGTAGATGCTGATCCGGTGGGCCCTTCTCTTGGTGGTTCCCTTCAGGGGATCGAACTCGGAAAGGGCGTCCACCGTGTCCCCGAAAAATTCGACGCGAACGGCAAGTTCCTCCTCGTAGGCCGGAAAGATCTCCACCCGGTCCCCCCGCACCCTGAAGGTCCCCCGGTGGAAATCCACGTCGTTACGTTCGTATTGAATATCCACCAGCTTCCTCAGGAGCTTGTCCCTGGAAAGGTCCATATCGGTTTCGATATCGATCCTCAGGGAGAGGTACTCCTCGGGGGCACCCAGGCCGTAGATGCAGGAAACACTTGCCACCACGATAATATCCCTCCTGGAGAGCACCGAGCGGGTTGCCGAATGGCGCATCTTGTCGATCATCTCGTTGATGGAGGAATCCTTCTGGATATAGGTGTCGCTGCTGGGAATATAGGCTTCCGGCTGGTAGTAATCGTAATAGCTCACGAAATACTCCACGGCATTTTCCGGAAAAAGGGCCCTGAACTCGTTGTAGAGCTGCGCCGCCAGGGTCTTGTTGGGGGCGATCACCAGGGCGGGTCTTTCGCTCTTTTCGATCACATGGGCCATGGTAAAGGTCTTGCCCGACCCCGTTACCCCGAGGAGCACCTGGTGCTTCTGTCCGTCCGCCACCCCCTTTATGAGGTTCTCTATGGCGTCCGGCTGATCACCTGCGGGCGTAAAATCCGATACCAGCTTGAAGGAGGAGGTTATACTCTGTTCTTTGCTCATCTCTCGTTTACCCATCCGCTTATAAGAAGATCCGTTGCTGTTGAACCGGCACGTAAATCCCCGGGAACCGGCACCGGACAGTTCCATCCGTTCTTGGGTTTCACGGCTCGAAAACGACGGTTCCCGGTTGGCGGGTTATATTCCCGTCGACTTGTCCGCCCCGTACCAACGGAAGTTTACGCCTGTCCCCGCAACACGGGGTTCCGGGACAAGTGACTGCTCCCAAGGCTAAAGGGGTTTTACGGCCCGAAGGCCGGACAATAAAAAAAGGACCATTGCCCCGCGAACCTTTCCAGGTCGGCGGAACAATGGTCCGAATAGGGATTCACGCCGGTGCGACCGGGGCCGCCCCGGGCGAACTATTCAAATTTCCAGATGGTTCCGTCGGCCCTGTCCTCTATGGCGATGTTCATGTCCTCGAGCTGCTGCCTGATCTCGTCGGCCCTTGCGAAGTCCTTTGCCTTCCTTGCATCGGTTCGCTCCTGTACCAGCCGGTCGATCTCTTCGGGCTCCATGGAGATGGCCGCCATGCCCTCGGATTTCTTGACCTCGAAATACTCGGCCGGATCGTTGGTGAGAATGCCCAGAACCCGTCCCATTTTCAAGACGGCCCCCGCCGCGCCGGCAACCGTCGCCTTAGCCGCGCCGGACAGATCACCGGAAGCCTCGTCAAGTTCGCGGTTGATGCTCCTCACCGCGTCGAACAGCACGCCGGTACCCTTTGCCGTGTTGAAGTCGTCGTCCATGGCTTCCACGAACGCGTTCCATACGGCCGCTCCCTCTTCCGCCGCCTCCTCGAACGCGCCGCACGTTTCATTTGCGCGGACCAGGGAGGCATAGATCCTGTCCAGGCCGCTGGTTGCCTCGTCCATGGACTTGTCCGTGAAATCGATGGGGCTCCGATAGTGGTTGGAGAGCAGGAAGAGACGGATCGCCTCGGGGTGATAGAGCTTGATCACATCCTTGATCATGGTGGTGTTGCCAAGGGACTTGGACATCTTCTCGGAGTTGATGTTCACGAACCCGTTGTGGACCCAGTATTTCGCGAAGGTCTTGCCCGAGGCGCACTCGGACTGGGCGATCTCGTTCTCATGGTGGGGAAAGATCAGGTCCTTTCCGCCGCCGTGGATGTCGAAGGTCTGGCCCAGGAACCTTGAGCTCATGGCCGAACACTCGATATGCCAGCCGGGCCTGCCGTTGCCCCAGGGGCTTTCCCAGTAAGGTTCTCCGGGCTTTGCGCTCTTCCAGAGGGCAAAGTCAAAGGGGTTGCCCTTTCTCTTGTCCACGTCCACGCGGGCACCCGCCTCCATGTCCTCGAGCTTCCGGCCCGAAAGCTTGCCGTACTCCTCGAAGGACTCCACGGCAAAATACACGTCCCCGTCCACCTCGTAGGCATTGCCCTTTTCGATAAGGGTTCCGATCACCTCGATGATATCGCCGATATGCTCGGTGGCCTTGGGCTCCAGGTTGGCCCTGACCACGTTGAGGGCGTCCATGTCCTGGTAGAACTCTTCGATGTATTTTTCGGAAACCTCGAGGAAATCCACGCCCAGATCGTTGGCCCTGTTGATGATCTTGTCGTCCACATCGGTGAAATTCCGCACATAGGTGACGTCCAGGCCCGTTTCCCTGAGGTAGCGAACGATCACGTCGAACACCACGACCGCCCTGGCATGGCCGATATGACAGGAATCATACACGGTGGGTCCGCAGACATACATATTCACCTTACCGGGCGAAATGGGTTCAAAGATCTCTTTGGTTCTGCTTAGGGAGTTATATATACGAAGCGCCATTTTCCTGTTCCTGTCTTGATATTAGTAAAAAAAAATTATTCAAATCGGATCGGTTCCTCGGGTTCCGCCGCTCTTTCGGGTCAAGAAGGTGAAAGAGATCCGGGGGAACCCCAATACCGATCCGGCTAAGTGTTGAAGCGGTGTTACCCGTTGAATCGATTTTCCGGGGAGGGCGCCCCCTCCCGCTTACCGGCACTCAACTACATTACCGTTTGTTTTGCAACAAAATTGATGCCGCCGCAGTCGATCCCAAGTCGTTTTTCCGGGCCCGCCGTTCCCGCCTCCGGCAACGGTATGGGTCACATGATACCCCAGTCCGCTTTAAACCGCATCTTTATTTTACGTAAAGCGTCACGATTATCGACTCCCATGCAGTGGCTTCCGGAGCATTGGGATCCCATGTCCGAAAAAAACCGTCGACTCCAACCCAGTGCGGTTCCCCATGGATACCGGAAATCCGAATCGATTTCCGCCTTGCCGCCAAACAGCCCACGGCTCCGGCAATCGCGCGAAATCCCCGTCCTTTTCATTCTCCGACCCATGCCGGGGCCGTTACTTCAAGCGGGTTATTCGATGAGCACAACGCAATCGGCCGCGATCCCCTCGCCCCTTCCCACCATGCCCAGCCCCTCGGTGGTGGTGGCCTTTATGTTCACCTGATCCGGGTAAATGCAGAGGGCCTTGGCGATTCCGGTTCTCATGGCCGCCTTATACGTCGCAAGCTTTGGTTTTTCGGCAAGAACGGTGCAGTCCACGTTGATCACCGTAAACCCCTTCTCCTCTATTTTGCGGTGGGTCTTTCCAAGGAGCTCCATGCTCGAAATCCCCTTGTAGGCAGGATCCGTATCCGGGAAGTGCTCACCGATATCTCCGAGCCCGG
>PPCM01001456.1_pt1 | contig 10687 bp, 9 predicted proteins | sample 1555541 | NCBI WGS metagenome assembly PPCM01 (sample SAMN05284479, study PRJNA326546) | Marine sediment metagenome, whole genome shotgun sequencing project. | isolation source: marine sediment | place: Germany: Wadden Sea | collected 2012-09-05 | reverse complement strand
TTTATTAAAGGACGAGGAGGAGGGAGGCGAGCACGGCGGCGAGGCCGATGAAGACGTGCTTAGCGGACGACACGACGATCCAGCTCTGGAACGTGGGGCTGGTGGCGTTGCACTCGGAGAGGCTGATCGTGACGTTTCTGTCGGCCGCGGGGATGTTGTCGATCTGGGCGAGGACGTTGTTCACGACCCAGCGCACGTCGATGTTGATGGGGAGGTTGAGGTCGTCGATGATGTCCTGGATGGAGCCGACGGGGATGGTCATGTCGATCGGGACGCTGTTGCCCATGTCGGCGGTGATGGGGAAGCATTCCTTGGTGATCTGATCGAAGTCCGTCTGATCGAGGATGTCCTGGATCTCGCTAGAGCCGAACTCGAAGCCAACCTGGACGGCGGCGAGGGCTGGCAGGTGCGTGGGGTCCCAGGTGATGTTCTGCTTGGTGTCGATCGTGAAGTTGTCGCCGTTCTTCGGGTAGACGAACTCGAAGGGGGTGGGAGGGGGGATGGCGAGTACACACGTCGCGATGGCGACGATGAGGAGCATAAGTGAAGTGTTCATTGAAGTTTGATGTTGTTGGTTGTTCTGCACCGTCTTTAAACCGTACCGCCTGATTTAGCTCAGCCCGAAATAGACGTCGGAGGGCGACCGTCACGCGGTCGGGGCCACGGCGGGGGCCGGCGCAGATGGGCGGCGCACGGAGCAATTGGTTGGTCGAGAATAGATAATAATAATGATGAGCAACGCCGGAATCGCGATTGGGAAACATAAAATCTTCTGTTTACTACGCATCCGCTGTCGCGCCGGGCGACGCCATTGCGGCCAGGGCGGTGTGGGCGACTGCACTCGTGTTGTGACCGCAGGCCTGAAGAAGTGCAAGGCCCATCCGCCAATGATATACAGTGCCATGGAGTATGTTTATTCGCTACTTTACTTCTCGCCCGCGAGCATGGCGTCAAGGTCTGCCTGGGCGTCCTTGTTGTTTGTCGGCTTAAGCGCAAACTTGTCCGACAGGATGGCGAGCGCCTCAGGGCTGATGAAGCGGGGCAGCGACGGGCCGAGACGGATGTTGCGGATGCCGAGGTGAAGCAGCGTCAGCAGGATGGCGACCGCCTTCTGCTCGAACCAGCTGACGACCAGGGACAGCGGCAGCTCGTTGACGGCAAGTCCGGTGGCCTCAGAAAGCGCGACGGCAATCTTGATGGCGCTGAACACGTCGTTGCACTGGCCGACGTCGAGCAGCCGGGGCAGGCCCTCAATGTCGCCATAGTCCTTGAGCTTGTTGATGCGGTACCGCCCGCAGGCGCCGGTGAGGATGAGGCAATCGTCGGGCACCTTCTCAGCGAGATCGCTGAAGTAGTTCCGGCCAGGCGTGCTCCCGTCGCAGCCGCCAATGAAGAAGATGTGACGCAGCTTGCCCTCGCCGATGAGTTTCAGGATGGTCTCAGCGTGGCCGAGGACCTCGGCGTGCATGGCGCCAACCAGGAGGTCCTTCTCGCCGGCCCACTTCTCGACGCTCTCGGCCGTGAAGCCGTCTGAGTTGCGGGCGCACTCAACCACGGGGCCAAAGTCGTGGTTGGCCACATAGGTGCAGCCCGGCCAGCCGACGCGGCCGGTGGTGAACACGCGGGCCTTGTAGCTCTCTTTCGGGGGCATCACGCAATTTGTGCTGAATAGGACTGGCCCAGGGAAGTCGGGAAGCTCCTTGCGTTGGTTGCGCCACGAAGTGCCGAAATTGGCGACCAGATGCTTGTGCTTGCGCAGTTCGGGGTACGCGAAGGCAGGGATCATCTCGCCGTGCGTGTACACGTTGATGCCCGTGCCCTCGGTCTGCTCGAGGAGGTGGCGTAGGTCCACCATGTCGTGGCCGGTGATCAGGATGCACTTGCCCGGGACGGGCTTGGTCGGGACCGGGGCCAGGGACGGGCGGCCAAGTGCCGCGTTGTGCGCCGCGTCCAGGGCGGCCATGATGGCGAAGTTGGCCTCGCCGACCTTGAGGCACAGTCCCAGGAGGGCGCCGGCGTCGAGGTCGTCCTTGGCAAGTTCGGCGACGGCCTCAACCATCATCCAGGTGGGCTCGGCAACAGGGCCGAAGCAGTCCAGGGGCACGACGTGGTCGGCGTAAGCGGCGGCGCCACGGCAGCCGTAGATCACGGTCTCGCGCAGACCAGCGGCGGTGGCGCCGAATTTCTGGACGCGGGCGGCGAGGCCGAAGTCCTTGAGGCCGTCGATGACGTCCTTCTCGGTCTCCAGCGTGTCTTTGTCACCGAGGCGGGCCACCACCGCGGCGAGATCGTGGACATACCGCATCAGGGCTTCGTCATCGAAGTTGACGTTGGTGAGCGTCGTGAACAGCCCGCGGTTGAAGAGAATGAGGTCGGACTCGAGGACAGCGGTGCGGTCCTTGAGGGCAGCGACCGCCAGTCGGCCGCAGAGGTGCGTGATGTAGTCCTGGATGGCCGTGGTCTCGGGCGTCTTGCTGCAGACACCCTTGGTCAGCGTGCAGGCGTCGCCGCGGGCCTGTTCGCACTGGAAGCACATGGAAGGGACTTCGTGGGAGAGAATGCTTTCAATATCAAGCATGGGTCTTTTGTGTCAGGTTCTGACGTTCTGTCGCATCGGGGCAGTTTGTGCACCCCACTATAAATCCGCCCACGGCATCAGACAGGCCCGGCACCGTCGACTGCACCGGGGAAGCCATGGTGGTGGACGGCGCGGCGTCGGGTGGGCCGACCAAGGGTACTCTGCCGTCGCCCCAATCTATAAAGCGGCATGGACCCATGGGGGCCCGGGGGACGCTGAAAGGCGGCGGCAGGCGACAAGCCACACCCACACCCACAAGGGTGACACAAACGGCAGAACCAGACGGAATCTGGCTGTTTATTAACGGGATATTGATCAAAGGCAACGATCACCCATCTCGCTGAACCCGCCCCGCCCCGCTCCATGCAGGGACTCCACCACGCGGCACGCTGCACGAAACTATCCCCCAGATGTGGGGCAACTAGACTGCACTTGCGTCAAAGCATTTATAAAGATACACTCGCCTTCCTCGTCAAAAAGTCAGGGGCCTACATCAACTGGCTGTCGACCGGCTCCGGACTAGGCTCGAGCGTCTGCAGTGCCCCCAGTGTGTAGAACTCGGTGGTGCCCTCATCGTCGATCGTTGCCAGCGACCCACTCGCCCCCGCCCCCAGCCTGCCCGGGCCCGGCGACACACTGGAGACGTGGCGCGGCTCGGACTCCGTGATGGGGTGGAGGCCCGTGCGGGGGGTGCGGGCGGGGCGTTGGGGCGGCACCACCCCGATGGACTTCTTCCGCTCCGTGTAGAAGCGCGGGGAGGAGAGCACGCCCCGCGTCGCCGCGTGTGTGGGAGAGCCCTTCCGTGTGAGGAGCCCAGCCCGCGCCTCGTGAGCCACCTTGGTCAGTTCATGCTTCATTGAAGACACAACGCTCTTCTGACTCCGCTGCAGACACCTCAGCTCGTCCGAGTGAGCCCGCCGCAGCTCCGCCAGCACGGCCTTGAACTCGAGCTCCTGGTCCTTGAGGCGCCTGGCGACGGCCTTGCCCGAGTTCCGGAGCGTCTTCTCGGCGGCCCGCAGCTCGGCCTTGAGGTCCTGCACCGTCTCCTTGAGCGTGCCCTGTGTGAGCCTCGCCGTGTGGATCTCGGCCGTGACCCTGTCGTGCTCGTCGAGGAGGTTCTCGTGCTGCCTCTCGAGCGCCCTGATCGCGGCGATGTCAGCGGGTGAGTCCTCGAACGTCTCGCTGAACCCCACGCTGTCCCCCGCCGCCTCGAGCTTCGGGGGGGATAGCAGCGGCGCCTGGTCCATCTCGGGGGGCGCCATCATGGCCTCGAGCCTGTCGATCGTGTCCCGGGCCTCCTCGAGCTCCTCCCGCATCTCCGCGATCGACGTGTCGCGCGCCTCGAGCTTAGCCTCCATGAGGGCGTGGCGAAGCGCCATGTTCCGGCGTCGGTCCTCCCCGGTCGAGGGCATGAGGCGGACGTTGTGGGGGCAGCTCCGGGTGAGCTCGGACACCTCGCTGCGGCTGTCGGACAGGTCCTGGATGGTGCTCTCGGGAGACTCGGTCTCGGGGGCCGTGAAGATGTCCGACTTGGCCTCGCTGCCCATAGTAGCGGCTACGGACATCGTGCGTGTCGCGGGGCCGTCCATGAGGAGGGAGGCACGCGTCGACGAGGCCGTCGAGGAGCCCAGGGACGGGGTGCGCGCCACACCTCCCTCCCCGTCGGCCTGGTCGTCGCCGTCACCGTCCAGCCCGACGTCCGACAGGTAGTACGGGACGTCGGCCTCGATGTCGCCCGGTGAGCCGCACACATCATGCTCGGGGAGGGGAGCCTCGGTGGACCCAGGCAGACACTCGGGTACGGGGTCGTCGGGGATGTCCGTCACGTCCACCGCATCGGACACGGTCGGGGAGGGCGCGGGGGAGGGTTCGCCGTCATCAATGGCGTCATGGTCAACAGGTGCAGCCGACTCCTCGGCATCCTCGGAACTAACAGCCTCCTCGACGTCTTGCGGCTCAGCATCAGGGGTAGAGGGCAATGCTGTATCGGTAGTCTCCTCATCCACCGGTACAACACGCTCCTCGGTCTCAACAACGTCCGAGACGTCCGTGTCAATGACATCCTCAAGAGCAGCCTCAGTCACCGGCTCTTCGGCAGGAACTGGCTCAGTCACGGGCTCCTCGACATCTATCTCATACGTATTTGCGTCCTCTGCCGTCTCTTCGGGCGATGCATCCTCTTTGTCGGCAACTTCATCAATGAGCTCGTCGACGATAGCAGCAATAGTCTCGACGACTGGTGAAGATTCCGGCAATTCGTTAGTCTCAATAGTTGAAAGAAGCTCTGCTGACGGCTTCCTTTCGGTTTCCATAGGCGGTGTGTTGTCTTTCGGGAAAGCGTACTGTTTACTAATTTGTATATCGTTATTGTATGGCCTATTTTGATCATTACAGCACATCATATTCTTTCTGGTAATCCATATCAATGATGGTCTGCGGGAGTTTCTCTTTATATCCTCCAATTTATTTATAGAGCAGCGTTTGCACTCAACCCCCAGGGGGGATGAGATAGGATGTCATGGGAAATCCATTGTAGCCACAACGGCTACCCGTTTCTGAGAGGTTACCGTACGTAGAGATCAGCGTTTACGGGAAATCTTAGCATAATGAATGCGTGCGAGTACGTTACAACAATATAGAGACCGTCGGTCACTCCTACAAGAACCCACCCCCAAACCCACCAAACCCGGTGGCAGGGGCTGGGGCTGGGGTGGCTCCGAAATCGTCGAGGCCGAGATCATCAAACAGATCGTCGTCGGCAGCGGGGGCGGCGGGGGCACCGACACCGAACGGTGCGGGGGCAGCGGCTGGAGCGAGCGACCCGAATGGGGCCGGGGCGGGGGCTCCAAACGGCTGACCAAAGGGGGCTGCCGCAGGTGCCCCGAACGGCGCCCCAAATGCCGTCGTCGTGACGGATGTCTGGGGCTTGGCGGCCGGTCCACCGAGCTGGGCGAACGCCAGCCGTGATTGGACCGGGGCGGGGGGCGGGGTAGGGCCCCGGGGCACCACACCCAACCCGACCCCCGCCCCGCCTTCAATATCGGCCGGGTCGGCATCATCCGGCTGTCTGAAGTCATCATCAACGAGTATGTCGAAGTCGAGGCTCTCCTCGGGCTGCCATTCCTGGGGAATCTTCCCAGCCCGCCCCAGACGCCCGATATTCTCCTTCGTGACGTCACCGGTGTCATCCCCCAGCACGGCGGCCAGCGGGATACGCCCGCCGGTGTCCTCGACGTTGTCTGTTGTGGTCTCGAGCACAGTGGTCTGGACCTCATCACGGAATCCGCCAAACGCTGTGTGTTGACCGCCAGAGATGTCACGTAGCCCCAACCCGACGGGCTTAACCTCCTCCACCACCACGCCGCTGGCGATGAGCTTGTCGACGGCAGCCAGCTGAGGTTTGAGGAGGAATGTCGGCTGGGCGGAACGGTGCAGGCCCAGCTGGATCGCATCGCGCGCCTTACTGAGCTTCTTTTCATCCACGTGCATCTCGGCTTGCAAGATATACGTTCTGGCGTCTTGGAGCCCGATGTTGTTCTGCTCGAGGTAGTTAAAGGCAATCTGCTTGTGGTCAGAAATGGCGATGAACTGGTGCCACATGCCGATGTACCGTGCGTCGGTCGTGTATTCCTCGTGTCCGTCGAACTCGGTCAGGGTCTGCGTCAGGCGGCGTCGGAGCACCGTTCTGTCACGAATATCATGCTCGTTGGTCGATGCCTGAAAGAGCTCGTTGATGATGATGTGGTGAGCCTGGAGAGGATCGTGAACGTATTCTAGGAGGAGCTCGTCAAGCTTGCTGGGTAAGAAACCGCTGTCAGTTCGCAAACCGTTGGGATTCGTCGCTAGATGTCAAGCCCTGGCCGCGCCGGAGGGCCTCGTTCAATTTTGCGACATTTCTACCAGTCTTACGTCCCAGAGCGTTCTCTTTCTTCTCATCCCACTCAAAATCCCCGCTCATTACGGTGACTGGCGGAACTTTTTGAAAATTCTCATTCTTATAAATCTCAATGTACTTCTGAGTGGGTCCTATCGACAACTGAAACGTTGTCAATGTACGATCTAGTAACAATTAAGGGCAAAATTCGGCCGAAACACAATTCATATTTACAGTTTTTATAGGTGGCCAAATAATAACCCCAACCTAATCCTGAAAAAAACAATAAGAAACGCTTTACTATGCTACAACATCATGTCCTACCGGGCTCTCCCCAGTCCCCGTCCTACAGGTATGTCCTGCTCGGGCGCCCTGGCCCTTCCCGACCGTCGAGCGGTGCCGGGCCGACCGACAGCTGTCCGACTAGTGGCGGGGCGCTCCGACCACTGGTGCGGCTCCTGAGCCGTGGTCTCGAGTGACTGGCTGGACGCGGGGACCACCTCCGCCTCTGACGGCCCGAGGGCGTTCTCCACCGAGTATCTGGCGTTATGGGGGTTGACAGCGTGGGCCTGCCGCGTGAACTCGCTGGTGGGCCGTCTCGTGGCGGCGTTCCAATGTGGGTGTTGCGGCCTGAGCACGTTCCCTGCGAGTTGTTGGTTGGCGATGTACCACGCCTGTTCGACGTCGTCCCACTCGGCGAGCGACAGCACCAAGTCCTTCATGGTGCCGGGCAGGAGATACTCCGAGATCATCGCCTCCAGCCCGAGCTCCTTGAGGAACTGGGCCTGCTGCTCCCCAAGCTCCTCGTTTTCTTGTCTGAGTTGGCCCGCGATTTCCCCGGCCTCATCGAGCGCGGCCCTGCTCTCTGTGAGCTGCTCGTCGCGCTCATCGATGGCGGCCAGCAGTCTGTCGTTCTCGGCCCGTGCCCTCTCCAATGCGGCCGTCTTTTCGTCGAGCTCCTCCTGCAGCGAGTTGTAAGTCTCCTTGAAGGTCTCCTCCCGCTCCCTCAACTTAGACCTCATGGCGCGCGCCAGCTCCTGGTGCTGGTGCCGGAGATGCTTCTCCTGCTTCCGCTTCTTGTCTAGGTTGACCTTGGCAACCTCGAGTTGCTTCTTGTGTTCCATCGTCCTCTGCTGGAAGCTCTCACCGCCCTTCACGAGCTGCGTCTTCATCCTGTCCAGCTGCGATGTCATCTCCTCAAGCCTGGCGCGCTGTGCGGCCTCCGCCTTGGCCTTCTCGTCAAGCATTGCCGTCAGTTCGGCGACCTCCTTAGTGGACCGCGTGCTGTTCTTGAGATAGACCTGCCGTTCCTCGTCCGACATGCCCGAGAGCTTGGTCACCTCGGCGTTCATCGACGCGTCGCCGTCCCCGAGTGGCGCCGTCGGTGCTCCCACGCCCCGCTCGCTGAGCTGGGCCTGCAGCAGTGCGATCTGCTCCCGCATCTCCCGAAGCAGCGCGTCCTTGGGGTCCTCGTTGATCTTGGGCTTGTTCTTGATCTGCTTGGCCCTGTCAGCGTACCGTAGCGTCGTCATCGTCTCGTCGTAGTTGTATTTGACGGGTCCGATGTTGGCAATCATCACTGTCTTCGAGTTCCCGCCCAGACTGTCCTGCAGAAGCCGCGTGAGCTTGGAGTCTCGGTACGGGATGTGCTCGGCGTTCTTCTTGCGCTTATTGGCCGGTTTGGCCATCTCATTGGCCCGCGTGACGAGCTTGTTGATCACGAGACCGAGCGACGTCAGCGAAAGGTTGATGGTGATCCCCTCCTGCAGTCTCTGGCCTTCTGCACCCGTCTTGGACTGCCGCTCACTGCCCGCAAGGTCGACGAGGTTCAGTTTGCCCACCCTGAACGTCTCCTTGCCGTCAATCATCTCGCGTGCCTCCATGCGGAGGGTGAAGATCGAGTGGGACCGCGAGGACTGCTTGTTCATGTTGGTGGCGGCCGTCACGCGCGCCTTGTTGCCTCGTATCATGATGGCGTCGACCTCCTCCTCCGACTTCACGATGTGGTGCGTCAGGCCGTTGACAAACACACCGCCCTTAGCGTCCTCACGCAGCGGAAGCCGCTCCACGTTCGGCGTCAGCAGGTCGCGGATTTCCTCGTTGTAGATCTCGAGGAATGACACTTGGATGAGGAATTCCTGGTCCTTCTCGGCATCGGCCACAGTGTCGAAGAAATACTGCATCGTGTTCGGGATGATGCCTCTCTTCGATGGCGGGTCCGCCTCGCCACTCATTGTGTACGTCTTGCCGCTGCCTGTCTGGCCATAGGCGAAGATGGTGCCGTTGTAGCCCTTCAGCACGTCGTCAATCATCGGCTGTATCGAACCTGCAAAGACGTCCATCTGAGAGCAGCCTGGGTCATACACGCCGTCAAAGTAGAAGGTCTTAGGTGTCTGCTTCTCCGTTCCGTTGGGGTTATCTACCGAAATTGAGTTCAAATCTGAGTCCATCTTGACGATGCACGGCCCTTCTTCGTGGGATCCAACGGGCCTGCAACGGACGATAACCTTGACGTTATCGGTATTCCCCGGACCAGCCTTTGCCATTTTCTGGGCGGTTTTTTGGGTAGTATGGTCCACAAAAAAATTATAGAATGGCTAATTGACCCTGCTAGATGAATATATAGCTCATAAATAATACGTGGGGCAGACAAATTATCAATGTATGAGCATTCTATAAATATTCATTAAAACAAGACCAGTACATTTTGGTACAATCATTGTGTCCGATTCGTATCTGATGTTTCCTTCGTTGCCTTCAGAACATATATTCTGAAGAAAATTTGGCAAGTTTTTTCACACGTGACATGTCAGTTCAAACGGGCCTCGACAGTCACCATGAGCAGCAGATGCAAGACTTCGTGAATATGTCTAAGGACCGGAGATCTCGCACCAAGAAGGAAATTTCGTCGACTATTCAGGCATTTATTGACGAAGAGTACGCAATCCGCCGCACTACGCTAACCCAGGGTCTCAGACGACTTCTACTCTCGCGATGATCTCTGTGAGCAGCTGATCCCCCTCCTAGAGGACCGCGTGGCGATGAACCTCGATGGCGAGCTGGACCAGATCTGGCGCTCGATGGGCGTCCTTCTCAAGCAGCTGTTCACAGAATCATCAGCCCACCAACTGAACCTAACGCTGCACCTCGATCGTGTTGAGGACCAGCGGGAGATCCAGGCGATTCGATCAATGGAGCTGTCGCCTCTAAAGAAGCCTAGCACCAAGCTGCCCAGCCTCGGTGGCGCTGATTCAATGTTGCTGGACAAGATCAACAAGCTGCAGGAGGAGAACGCGGCGCTGCAGCAGCAAGTGGCACAGAAGGGCGGAGCGGCGTCCAGCAGCGAGCAGAGAGTTGCTGATCTCACAAAGCAGCTCGAGAACCTCAAGGTTGAGAGCGAGCGGCGGCTGCAGGAGCAGAAGCAGTTCGTGATGCTCCAGAACATGCTCAAGGCCAAGAACGAGCAGATCAAGAAGCTCCGGGCCGAGATGGCCGTCAAGGCGTAGATGGGGTGCTTCGCGTGCCACTGCTACCCCCTCTCCGGGCGGATGATAAACATAAACCTCGATGGATGACCATAATCCACGAATTTCCCAGAGCAGTGCCGTAGAAATATTGGTTGCGGGCCACTGGTGGCGCCATACGTGTTAATATGCTGGTCATCGTTCGATTTATTTTTGAGAACGAACTTCTTGCCGCCATTCGTTCAATGAATGTTTAATGTTCAGCTCATCCGCACAGCCGAACGCTACGATCAAATCGATTCATCGAAGATCCGCTGGCTGAAGGATTTCAAGACCAAGGAGCTGGAGGACAGTGTTGCTGCCCCCTCTGAGCGGGACCTGTTCCCCCCGCTCAATATGAGCCGGAAGGATGATCCTGATGTGATTGAGGATCAGTGGGATCCTATGTCGATGCCCACGATTCCTCCGATCGACATGTACTCGTCCTGGTCAATGGGAATGGTTCGTCAATAGACCGTGCACAACACTCACACAGAAAGCAGAGGTAAAGGCTGCACTAGCCAACAAGCCTCGGCATCGCACAGTGCCAATGGACATCGTGCAGAGCGAGGCCGACCGAATTTTGGCCACTGTGCCCGTGCTGATTGATCAGCCGGTGCCACCCGAGCGAGGGCGGGGCAGGCCGGACGACGAGACGCCCGAGGGCCTGTCGCCCCGGAGCATGGCCGAGAGTGACGGCTGAGGCTGCTACACGTCCAGACCTTTCCCGTT
>PPCM01001455.1_pt1 | contig 10694 bp, 5 predicted proteins | sample 1555541 | NCBI WGS metagenome assembly PPCM01 (sample SAMN05284479, study PRJNA326546) | Marine sediment metagenome, whole genome shotgun sequencing project. | isolation source: marine sediment | place: Germany: Wadden Sea | collected 2012-09-05 | reverse complement strand
AGACCTGTATCCCCACGGACCTCGCGATACCGCTTCCCTTAAATTTGAAGGTCAATTATCAGGCCGGGGGACATTGTTCTCGAAGGTCGCCGGGCCATGACGGGGATCGATAATAGAATTCACACAATTACCGATGATTCGCATTGCTGTTGGGGAAAAACAGCGCCTTGGGTATTCTGAGCCGAGAACCCCGAAAATGTGATTTTATTTAATTCAGCATCCCTTACGGGTATGTTGATCGTGTCCGTTTTAACGGAACCGTCTTCTTCAATGTTGTACAGAAGCCTCGTCATAAAGGAACCCATGGGGCAAATCACCCCGAGCGCAATGGGTTGAGTGGGCCGCCGTTTTTTTCCGCGACGCCCATCCGGCTCCGATTTTTTAACGTTGTTCATGGGAGTTCGCGATTCAGGCACAAGGGGACGATGACCGATCCCCGGGTATCCGTCGCGGGACAAGGGCTGCGGGATAAAGGCGGGGTTGCTTTCCCTCCCCCCGGTACAGGGGGAGGAAAAACACAGGGAACGGATGCATCCGCGGCAGTGACGGCATTTGTTTTTCAGGAGAATTGAATTTCAACAGATCAACTTTTAAAAACGCCGCTCCCATACTCTGGAGATGACGACAGAACTTATGCACACATCCCGCGGGTGAGCGGGACGTGAATTTCCTGCAGGCAGCGGACCTCGACCAGATCCTGGTCCGCAACATCGGTAACGGATTCGGACCCGTTCGGCGCCCGCATCCATTGGCGGTATCTTGTTCATGCTTCGTATTCGTGCAAGACATCCCCGGATACCCGCCCCGGAATAATTCTCTTCGCAGGTACCCGCCCGGAAATGCTTCGATCCGGGGCGGGTCCGGGAACAACTACACGTCTTCTTCTACTTCCATTCGCCCGGTACTACATGGCGGAGGCGTAGATATCGATCACGTCCTGAAGGGTTGGGGTCCTGGGGTTGGTGGCACCGCAGGCGTCCTTCTGGGCGTTTTCGGCCATGATGATGAAATCCTCTTCCTTTACGCCGAGTTCGGCAAGGCCGCTGGGGATGCCCACGTCGGAGGAGAGAATCTTGATGGCGTCCAGGGCCTTTTCGGCGGCTTCGCGCTTGGAGAGTCCGGTGAGATCCTCGCCCATGGTCCTGGCGATCTCGACAAAACGGTCCATCTTGGCGATGAGGTTGAACTTCTCAACCGCAGGGAGGAGGATCGCGTTGCAAACGCCGTGGGGCAGGTCGTAGTAACCGCCCAGCTGATGGGCCATGGCGTGAACGTGGCCGAGGCTGGCGTTGTTGAAGGCCATTCCCGCAAGGTACTCGGCGTAGGCCATGTTGTCCCTGGCCTCCATGTCCTGACCGTTGGCGACCGCGGCCCTGAGGTTTTCGGAGATGAGCTTGATGGCCATGAGGGCGCAGGCGTCGGTCACGGGGGTGGCGATGGTGGAAACGTACGCCTCAACCGCGTGGGTCAGTGCGTCCATGCCCGTGGAGGCGGTGAGCGCGGGGGGCATGCCCATCATGAGCATGGGATCGTTGATGGCGATATTGGGGGTGACCCGCCAGTCCACGATGGCCATCTTCACCTTCCTGGAAAGGTCGGTGATGATGCAGAAGCGGGTCATCTCGCTGGCCGTGCCGGCCGTGGTGTTGATGGCGATAAAAGGCGGCATGGGCTGGGTGGACTGGTCAACGCCCTCGTAGTCGTGAATGGTGCCGCCGTTGGTGGCAACGATGCCGATGCCCTTGGCGCAGTCATGGGAGCTTCCGCCGCCGAGGCTGATGATCATGTCGCATCCGTTGGCTTTATAGAGGTCGAGGCCCACCGCCACGTTCTCGTCCGTGGGGTTGGGGATGGTCTCGTCGTAAACAAAAGGCTCAACGCCGGCGTCTTCCTTGATCATGTTCACGATCTGCTCGGTGAGACCCACCGCGGTAACACCCTTGTCGGTGACCACCATCGGCTTTGTTCCGCCGAGGGACTTGATCTTGTTGCCGAGTTCCTTGCATGCACCTACACCCATGAGCGTTACCGTGGGAATAAAAAAGCCGTATACCTGTTCCTGGACTGCCATGCCAAACCTCCTAAAACCATATAATCGTTAAAGTAAAGATTTTACAAAGTGCTTCATCCGATACATGTCTTTCTCTTATCGCAAGATCCCGGCCGGCCCGTTTTCAACCGGGCATCCCGCCCCCCAGAAACCCACCCAAACAACAACCCAACACACTAATTTCAAAAGACATAAACACCTTTTAATAAAGTTGTTTTTTTATTCCCCGCACTTTTATCCGTTTGATCCACCGACCCGTTCACTTCTTTATGCGGATCTATTTGACCCGCCGTCGCAACACCTTCGGGTCGCTTTGACACAACCTGTTTCAGGGAGAACCGGGAAGATTTTTTTTCTTATAAAGGACAGCAATGCCCCCCGTTTCCGAGCGAGAAGCAGATCCTGAAATTTATCAGGGGATCTTTACGCCGACGGAGATTCATCGAGGGCGGATGGGTTAGCTGCCTCTCGACATCCCCCAGGAATACGGTCAAACCCAACCCGACATATAAAAAGAGCTCGCGCATTAAAAATACGCCGTGATTCCTTATGGTTTTGATAGCCATCAATATCGGGAAACTTACGTACGCATTAGTATCGTTACGCTCTCATCGATTTTATTCGGAGTCGATGGTGATCGTCACCATGTGATGCGGCAAATCGTGTAACTTACGTTGCAGGGATAAACGTCCGGGCAGGAAATGGTCGTTTCCTTCTCCCCCGGCGGAGGGGAGAAGGAAACAAGGGAACGGCGGCCTCCGATTGTGACAACGATAAAAATCGACTAAGGAGAATTACTTTTTGGCGGAACGCAACCGGATCGCCGTTCCCTTCACTCTGGAGATGACAGAGTTATCATGCACGACACCCCCATAACGGGGATGGCGCGAAAGAGGTTCCCGTGGATGATTTCATCGCGGTTCCCTCATTTTTTTTTTATGATTCAGCTTTCAGCCGGTCGAACCCGGGGTTTTCCCCCAGGGCGGCAGTCACTTCGGCATATGGGCTGCCGCAGGCGGCATTACAAGGCGAACAGGACGTTTTCCCAAGGTTTTCACGGTGGACTTCGGTGAACTCCTTTCAGGATATGATCTTCCGGAGCTTTTCGTGGATGCCCTCTGCCGTGAAGGGTTTCACCACGTAGTTTGAAACTCCGGACTGTACCGCCTCGATCACGTTCTGCCGCTGGGCCTCGGCGGTCACCATGAGGAAGGGCACCTCCTTGTGGGGCCCTCCGGCACGAACCTCCCTCAGGAGTTCGAGCCCCGTCATTCGGGGCATGTTCCAATCCGAAATAACCAGATCGTAACTCCCCGTATTGAGAAGTTCCATCGCCGTTGTCCCGTCGTCGGCCTCGGTGATGTTGGTAAAACCGAGTTGCTTCAATATATTCTTCATGATTCTGCGCATGGTAGAGAAATCATCGACAATCAAGACTCTGATGGATACGTCCATTGGCTTCCCCTCCTCGTTTTATACCCCGCATTCCCGGTTATACGGCGACAACTTTCGCCCGGGGCACCGTTAGCCGCGCGCTTGCCCCAGGTCCCGCCGTCCAAGCCTCCCGATGTGGTTAAAGTTCCTCCCCCCCGTGAACCGGGGGGGGAAGGAAGAGAATGAAGGAAGCGGCGGCATCCGGGATGCATATACGCGCTAAAGGTTGGTAAATGGAAGTGATTTGGCAATAGATCCGAAGATCTTTGTGCCGTTCCCTTCATTGGGAGGCAATTAAAATTCGAGGAGAGGAATCGGGCCTTTCCGCCGGAACCGTGAAAGGGTCTCCGGGGAATACCGCGCCTTTGGCCCCGCCCGTTCCGTTCAAGGAAACGGGCAAGGCAAGCGGAACACGCCTGCCCGGGACAAAGAGCAAGCAAAGCGGTGATTCACCGGCCCGGGTCGAAATATCGCCCACCTCCGATCGCGGACAACCTGCTTTGGCCGGCGGCCCGGTTTGAAACTCCGTCAGCCTCCGATGGCGGACATCCGGCTCCGGACAACGGATGGCCCACCGGGGGCGATATCGTGAGCCCGGGGTTTTTCCCGCACCGCCCGATGAATGATCCCCGACAGGGCTTCGTCGCCGCAACCGGCGCGCACGGGACCCTTGAGGTCCACCTGGTGATCCGAGAGCAGGCAGGTCCTGAGCATGCCGTCGGCCGTCAGGCGAATCCGGTTGCAGTCGGCGCAGAAATGGCGGCTCAGGGGGCGGATAAACCCCACCTCCCCGGCGGCCCCCTTGAAGCGGAATCGCTCCGCTGGACCGTCCCCCAAGTTACGGAGAACCGGATTCAGTCTGCCCAGGGCCGAAATCCGCGCCTTGATCTCCGGAACCAGAATTGGATGGTCCTCGCTCGCGGCACTTTCACCGATGGGCATATGTTCAATAAAGCGAATATGAAACGGATGGCCCACCGAGAGCTGGGACAGGGAGATAATATCCCCTTCATTAACTCCGCGAAGGGCAACGGCATTGATCTTTATTGGGGAGAACCCCCGTTTTTCAGCCAGGGCAATACCGTCCAGCACCCGATCCAGAACATCGGCGCCGGTGATCCCCCGGTACGTTTCCCGGTCCAGGGAATCGAGGCTGACGTTGATGCGGCGAACGCCGGCTTCATGGATGGCGGTAACGTTCTCCCCCAGGAGCACCCCGTTGGTGGTGAGGGTGACCTCCTCGATTCCCTCCACCCGGCAAAGGGAATGGAGAAAATCCACAGCTCCCAGCCGTACCAGCGGCTCTCCACCGGTGACCCGGACCTTCCTCACCCCCATTCGGGCCATCACCCCCACGATGCGAAGAATCTCCTCGTACTTGAGAATCTCACGGTGTGGGCAACGCCTCACGGGCGCATGGGGTTCGCAGTAGATGCAGCGAAGATTGCAACGATCCGTTATGGATATCCGCAGATAATCCAGCTTCCGGCTGTACAGATCGATCAGGCTGTTTTCGGAAGTCACGATCTTCACCTTTATAAAAATAAAAAGTTAAAGGGAACGGCTGCATCCGGAATACGATTGCAGCTTCGGTTTGCCTAAAGGAGAAGTTCATTGGTCACGAAACCGGAGCGCCGTTCCCTTTTCTTGCGATGACAGGTTCGCAAGCACGGCACCCCTTGCAGGGGGTGCCGTGAAATCATTGCCGCCTGAAAAGCGGCATATTCATCTTCTTTTCACGCCTACATGGCGGAAGCGTAGATATCGATCACGTCCTGAAGGGTCGGGATCCTGGGGTTGGTGGCACCGCAGGCGTCCTTCTGGGCGTTTTCGGCCATGATGGTGAAATCCTCTTCCTTTACGCCGAGCTCGGCAAGGCCGCTGGGAATGCCCACGTCGGAGGAGAGGATCTTGATGGCGTCCAGCGCCTTTTCGGCGGCTTCCCGCTTGGAGAGTCCGGTGAGATCCTCGCCCATGGTCCTGGCGATCTCGACAAAACGGTCCATCTTGGCGATGAGGTTGAACTTCTCAACCGCAGGGAGGAGGATCGCGTTGCAAACGCCGTGGGGCAGGTCGTAGTAACCGCCCAGCTGATGGGCCATGGCGTGAACGTGGCCGAGGCTGGCGTTGTTGAAGGCCATTCCCGCAAGGTACTCGGCGTAGGCCATGTTGTCCCTGGCCTCCATGTCCTGACCGTTGGCGACCGCGGCCCTGAGGTTTTCGGAGATGAGCTTGATGGCCATGAGGGCGCAGGCGTCGGTCACGGGGGTGGCGATGGTGGAAACGTACGCCTCAACCGCGTGGGTCAGTGCGTCCATGCCCGTGGAGGCGGTGAGCGCGGGGGGCATGCCCATCATGAGCATGGGATCGTTGATGGCGATATTGGGGGTGACCCGCCAGTCCACGATGGCCATCTTCACCTTCCTGGAAAGGTCGGTGATGATGCAGAAGCGGGTCATCTCGCTGGCCGTGCCGGCCGTGGTGTTGATGGCGATAAAAGGCGGCATGGGCTGGGTGGACTGGTCAACGCCCTCGTAGTCGTGAATGGTGCCGCCGTTGGTGGCAACGATGCCGATGCCCTTGGCGCAGTCATGGGAGCTTCCGCCGCCGAGGCTGATGATCATGTCGCATCCGTTGGCTTTATAGAGGTCGAGGCCCACCGCCACGTTCTCGTCCGTGGGGTTGGGGATGGTCTCGTCGTAAACAAAAGGCTCAACGCCGGCGTCTTCCTTGATCATGTTCACGATCTGCTCGGTGAGACCCACCGCGGTAACACCCTTGTCGGTGACCACCATCGGCTTTGTTCCGCCGAGGGACTTGATCTTGTTGCCGAGTTCCTTGCATGCACCTACACCCATGAGGGTTACCGTGGGAATGAAAAAGCCGTATACCTGTTCCTGGACTGCCATGCCAAACCTCCTAAAACCAAATATTCGTTAAAGTAAAGATTTTACAATTTGCTTCATCCGATACATATTTTCTCTTATCGCAAAAACCCGGCCGGCAGTTCCCCAATGGACACATTTCCGCTTTCACGAAAACGCATCATATTTGACAAACACCTGTTTTGAAGGCAATAACAACGACATATTTTTTTCGTTATTTTTCTTTTTGAATTCCCCGGCACACCTATTCACAGCCCGGCACAACCGACGAACGGAGCAAAATGACACGCTGCCACAACCCCTTCGGGTCGAGTTGACACGGTCGCCGCCTTTGAAGTAAAATCCCCTTTGCAAAACTCTTCCCGATAAAAAACCGGCCGACGTTCCATTTCATTTCGAGGTGAGCCCTCAGTTATTTGAAGCGCGACCTATTTATATATATGCTCATTTAGGCCTTTAATCAGCTTCCGGGAGCCAAACCATCAGTTTTCTCAAGGAGAGGGAGGGGGCGGCTTTCCCAAGGAAATCAGTTTTTCAAGGAGAAGCGGGTTTCAGCTTTCCCAAGAACATCGGTGGTTCAACGCCTGAAACGGCTTTAAATGCACGAAGCGACATTCCAACTTTGTATTTTATCCGCTTACCACTGTTCTTCAGGCAATGTTACGAATCGGATGCCGCTGAAATAGGCTGGAAATTCAAGACTTTCCGACAGGCCTGCCGGAAATGATAAAAATACCTGTATTCCTGCGGCGACAATGTCGCCGCGAAACTGTTTTCCTAAAGGGTCGTCCGCTTTTTTGGGATAAAGCAGGCTGAGTATCAGTGGTCATCAGACTATTTTATACTTCCGCCCCGGCCTCCGGCGGTTGCCGCCCGGAACAGATGTAAAGACGGTTTCAGGAATGATTTTTCACTTTCCACGTTGAGAACAGCGGGACCCCGGTCTTTTTGCTTCCCCGCCTTGACAAAAAGCGGGGCGACGGATATAGCCAACCCATGAACGTATTCAAATTTTCCATACCTGAGATCTTTTTCGGCAGGGGAAGCCTCAAGCACGCGGGCATGTGCGCGAGAAACCTGGGGGCTAAAAAGATCTTCTTTGTCAGCGACGAGGGACTCGAAAACGCGGGGTGGGTGGACGAGGTGCTGAAGATTTTCAAAAAGGAGAATCTTGACCACTTCTTCTTCTCCAATGTTGTATCCAATCCCAGGGACGTCCATATCGAGGAGGGGGCCGAACACTACCGCCGGGAGAACTGCGATGTTGTCATGGCCCTTGGCGGGGGAAGCCCCATGGACACGGCAAAGGGCGTGGCCCTTCTTGCCGGAAACGGTGGCCGGGTAAGGGATTACGAGGGGGCAAACCGGATCAGCCGCCCCCTTCCGCCCATGGTGTTCATCCCCTCCACGGCGGGGGGGTGCTCGGATATCTCACAGTTCGCCATCATCACCGATGTGGAACGTCAGGTGAAGATGTCCCTGATCAGCCGGAACCTGGTGCCCAATGTTTCCATCATCGATCCGGTTATCCTCACCACCAACACCCAGGACCTGATCATCGAATCGGCCGTGGACGCCCTTGCCCACGCGGTTGAATCCTATCTTTCGAAGATCGCCTTCAGCATGACCGAGTCCCTCTCCCTCAAGGCGATCCGGATGATCTTCAAGAACCTGCCCATTGCGCTGGAAACCGGCTCCCTGGATTCCCTGGAGCAGCTCTCCATCGCCAGCACCTCGGCGGGCATGGCCTTCAGCAACGCGAGCCTCGGGCTGGAACATGCATTGGCCCACTCCCTGGGGGGAAAACTGGACCTTGTCCACGGAAGGATCCACTCGGTGATGCTCCCTCCCGTACTCCACTACAACCTTCCCTGCTGCGTGGAAAAACTCTCCGACATCGGCGAGAACATCATGGGAAGAAGGCTGTCCGATTCCGAATCCACGGCAATGGCGGCCATCGAAGAATTTGAGAAACTGTTCCGGACACTCGGCGTTCCCACGAGATTGCGTGAGATCGTATCGGATCGAAGCACCATTCCCCAGGTCTGCAAGATGGCGGTGAACGACGCCTGCCTGCTCAGCACGCCCAGGAGCGTGACCTGCAAGGAGATGGTCGATATTTGCGAAAAGGCATGGTAGTGAAAAACAAGACGACATTAGAAGATATCATCGGCCTGAACCATACCCGACTCGGGTACTTCAGCGAGCTCCAGACCCGGAACATGGAGCTTACGGCCACCAACCTCGAACTGGAAACCAAGCAGCGGCAGATCCAGGCGATTTTAAACGGCATCACCGACGTTATGGCCGTTGTATCCCTGGACTTCAGGGTCTTTTCCGTGAACGATGAGTTCGAACGTGTTTTTGGCGCCGCCCCGGCGGAGGGCGCCTTCTGCTACGCCGTTTTCAGAAACCGGGAGGAACCCTGCGACGATTGCCCCCTCGTGACGGCCAAGCTCACCAACCGCTTGTGCAGGAAGCACGACATCATCCAGGTGAACGGGAAGAACCGTCAGTTCGAGATCACCGCCTCCCCCCTGCGGGACCTTTCCGGCAAACCCACCAAGATCCTCCTTTTAAAGAGGGACGTCACCCTGGAAAAGGAGTTCCAGGCGAAATATTACCATGCGGAGAAGATGGCCACCATCGGCCTCCTGGCGGCGGGAGTGGCCCATGAGATCAACAATCCCCTCACGGCCATCAGCGGTTTTGCCGAGGGCCTACAGCGAAGGCTTCCCAAACTCTCCAAGATCCTGCTCGCGGCCGAGGGCGCCGAGGAGCTGGATGCGGATTTCAAGGAGTATGTGGAGACCATAAGGGAGGAGTGCGACCGCTGCCGCAAGATCGTCCGGAACCTCCTCACCTTCAATCCCAGGAGAAGGGTGGAGTTTACCCCCCTGGATCTCAACGCCGTGGTGATCGATGTGCTCAAGCTCCTGCGCCACCGCCTCAAGCAGCATCCCCGGGACATGGTCACCACAACCCTTGCCCATGACCTTCCCCCCGCCCACGGCATCGACGCCGAACTCAAGCAGGTGGTGCTGAACCTGGTGCTCAATGCCCTGGACGCCGTGGGGGACAAGGGCTCCGTGACCATCGAAACGGAAATCCTGGATACGAACCACATTACCCTGAGCGTGCGGGACACCGGCGAGGGGATCCCCGTGAAGTACCAGGACAAACTCTTCGAACCGTTTTTCACCACGAAACCGGCGGGCAAGGGGATCGGTATCGGCCTTTCCACCTGTTACAACATCATCCGCCAGCATCACGGCGAGATCCTGGTGAACAGCCTGGTTGACAAAGGCTCCACGTTTACGGTAAAACTCCCATTTTTCAAGGATCAGGAACCCTAACAGGATATGAAGGAAGATACCCCCATGGCGGAAACACAGTTCCCTGCCGGGCCCAAGCGGGTCCTTGCGGTGGATGATGAAAAATCGATCAGGCGGCTGATCGAAAAGGAGCTGTCGTCCCACCACTGCAGCATCACGGCGGCGGGCAGCGCCAGGGAAGCCTTCGAGCTGATCGCGACCTCGGATTTCGACATCATCCTGCTGGATGTCTGTCTTCCGGACGGCGACGGCATCGAGCTGATGACAAGGTTCTGGGAGAAACTCCCCGATGCCGAGATCATCCTGATCACGGGACACGGGGACATCGACAGCGCCGTTGAGGCCATGAAGACCGGCGCCTACGACTATATCCCCAAGCCCTTCAACCTGGACCGGATCGAGGTGGTGATCGAAAGGGCCTTCCAGCGGGTCTCCATGAAGCGGGAAAACCGGATGCTCCGCCATGCCGGCGACGCCAAGCCCCCCTCCCGGCTCATCGGAAACTCAGCTCCCATGGAACAGGTGCGCTTTCTCATCTCCAAGGTCGCCCCCACCCATGTGCCGGTGCTCATCACCGGCGAGAGCGGTACCGGAAAAAACGTGGTGGCCCAGGCCCTCCACGCGGCAAGCGCCAGGAGCGACCGCCACCTGATCATCAAGAACTGCGGCACCCTCGAAAAGAGCCTCATGCGAAGCGAGCTCTTCGGCCATGCCAAGGGGGCGTTCACCGGGGCCGACGACTCAAGGGAGGGGCTCCTTGCGAGCGCCCATAAGGGCACCCTGTTCCTGGACGAGATCGGCGAGCTCTCCCCCGAGGTCCAGGCGGCCCTCCTCAGGGTCCTGGAGAACCAGACCTACCGGCGGGTGGGGGACAAGGAGGAGCGAAAGGTGGATATCCGCTTCTTTTTCGCCACCAACCGCAACCTCGCAAAGGAGGTCACGGCCGGGCGTTTCAGCGACGCCCTCTACCACCGGATCAACGTCTTCAAC
>PPCM01001454.1_pt1 | contig 10705 bp, 4 predicted proteins | sample 1555541 | NCBI WGS metagenome assembly PPCM01 (sample SAMN05284479, study PRJNA326546) | Marine sediment metagenome, whole genome shotgun sequencing project. | isolation source: marine sediment | place: Germany: Wadden Sea | collected 2012-09-05 | reverse complement strand
GGAAGGACCGGCTGGCGGGGTACTTGGGCTTGTGTGCTCCAGCGACGGGGGGCAGGTCCAGGTCCGCCACGGTGGCGGCCACACCCTGGCGCTCGAGTCGCTCCAGCTGCTCGGCGATCTGAGCCTGGCGCTTCTTCTCGTTAGCGGCGACTTCCTGGGCCTCCCGTGTCTCGAGCACGGCACCGAGCCGGTCGATGGGCAGCCCCACGGCCGCCACGGCCTGGATGACGGCCTGCAGGGTGGTGGACACGACCGTGAGCTGTGGGACGGGGACGACCTCCCGCACGGTGGTGCCCCGCACGATGTCCTTCCGTTCCCCGAGGACGATGGCGATGTGGAGGAGCGGAGACACGGGGCACTCCCCGCCGTCGGTGGCCTCCGCGGGGTCCCCGAGGATGGCGCGGGACAGGTCCTCCAGCGTGGTGTGGGTGGCCTGCAGGATGCATGATTCCAGCTCATCATCCACAGTCTTGACGAACTCGGCCCAGAAGGCCTGGACGTCCGCCCCGCCGTGACGGAAGAGGGGGTAGACCTTCTGGAGGGCGTCAACGATGGCCTTGTGGGCCTCGATGATGGCGGCGCTGGCCTTGGCGATCGTCTCCATCTGCAGCTCCTTGAAGGCGTTGACCGTGTAGGTCGCCTTCTTCTCGATCGACAGCAGGGGCATGTCACGGACGGCCTCGCAGTGCTCCCGGATGGCGGCCCGTGCGGCGTGGAACTGGGCCACGTGTTCCATGGTGCGGCGACACTCGGCGATGGCGCGGGCCACGAAGGCGGGAATGACGTCGACGTTGTTCCATCGGAGAGTCGTGGAGCCCTCCCTGACAGACGTCGCCATGCCGGCGATGATCTCGGTGAAGAGGCCCTCCTCCTCGGATGACAGGGCCGACACGACGTCGTTATAGCCACGGGCAACCGACAGAACCCGCTCCCGAAGCGTGCGGTTCTGATCGGCGCTCTCGAGGACGGGGGCGACGAAATACGGGATCTCGAACCCCAGGCGGCCCCAGTACACCGCCTCCTGGGCCGCCTTGATGAGGGCTGGGTCGAAGTCGACCTCGAGCTTCCGCGGGTCCGCCTTGGCGGGGCACAGCAGATGGCGGTCGAGGCTGGACCAGGACTTGCCGTCGAGCCCCACGATCCACGAGGAGAAGAGGCTCTCGATGTGCTGGTTCAGGGCGGCGGTGACCCTCTCGTACGTATCGACGGCGTCCCGCTGCTCCCTGGGGCCGTCGGGCTGGACGAACTTCCGGATGTGGTCCCAATCGGTGTCGATCATCGCCTTGAGCTGCTTGGTCCAGATGGCGGCCCCGGCGAACCGTGGCAGCGTGCGGTTAAGGTAGAGCGGCGGCGCCTTCTTGCCCTGCTCGAAAGCCGTCCGCACCGAGTCGCATTCCTGCTGGAACCGGGTGAAGGTCTCGGCGGTGCGCTTATCGATGGCCCTGACCACCCCGTCCCGCTTGGCGATGTGTCTGAAGGTGTCCAGCAGCTCTACGGCCGCCTTGATGGACGTGGCCTGCTCGAAGGCGTTCTTGATGACGTTCTGCAGCATGACGTCGACGTCCTTGACGCACGCCTTGAAGGAGGAGTAGTCCTCGTGCCACCCGGTGTGCTTGACGTCCAGGAGATGGTACTCGATCTCCCGTACCTCGGCCAGATGCTTGAGGTACTTCCGCTGGATGTCCGTCAGGGCGCGCCGCACCTCAGCGCCCCTGGCCCCGCCGAACCGGACGATCCTGTCGTGTTCGATGCTCTTCATGCCCGACGGGAAGCTCCCCGTGGGGTCCCTCTCGCCGTCGGGTCCATGCCGGGAACGGTGGAGCCGCTCGATGACGTGGGCCCGGGCGAACTGGATGGCGCCCTCACAGAGCTCGAGGAGGTCCCGACACCGCTGGAGGAATGCGTCCAGGTGGGCGAAGATGGACGCGCTGTTGGCGTCGGCCCCGTCGGGTCGCACGGTCCACATCTCACTGAAGCGGGGGTCGCTCGACAGCTCGTCAGAGAGGACCGCGAACTCGTCTTTCCAGCACTGACCGACCTCGATGGCCTTGAGGAGGGTGCTGATGGCCACCTCGATGTCGCCCTCGAACATGTCGTGGAGGGAGAGCGCCTGGCCACAGCGCGTGATGATGACGTTGGAGAAGCGCCGGAGGAGGCCCGCGACACGCTCGCAGGACCCGTTGTTGTAGAACATGCCTGTTCTGAAGATCTCTCCCACCTGGGCGAGGATGGCGGGGATCAGCTCGGGAATGGCCGCGGGATCGGCCGTGTTGAGAGAGATGCACAGCGGCTCGAGCGTCGCGAGAACGTCGCGGTTGTGGGCCGCCTCTCTTCCACGCTGCTCGATTTTCTCGGTCAGCTGGTTGTACGGATTGATGTATGACGATCCAGCGGCGCGAAGGACCCCGACGATCTCCTTGACGCCGGGCGAGGCGAGCTGCCCCGTGACGGACGTCAGGTCTGCCGCCCGGGAGCGCCAGAACTCGATCTCCTCCATCGGCCCGGGGAGTGGGGGGAAGGTGCAGAACCCGTCGGCGTCGTGCTGGACGTGGTGTGACGAGGAAACGTCGACAGTGGTGGCCGTGTTGTCCTGGCCGTTCACAAGCTTCTTGATCTGCTGCGTCCAGTGGATCACGGAGTTCTCGCAGCGGCGCTTGAACTCCTGGTCGATGGCAGCGTCGCCGTCGACGCGCTCATCGGGCACATAGAACACAGTGTGGTTCTTCATCGAGTACACGATCTCAGTGAGCGTGGCCATGTACTTCTGAAGGTTGCCCTTGAAGTCCTTCTGGATGGAGTCCGACCACGACTGTCCGTCGCGGAAAAGAGGCACAATGACGTGGTTCAGGAGCTCCAGGAGCTGCTCGAGAGGATCCTCCGACTCAGAAATGTCATTAATCAAGACATGTGGTGCGTCGTCAGGTTGATCCTCCGATTGCACGGTTATTATTGGAACTTCTGGCATTTTTTTGTGAGTGAACTTTAAATTCAACTATAAATGAGTTTTGCGCGCGAGGGATTGTGGAGCGAGTTGGGTGTCCAGTGAGGGAGAAAATGGGGAGCTTTGTGCTGGGATGCGTTGTCAGTGCATATTGCCGCCGTTGTAAATTAACCATACGTATGTTCCGAGGCCACATCCGACAACCACTGCCGTCAACACAGACCCACAGAGACGCCAGGCAGCCCGTCCGTAACCGCCAGACCGGCTGTTTAACGACTCCAACTCTCGGGTCAAAGTTTCAGTAACAGACAATCACGCTCAGATCATCATGGACGGAGACACCAGCAAGCAATCTGAACTATTGACAACTGAAATCACAGGAAACCCATCAGACAGCGCATCCAGCAGCCGCAACGGTCTCTCAATCGTCTAACAGCGCTGCAACGTTCCAGATCTCCAGCGACTACGACCGAAAGGTGACCAGGACCACCGACATCGCCGGCAGGCTGCCCAACGCGGTGTACACGCTGCCGCCACGTCTCGTCCAGGCCATCGTTGGACGCGCTGAAGTCACTGATGCGACGAGGATGGCGTTGGTGGTTGAGGCAAGAAGTTCTTTCTGGCCAGCAGGCAGTACGAGGAGAGCAAGGAGGCGTTCGGGTCGTGTCAACCGATGAGACGATCACCCTCACCCCCGTCGACCTGCCCGACGACGTCAAGGGTAGGGTCGACCTGGTCTGTAATTGTGGTTCATCGTTCTTGATCGCTGGGCACAATGATGCTGGACAGCTCGGCATTGGACCGGGCGAGAAGACCATCCCCACCCCCATCGAGCTGCCCGTGCCTGTGGACGACATCACTACATGTTTCAATGTCACCATCATCCGATCGGGCGACACCCTGCTTGCCTGTGGTGCCAATAGGCATAGACGGATCTCAACTGCCGACGACACCCCCTACGAGGTCACCACCCCCATCCCGCTCGACCTGCCCGGGCCCGTCGTGAAGGTCTTCACTGACATTGTGATCATCATCGTCCAAATGACGGACGGGTCGTGGGTCGGCCCGGGTCAGTACTTTGAGAAACATGGCGATGATCATCTTCACGTGTGCCCCGCCCACCGACAGTCCCAATATTGGGTGGACCCCGGTCACGGACGAGTACGCGGCCAAGTTGGACGCTCGGGGGTCCGATATGATGAGTTTCGCTTGGCCGATGTCCAACGTGTAACCGCCTGCTCGAGCTTTTAGTCCGCGCTCTAAAATCGCAGTAGCGCTTGTGGAAGGAACCATGCCATCTGTAGCACGCTCATGGCGCACGAACGAGGCGTCGCAGCCTCAGACGGCGTCGAACTATAAATTAGTTCTTGTTGGGATTTTGTTTTGTAGCGCAGCTCATGGTAATATACAGAGCACACACACTGCATTTCACGCCCAATCAACCGGCGGTTAAGCTGACGATATATAATTGAAAACTAACGAGGTGACGAAGATGCAATCTCGCGTAGGACTTGTTCTACTGCTTTTCTTTGCACTCGTCTTAGCCAAGTATCCGGATATCTACTATGAGAGCGAATGCTATGGTTCGTGACCGCCTTCCTGCACTGTTACCAAGCTTCTTTTGTCGATGCGCCAGACACCGGCCTCACTACTGACAATTTCCCCTTCCCATCGGTTGAGGCTGGCTACTCCATGTGGGCCAAGATCCCTTCGTTCGCTGTCGGCAGCGAGATCACGTGGCTGAGTTATGCCACGAAGGATGGCTGCAAGACGGACGGCATTAAGTCCAAAACACCCACTGTGGACTGCCTCCCCGGCATCACAGACTGCTGTGACGGTGGTGTGGACTTCTCACTCGGCTTCAACTACCCCAACGAGCAGCTGATGCAGCTTGTTATGACTGTTGGTGGTGAGAGGAAGACATGGGCGTTCACATCAATGAAGATCGACACGTGGACGCTGTTCGCCATCTCCAGGGGGGACGACGGCAACGTGACCATATATGCGGACGGCATCAAGCTGTACGAGAACCAGGTCTTCAACGCCTTCAAGATTGCGCCCGGGGGAACCCTTGCGGTGGGCACGTCGCTCAAGAAGATGGCCACCGCGTCTCCGGGCTGCACTGGGTACCTTGACGACGTCTTCATCCGCTCCAAGATCTTCACGAACGGTGTGGTCATCCCCGCCCTCGGCACCGTCAATGAATACCTCGACATGCTCAGCCGTCACACCCGAAGCGACATATCCTGGACGGACTACGACTACTACACCACTTTCCCCCACGCTGTGGCCTACTACCCGTTCTCCTGTGCCGACGGGGAGCGCTTCAAGGACCTCCGCGGCGGACACGACCTCACCGCCCATGGATCCGCTACCACGGTCCCGTCGAACCCGGTACAGGCGGGGATCGCCGTGTCCATCGCCGTGTTGCCCACCACGGTCATCTCTGGCGGCGACTACACCATGTGTGCCCGGGTGACCGGCGCCGGGCAGCACTTTGACCCGGTACAGCTGGTAACGTTCGAGGTAGGCCCTGTCGCCGCCCCTAACCGGCCCCACAAGTACTACAGGTCGTCGACAGACCTCATCTGTGGCCAATTGACGGCCACCGACGGTGAGGGCACGCAGGAGGCGCGCGTGTACCTTGCGGGGAAGCAGATGGGCGCCCACACGATGGCCATCAGCACGCTGTGCCTCGATAACACGCTGTTCAGCCCCCCGAAGGACATCTTCCTGAACCAGCCGTTCCAGGTGCTCGTGGAACTGCACGAGTGTCACCACGACAAGCCGTACACGGGCACGGACGTGACGGTGGACATCCTGCTCCACAACGACTACCTGACGCAGTACGGGATGCCTGTCCGAGGCACCATCTTCACCTTCAACATCACCAACAGCCCCAGTGACGTCGAGCTTCTCACCTGGTTCACGGTGTCGGCCATGGGATCCACCGCCATCGTCGGCCACGAACACTACAGGTACCAGTCAGGCGCCACCCCGCCACCCGCCCTGCCCCCGGTCGACCTCGGGCTGACCACCATCGCCCCCACGGCCCCGCTCCAGAACGACACCCGGGTCACCCCCGGCAGTGTGGGGCACATGTGCTGGGCCTTCAAGGACACGGGAGGCGCCCCCATCGCACTCACACAGGCCCAGGTCGACGCGTACGTCGCCCTCGATGTCAACGGCTACATTGAGAGGTTCGGGCAGGTCGACGGCAGCAAGGTGTGCGCCGACATCCACTTCGACGTCATGACCTCGGGCGACTGGTACACCGACGCCTTCCGCGTGACGCCCATCTACGGCAACGTGTCGGCCCCTGTGCACGCGTTCTTCGTCGTGGCCCAGCCGGTCGACGTCCACGCCTCCAGGTTCGTTGAGCCCCGCCACCCTCTGCTCGGCGCTACGGTGGACTACTGCATCAGTCTGTTCGACGGCCACAGTAACCCCACTGTGCTCGGCCCGGGCCAGACCGTCACCGTCAAGCTGAACGGCATTGCCCACGTCGCTACCCCGACGGCGTTCATCACATCCGTCCACTGCATCACCGCCCCCATCCACTCTCTGACGGCCCAGAAACTCGAGGCCGACCTGGGGAACGACCGCATCGCCAGCCTTGACGTGACGGTGACCCCCAGCAGCTCGTTCAACGTCACCGACCAGCTCTACATCGGCGAGAAGGCAGTAGTGTGCCTCACCTTCACTGACGCGCGCGGGGCGACGGTGGACCCCGGGTCGCCGGTCGACATGACGCTGCTGACGTTCAAGGTGACTGACGGGGAGGGCACGACGATGCCCAACCTCTACCCGGTGACCATGACAGGCGCCACGGGAACGTACCGCGTGTACTGCGGCGACTACGACGTGCCCACCATGCTGCCGGCCAACAGGGAGGTCACGTTCGCCGCCGTGTGGGGCACGACCCAGTTCCTGCAGCACAAGACCACGATCGTCGACAAGCCATACCTACCCAACGACGTCATATTCGAGATGGCCGTCCCCGGCGCCGCGTTGTCCTCGATGGCCACTGAGCTGTGCTTCACGATGAAGGACTCCCAGTCCAAGCTGGTGGTCGACTTCAACGAGATATTCGTCACCACCCCAGTCGATTTCCTGCTCAACTTTGAGAAGGGGTCGGCGCTGAACACCAAGTTCTTCGACACGGGCGTGCCATACCGGACGCAGGTCGGCACCATCTGCACCAAGCTCGACTTCGAGATGTACCTTGGCCACATCAGCCAGGGCTTCTACTTCACGGAGATCACCGCGTCCCTCGGCGGCGCGACGTCGGAGCCCGCCCGGCTCTTCCTGCAGCGGACACGCATCCCAAACCACGCCAACTCGATCGTCGGCACGGACCCGTCGCTGCCGGTGGGGTCGTACCTGGACCCGGCCGATAAGATCACGCTCGAGTTCAGCCCCATCTCGATCACGAACGGGCCCAACTACTGGTCGACGGAGGACGTTACCAAGAACGTCAGACTCTTCGACAGCATCACGTGGGACGACTTGACCGACTGCCTCAGCGACTGGAAGGTGGCGGAGACGGGGATGAAGTACACCTACACGGCCGACCTGACCCTCACGCCCCCCGCCCCGGGGAAGCATTACCTGCTCTCCCTGTGGTACGGGCCATCATTGACCGGCCCGTCCACTCCAACCATCGACTTCACGGTCGCCAGGAACGTGTCGGCCGCGGCTTCGTCGATTGTCGTGAGGCAGCCCAACCTGTACGTTAACGAGACCGTCGGCCACATCTGCGCGATGCTGAACGACACCAGCGGCGTCCCCACCCTCAAGTTCGGGTACACCAAGGTCGTCATGACCGCTAACGGCCATATCCTAGATACGGTGTCCTTCCAGAACCTGGAGGACGGCGTGTGCTTCAACTTCACGGCCTCAGTCCTCGGCCCAGTGACCATATCGGGCACGGCGAACGGCGAGGACATCCCTCTGGTGCCGACCGACGTCTACAGCGCCGAACCGTGGCCCATGGCCCAGACGTCGATGTTGGGCATTCCCTACCTAGTCCCCCCGGGGGGCCCGATGTTTATACCGCTCGAGCTGAAGGACTACTTCAGCATGCCCCAGGACTTCAACAACACGATCGAGCTGAAGGTGAATGGGACGAGCATTGAGGATCCCTTACTAATGCACGGCGACAAGGGGCAGTACAACATGACGACGCCGTGCGATGATCGGGTCAACGTCACCCTCCTGGTCGATGGCGAGGTGTTCTATGGCCCCAAGCTGTCCTACATCGATCGCCCGGTCGACCCGCACCACTCCATCGTTAAGGTCGCGTCCCAGACACTGGTTGGGACGGGATTCGACGTCAAGGTCAGCATGAAGTCCGACCGGTTCGGGGGACCCGTCCCGTATCGCAGAGTCATCCCCAAGGTCCGCATCGAGGTCACTGCCGTCGGGCGGTCGTCGTCACACGTCTTCAAGGAGTACGTCTGCGGTGACGTCATTTTCGAGATTAATTCGGGAAGCTTCTTTATAGCAGAAGGCGTGAAGAAGCACGAAGACACCATTAACGACTACAGCGCCAAGTTCGTCGTGACGAGCGACCTGACCGTCCAGTTTGACTTCACCGTCGACGGGGTCGAATTCGAGCCGGTCGCGACGAGCGTGGACTTCACGATCGGGACGTCGGGCAGCGGCTTCGACCCCTTCCCGCTGGTCATGGCGTTCTTCGTCCTGGCGCTGTTGCTACTCGCTATCTGTTGCTTCAGCGCGATGATCAGTTCTATCCCAGTTATCCATTGCTGGTTGAAGCGAAAGAAGCTCAAGGTTCAGGCTCCTAAGCCCAAGCGGCGGGGGTACCAAGGCATCAACTAGACCCCAGGAGGCATCATTCGCTGTAAATACTGTACTTACTGCCATGCCACATTTACCTTACCCTACCCTACCACACAGTTAGCTGTACCGAGCTCGGCCGTGCCCCCGCCGCTCGGCCCTGTCGCCCGTCCCCTGCCCCATCCCGATGCTCCTGTATGCCGGTCGTCCGCTCTGTCGTGGCAGGCGCCGGCTTTCGGCCTCCCATCGTGTGTTGAAGTCGTCTCGATCGGCATCAACCATCCCGATGAGGTTGGTCGTCTGGACCGACTGGCCCTCCCCGTCTCCTCTGTAGTGCTCCTCGATGGACCGGTCCCCCATGCGTCGTGTGTGTGTGGACCTCACCCGTCCGGTGTGGTCCCGCTCAGTGTGCCGTGTCTCGCTGACACCGTTGGTCGTGGTCGTGGTTGTGCTGCTGCTGTACACCATTCCCCCTTCAGGCATCCGGGTGAACATGTCGCTGCCTCTCAGTCCCCCCATCGGCAGGTCCCAGAAGCCAGCCCGAGGGCGTGACCTGACGCCTGAGCTCGGGCCGGAATCCGGTGGGGGCGCTTCCCCGGGTTCGGTGACGTAGTCCGGAGCCCGCTCGGACTGGCGTGGCACACCAGAGCCTGATGTGTTGTCGTCATCCAAGTCCACGACCTCAACGTTGTCCTCACGCCGAGATCGGTCGTCGAATGGGTGCTCGCGCCAGTGCGAAGAGTCCTGGCCAGCATCCAGCCCTCCAAATGGTGAAAACAAGTCGTCAAACGTCTCAAACAGCGACCTTCCGAACATTGTAGCGTTTGTCGTAATGTGGTTTGTCAAAAATTGATTTGTGGGAAAATGTCACACAAATCAATAAGTGACTAGGGCCTGCCAAAACGGCGTTAGAGATCCACCTAACCTCGGGCACTGATGTTTTTCTGTTAGGGCTGAAATCGATCACTAAACAGTACAAATCGTACAAACCATATCTTGCATGCCATCTGCCGGGGACTTAGGGGATGTACTGCCAATACCCAACGCGCGAGGCTGTGTTGAGTGTTTTTCTGGTTTCGTTAGGGCGCTCCAAATTGGAGGCTCCAAATCAATTCAGGTGAGAGATCGGCGGGAAGTTGATCGGAATGTTGATGGGGCAAGCAGGATTCGTTACAATCGATCATCCCACCAGCCCACCAGATTAACCGCTGGCCGAGGATTAGCGTATTTTCTCTTGGCAGCACTCTGATCCAAGGGCAAGGCTTGGTCATATCATCTGCTGGCATACCACATGGTCACTGGGTTAATTGTGTTCGCGGCAGTGCTTCACGCGTTTTATCGTTCCGTGCGCTGTGCATGCTTGACTATGTCTGACTGTCGATACCACGACACCTCGGACCATGCGGCGGAGCACAGGGTTATGTGCGAAGCAGAGTACGTGCGAATGGACATTTTGTCCCGCTTTGGGAAGGGTTTCTCTCTGTATTCTCTCAATTGGCAGCTCGCGCCTGGGAGGCGCCGGCCCCCCGGACCGGCATAGGTCTGGATGGCGGGGACCAGACCATGGGTCATGGGGGCCATGGGGCTGGGTCGACACGTCTGTGAGGTATTCGGCAACACGCAGAAGTTGTCCAAATACACGACGTGCGGGACCTGCGGGAAGACGTGACACCGCGACATCATGGCTGCCGAGAACATCCTCCACAGTGAAGTCGGGATGTTCAGAATCGTGCAGCCATTGGGGCTACCACGGATGTCCACGTTGATATCCTAACGCACCCCCCGCCCTGGTGGCGGGCAATTCACACACTTGTCAGCGGAGGGGTCGGTCAGGTAATCTCCGAACCCCCCACCGAGTCCGTCTGGGAGGCCGAGATACGCTCGATTTATATGAGCAGATTTATAGTGTCATTTTCAACGGCGGCAATAGGCACTGACACAGCATCCCCGTACAGACCTCCC
>PPCM01001453.1_pt1 | contig 10711 bp, 10 predicted proteins | sample 1555541 | NCBI WGS metagenome assembly PPCM01 (sample SAMN05284479, study PRJNA326546) | Marine sediment metagenome, whole genome shotgun sequencing project. | isolation source: marine sediment | place: Germany: Wadden Sea | collected 2012-09-05 | reverse complement strand
AGCGGGTTCATGCGGCGGAGGCGATCGATGGGGAGGTCATAGAGCGCCTCATTGTTTTCGAGATAGGCGCGCACATCGGGATCGAGATCGTCGAGGCTGAAGTTATCGTCGCCATTGACAGGCTCGGGATTGCGGAGGAAGTCGAGATAGACTTTGCGTCCTGCCTGGCACTCCAGATAGACGGCGAGGTCGAAAAGACTGGAGCCGTAGTCGAGCATGCGGGTGGAATGAAAAGGCCACTGGTAGCCCTTGCGGAAGGTATTGGAGACCATCTCGCGCGTGGTGCGGTAGTAGCGCTTGAGGAAATGGATCTCGTTGCCCTCGGCATCGACAGAATAGACGCGGGGCATGACTTGCACGTAGGTGCCGGAAAGATTCCAGGGAAAATTCGTGCGCGGGGTGCCGATGCCGAACTGACTCTCGGTGACGTTGCAAAGCTCGACGCCAGCTTCGAGCGCGATGCCGAGCCCCCCGTGGCAATGATGCGGATACACGCTGTCGCGATAGAGTTCGCCGGGGCCGCCTGTGGCGATGATGAGATCGTCGCATTGGATGAAAATGAGGCCGTATTCGTTACGCGACTCTTCACGGTGCAGGGCGATCACCCCACAAACGCGCTCTTCGCCATCGACGGTTTCTTTCACGATACGGATGCCGCTCGTGCTGGGTAAAATGCGCACACCAAGGGTGAGCGCTTCGTCGAAAAGGACTTTGACCATCAGCTTCGAAGTACGGGGACCACAGCTCGTGGCGCGACCGGCTTCGTCGTGGTCGGTCTGGTAGCGGAGGATCGCGCCCTGATCGTCGTGCGGAAGGGGCAAGCCCATGTATTGTAGGCCACCAACCGCGTCGTTGGAGCCGACGGCTTCGACGTAGGCTGTGGAGAAATCCATCGCGCCTCCAGAGCAGAGACTTTGCGCGTATTTGATAAAGTTGTCGCCCTTGTAGTCAGTGCTGGCGGTGTAAAGCGTCTGCTTGTCCGAGCCGGAGCAGGCCGAGGTGCCGGCAAAGAGTCCGGTGCTGGCCACGAGCACGTCGACGCCGCGACGGTGCAGTTCGACCGTCGCGCGCATACCGGCGGCACCACTGCCGAGCACGAGGGCTTCGCAACGATACACAGGCACTGCGGTTCCGGAAAGGTCGAGGCATTCTTCGGAAGGATCGATACCACGCACGGCGGGCATGTCTACCCGGGTGAGGCGATCTAGGATGTCTTGCGGGATGGCGTCGAAGCCGTCTTTGGAGGAGCTAGTGGATGCAGTCATGATTATTAGTTAGGATAAAAGAGGATCGCGATCGCGAGGCACATCAACAGTGCGCCCGCCATGCGGAGATAGAAAATACGTTTCGGGGCTCGGCTCTCTGTGGGCGAAGCCATCATACGCAAAGAAAGCGCCCCCAACACCACGCTCCAGAGACCACGGGTGCTATAGATCACATTGATCGCCGCGACGTGTTGATAGCGCCCGAGCGTATAGTTCAGCAGCAATGCCTGACCAGCCATCACCAGACAAGCGAGGATGATCCACGGCCACGCGGACGATGGCATCTTCAAGAGCGACTCTTTAAAGAATGGCATCAGCCCAAACGACAACAGCGCATTGATCAGGATCGCGAGAAACAGAAACATCGGCACCCCAAACTCGCCCGCATAGTAGCCGACCATCGTATCGGAACCGGCGAAGAAGAACGAACTGAGCAGCGCCAGCCCGAGCGTGCGCCCCACCCGCTCGACGCCGTCACCAGAAAAGCCGAGCAATGCGATTCCTAACATGGCGACAACTGCAGCGGCGGCCATCGGCATCGATACGACTTCCGTGCCCAGCAGCACCGCAATGATCACGGCAAAGACCGCCTTGGTCCCCATGACCGGGGTTTGCAAACTGACATCACCGAAGCGAATCGCCGCGAAAGTGAACACTTGCCCGAGAAAAAACAGCCCCCCCGTTATCGCCGGATAGTGAAGCTTCGACCAGGGGATCTCGCCCTCGTGCGTGAAAAGCACACAGGCAAAAACCGGCACAAAGACCCAGTTCATAATAAAGGAAAGCCGGAGAATACCCGCCCCTCTCGCCAAGGCCTGTTTCGAGAAGGTCGCAGCGATGGCGTAGCCTAAGGCTGCAATCGCTGTATTTATGTAAAATGGCTCCATGTTTTTACTTTAGAGATAAAATAGTTGACATATTTTATCTTTAACGCAATTAAAAAGTCCAATGAACCCCAACGATCTTACACTCGATTTCTCTGTGGTGCGCGATTTACGCAAGCGCGCCAGCATGACATTGGAAGATGTTTCGCGAAAATCCGGGGTATCCATCGCCGGTCTTTCCAAACTGGAACGCAACCAGAACATGATCGAGCTGGACACCCTTTATCGACTCGCCCGTGTCTTTGGGCTATCGGCGACCGATTTGCTCAATTTAGCCGAATCCTGTTCCGCCACAGGCAAAGACGCCGAAACCTACACCTCCGGTCCCTTTGACTTCGAGAAGGTCGGCTTTAAAGGGATCGATTGTTTTCGCGCCACCGCAAAGGTCGGGGGCAAACTTTCCAAACCCGAGGCACACGGCGACGAATTTGAAATCTGCTGGCTGCACCGAGGCAAGATACGCATCTCCCTCCCCCGCGAGCAGCACGATCTATCCGCCGGCCAGGCTCTCAAGTTCGATGCCGCACTTGCGCACAGCTACGAGATCCTCGAAGAGAGCGAGCTGACCATTATACACCTCGAAAAAACTCACCGTTTTTAGGCAAGCGCAGCTTGCCGTTCCCCAGTTTCCAGTTCGCCAGTCCCCAGTTTTAAGAACCGAAAACCAAACAACCAAAACAGAACCATGCTCTACTCCGGACTCTGCTCGATCTCTTTTCGCGAACTCTCTGTTGATGAGATGGTCGACCTCTGCCAGAAGGCGAAGATCGACGGCATCGAATGGGGCGGCGATGTCCACGTGCCGCCCGGCGACATTGAGCTCGCTCAATCCGTTAAAGCGAAAACCGAAGCCGCTGGGCTGAAGGTCTGCTCCTACGGCTCCTACTATCGCTGCGATTCGGAAGAAAGCGCATTCAGCGAAGTCCTCGACTCTGCCGACGCGCTCGGCGCCACCGTCATTCGGGTCTGGGCAGGACGTAAAGGTTCCAACGATGCCGATGCCGACTACCGTGCGGAGGTCGCCGAACACCTACGCCGAGCCGTGATCGCCGCACGGGAAATGGATATCACCATCGCCCTCGAATACCACGGCGGCACCTTGACCGACACGCAGGCCTCCGCGCAGCAGCTGCTCAATGAAGTCGGCCTGCCCGAGCTCAAACTCTACTGGCAACCTCGCACCGCCCAAGGGGATCTCAAAAGCAACCTCGCCGAGCTGAAGGCCGCGCTTCCCCACCTCGCACACGTGCATTGCTTTCACTGGGGCAAAGCTGGTTTCAAGGAACGCCATCCACTACTGGACGGCACATCCGACTGGAAGGCCTACCTAGAGCCCATCCGTGCACTCGAAGGCGACCGCTATGTCATCCTTGAATTCGTCAAAGACAACTCACCGGAGCAATTTCTAGAAGACGCAAGCGTGCTTCGCTCGCTGTTGAGTAGTCAAAAGGTCAAGTAGTTAAGTCGTATAATCACCACCTACTCAACCACTCAACTGTCCCACCACTTAACTATAAATTTGACTATGGAAAATTTATCTCGCCTCGCCATCCACACAATGACCACCAAGCCCTGGGACTTACCCACGGCCTGCGCTAAATACGCCGCCGCCGGCGTGCCCGGCGTTGGGCTCTGGCGCCAATGGCTCGACGGTCGCCCGCTCGCAGAATCGAAGAAGATGCTCGACGACCACGGCCTCAAAGCCGTCTCCCTCGTGCGCAGTGGATTTTATCCTTACACCAACGCCGCTGAAAAGCAGGCCGCCTTTGACGACAACATCAAAGCCCTCGACGAAGCCGCCGCCGTCGGCGCGCCTCAAGTCGTGCTCGTCTGCGGCGCCAAGCCCGAGCTCAGCCTCCCCGAGAATCGCCGCCACATCACCGAAGGCATCGCCAGTCTCGTCGACCACGCGTCGAAGGTCGGCGTGAAACTATCCATCGAGCCGCTCCACCCGATGTATGCCGACTGCCGCAGCGCCGTGAACACCATCGGCCAGTGCAATGATATGCTCGACCAGATCGGCGACGAGTGGGTCGGCATCGCAGCCGACGTTTATCACATCTGGTGGGATCCTCAACTGGAGCAGGAAGTGAAACGCGCCGGCAAGCGCATCATCGGTTTCCACGTCTGCGATTGGATGACCCCGACCGCCGACATGCTCAACGACCGCGGCCTGATGGGCGAAGGCTGCATCGACAACCGAGGCATCCGCCAACTCGTCGAAAGCGCCGCCGGCTTCGCCGATTGGATCGAAGTGGAAGTGTTTTCCACCCGCCACTGGGCACGGGATCAGGATACTTACCTCGCTGACATTATTGAAGCCTACAAGACTCACGTTTAACCCTCGAAAGTGGCGGATCGAAAACACCAGTTTCCCAGTTACCGGTTAACCAGTTCCCAGTTAAGAAAGACGATTTGTATGGCGACCATTCAGAAATTTGAAGACATCCAAGCTTGGCAGAAGGCTCGCGAAGTGGTGTCTGCGATCTACAAACTCTGTAAAGAAGGTGAGTTGGCCAAAGATTTTGGACTGAGAGATCAGATTCGCCGCTCTGCAGTTTCGGTTCAATCGAACATTGCCGAAGGCTATGGCCGCGAAGGAAACAAAGAATTCATACGGTTCCTGAAAATAGCCAAGGGCTCAGCCTGCGAATTCCGCTCTCAGCTCTACAATCTACTGGATGCGGAATACATCGATCAAGCCACATTCCAGAACCTCTACAACCAGTCCGAAGAAACAGAACGACTCATTGGCGGCTTTCTTAACTACTTAGAGAAATACATCTAACTCCAAACAACCAACTGGTGAACCGGAAACCGGTAAACCAAACAACTAAAATACCATGAAAACACATAAAATCGGCATCATCATGAACGGCGTCACAGGACGCATGGGTAAGAATCAGCATTTGCTTCGTTCCATCGACGCAATCATCAAACAAGGCGGCGTTAAGATCAGCCCGACCGAGTGCATCATGCCGGATCCGATCCTCGTCGGCCGTAATGAAACGAAGCTCAAAGAGCTGATCGCGATGACCAGTGTGGACAAATACACCACGGATCTCGACAGCGTGATGACCGACCCCGCCTACCCGATCTACTTCGACGCGCAGACCACACTTCGCCGCTTCGATGCGGTCAAGGCTGCGGCCGCTGCCGGCAAGCACGTTTACTGCGAAAAGCCGACCGCCATCAAAACTGAAGACGCTTACGAGCTCTACAAGATCTGCCGCGACGCCGGTGTGAAAAACGGTGTCGTCCAAGATAAGCTCTGGCTTCCCGGCATGATGAAGTTCAAGCGCCTCGTCGAAAACGATTTCTTTGGCGAAATCCTCTCCGTGCGCGGTGAGTTCGGCTACTGGGTCTTCGAAGGCCACAGCATCCCTGCACAACGTCCATCCTGGAACTATCGCAAAGAAGACGGCGGCGGCATGATCGTGGATATGCTCTGCCACTGGCGCTACGTGGTCGACAACCTCTTCGGCAAAGTGAAGAGCGTGTCCTGCCTCGCCGCGACGCACATCCCTGAGCGTATCGACGAAGAAGGTAAGCCCTACAAGTGCACTGCCGACGACTCCGCCTACTCGACCTTCGAACTCGAGAATGGTGTAATCTGCCACTTCAACTCTTCCTGGAACGTCCGCGTGCGCCGCGACGACTTGCTCACCATGCAAGTCGATGGCACCAAGGGTTCCGCCATCATTGGTCTGCGCGACGCATGGGTTCAGCACTACGGCAACACACCTCGCCCGATCTGGAACCCCGACATCAAGCAACCGATCGACTTCTTCGACGGCTGGCAGAAAGTGCCAGAGCAAGAGGAATACGATAACGCCTTCAAGATCCAGTGGGAACTCTTCCTCCGCCACGTCGTCCTCGACGAGCCATTCGAATGGGATCTCCTCGAAGGCGCCAAGGGTGTTCAGCTCGCCGAGCTCGGCATCCAAAGCTCCGAAGAGCGTAAGTGGCTCGATTTGCCTACGCTGGAAGCGTAGGCAAATCGAAGTTCTCCAGTTTTCGGTTGTTCAGTTTCCAGTTCTATCAACTGGTCACTGGTCAACTGGGAACCGAAACACTCCAGAGCTACAGTAATCTAAAATCTCTCCTAGATTCCCAACGACTTAAAGAATTATGACATCTTCAACTTCAACTAAACCCGTGGCTCTGGTCACCGGCGGTTCGCGCGGCATCGGCTTCGGCTGCGCCAAGCGCCTCGCCGAACTCGGTTTCGACATCGCCATCAACGGCATGCGCGATGAGTCCGCCGTGGCCGAACCGATCGAAGCACTCAAAGCCATTGGCGCGGACGTCGTCTATTGCCAAGGCGATATCGGCTCCGCGGATGCGCGTGCCGCGATGCTCGACAAGATCAAAGCCAAATTCGGAAAGCTGAACGTGTTGGTCAACAACGCGGGTGTGGCTCCCAAGGAGCGTAAGGACATCCTCGAAGCCTCGGAAGAGAGCTTCGACTACGTCGTCGGCACCAACGTCAAGGGACCTTACTTCCTGAGCCAAGCCGCCGCCAACTGGATGATCGAGCAAAAGGCCGCCGACGCGGATGGCTTCTATGCCATCATCAACGTCGGCTCCATCTCGGCCACGGTCGTCTCCGTCAATCGCGGCGAATACTGCGTATCCAAAGCGGGTATCGCCATGATGAGCCAGCTCTTCGCCGCACGCCTCGGCGAATATGGCATTCCTGTCTACGAGATCCGCCCCGGCGTGATCAAGACGGACATGACCAGCGGTGTGACCGGCAAATACGATGCCCTGATCGAAGACGGCCTCTGCGTGACCAAACGCTGGGGCTTCCCCGAGGACATCGGCAAAGCCGTCGGCGCACTCTCGACAGGAGAGTTCCCCTACTCGACCGGACAAGTCATCATGGTCGACGGCGGGCTCACCATGCCGCGCCTCTAGTTCATCGCATCGGTTTCAAATTCAACGCCGCCCATTGAGGGCGGCGTTTTTTTGTACCGCGTAAGTGGCTTATGTCGCCGCCAAGGGGACTCCAATACCACCAGTTAAACGCGTCGTCTCCAGAGTGCACAAATTACAGATAGCGCTTTAGCGTCCTAACGTCGTCAAATCCGACCGTACGGGCGATAGATTCGAAATCTGCAATATCGGATTCAATTAACATGCGCGCCTCACGCACTCTCAAGTCACGCAACATATTGGCCGGCGTCTGCCCATAACGCTGCTTGAAACTACGTGTTAAATGCTCACGCGACACACCACCATCACGAGCGATTTCGTTAATATTTGCAGACTCGCGATAGCGAGTCTGTATGCGTTGATAGCAGGCAGCGACCGCATCGCCACGCACTGCGTCCAACTCAGCCTCACGATATAGCGCCCCAAACAACTGATACAATAATGTCGATTCCTCAATCCGATCTCGCAAAGCGTGGCTACTATACCGCTGGTAGATCTCTCGAAACAAAGAATAGCTTTCGGCACGCCGAGCCAAACTGACCAACGGCCCATATTTCAGCCGATATCCACGTGCGAGATGCATCGCCCGGTCGCCATGCATTGCCAGAAAAATGGGTCGATAGGGCTCCGTATTGCCTTCTGGAAAACCGTAAGTTGTCGCACTCGGCACCTCCGTAATAAAGGCATCTCCAGCAGCAACTATCTGGCGTCTGTCATCTTGCTCAAAGAAGCACTCCCCCGCCTGCGTTAATTGAATGACAGCATGTTCCCCCGCTCGATCTGCATTTTCCCAATAGTAATCCGAGCCCAACCAAGACTCTTCGCCGACATACCCCAAACGAAGCTCATCGTAGAAATTGAGTTCACTTAATATCACAATTTTGTCATCCATATCATTTTTTTGAACTTAATATAAAAGGATTACGCCTTAGAACCACATAAACCTCATCACATTTAACCTCAAATCAAATCATTATGACAACCGAAAAGAAAGAACTAGGACACGCCGCACACAGTCAATCAGCCGACGCACAAGGCTTACCGGGACAAATTGATCGCCCCCTCAAAATCGTATTTTTGGGTGCTGGCAGCTTCTTCTGCTTACAAATCGCAAAAGACATTATGCTCATTCCGGACTGCGTCGGTGGTGAGATCGCCATGGTCGACATCGACGCCGATCGCATGGATCGTATGCACCGCCTCATCGAGAAGATGAAAACAATCATTCCCGGCGGCGAAAAATGGTCCATCACGAGGACCACCAAACGCGAGACTGCCCTAAAAGACGCGCACTATCTAATCAACTCGATCGAGGTCAACGGTATCGAATGCGTCAATTACGACAACGACATCCCGCTTAAGTATGGCATCGACCAATGCATCGGCGACACCATCGGCCCGGGTGGCTTGATGAAAGCCCTCCGCACCGGCCCGGTTTGGCTCGACATCTTGCGTGATGTGGAACGTATCTGCCCCGAAGCACTCGTGCTCAATTATACCAACCCGATGAACATGCTCTGCCTCGCAGCGTCCCGCGCAGTGCCCAACGTAGCGGTCGTCGGGCTCTGCCACAGCGTGCAAGGCACCAGCAAGTTACTCGCCGAATATGCTGACATCGACTACAAGGAAATGGAATGGGAATGCGCTGGCATCAACCATCTGGCCTGGTTCACCAAGCTCAAACATAAGGGAGAAGATTTGTATCCAAAACTCTTCGACAAGTTCCGCCCCGAAGTCGCTGGCGACTTCAAAGCCCACGAAAACGAAGACGCCGAGAAGCGCGATAAGGATCTCGTCCGTAAAGACATGGCGCTGCACTTTGGAGCCTTCATCACCGAGTCCAGCGGTCATCTTTCGGAATACCTCCCCTACTACCGCACGAACAAAGCCACACAGGCGCACTACGCCCGCGAGAAATACGATGGTGAATCCGCCTTCTACGCCAAAGGGTGGCCGACTTGGCGTAAGAATGCCGATAAAGAACGTGAGGAAATGATTAAAGGCGAACGCAACATCCCAACCGAACGCTCATGGGAATACGGTAGCTGGATCATCGAAGCACGAGAGAAAGACACCCCCTTCCGAATCTATGGCAACGTCTACAATCAACAAGACGGCGGCGGCACACTGATCAGCAATTTGCCCAGCGACGGCTGCGTGGAAGTCGCCACCATGATCGACCGCAATGGCTTCAACCCTTGCCGTTTTGGGGCGCTGCCTCCGCAAATGGCACATCTTTGTGCCAGCAACATGGCCTTTTTCGATCTTGGTGCCAAAGCCATTGTCGAGAAGAACCTCGAAGCTGCGACCCACGCGCTGATGTTAGACCCTCTTACATCGGCGGTTCTCTGCCCCGCAGAGATCAAAGCCATGGCTGAAGAACTCTTCGAAGCAGAACGCGCATTCTTACACGGCTTCGAATAGGTAATCGGGCTCGCACTGCTTCAATCCGTAAAATGGATGGAGGCAGTGCTTTCGGCACTACTGCGCAAACGTTCGCCAATATTTTCGTATTGGTTCTCGTGGATTTCTATACCACGGGCAGTCTTGAGATGTACGCCAACGTCTGAATTACGGAAGGTGTTTCGGGTAATTGTGATGTCATGATTCAACGGCAAATCGAAGCCCGACGAATGCACGCCGATACAGCCGACTGTGTGATAGCGTGGAATAAATCCGCAGTTATCAAATTCGCAGGAGTCGATGCGAATATCTGTTGCGTGGCCTCCCTCGGCATGTGCAGGCATTTCCGCTCCCAGCAGGATGCCGGAGTTCATCATATTCCGGTAGGTATTCTGATGAAGATGCAAGTGGTCATAGCGGACCAAGTGACCGGCACCCGCGATATTGGTAAAATCCGAATGGCGACAATCATAGCTGTCCGCCTCCCAGCAGCGGACGGCACAGAGGGTCTCTTCCGCTGCGAAGTCTGGAAGCGACTCGGTAAAACGGACTCGGTAGAGATTTCCCGCGAGCCCAAACACAGCTTTTCCTTCGTGAGACGCCGAGCAGACCGTGCGCGTGCTTTCAATTATCCCGTCATAAAACTCGATTAGACTACCAGGGAGAATGAGCGCATAGGTGTATTTACAGAAGAAAATCGCTTCGTCCTGGCTGATGCGCTGCTTGAGATAAAGCCAGTTGCTGTGCATATTTTGGCCATCCATACGCACGCCTTGAACGGAGAAATTATCATTGTCGATGATGCCGCCACATTTGAAAATCTTCCAAGCATCTCGGGGGCCCGTGAATAAGCGGTTGCCGTCCGGTCGAAAACAAACCGAACGGGCCGTAATGTTGCGGCAACTTTCTGTCAACATACCGAAGCCGTTGCAGTTGTAAGTGCGCAGGTTTTCCAGCTTTAGATTATCGGAGTGAGCGATGTAGACCTGAAAGTCGGTTTGAGCGCCTTGGTGCCAAGAGAGATTCTCGCCCACATTGACTTTGGTCGCGACATCCGGGGGGTGAGTTTTAAGCGCTGATATCCGATCTCGCGCCAGACACAGTCGGTTTGATTGCCATAGGTGACACTCTCACCGGCTAAAGTTTGACCATCCTCCGAAAAACGGTTGGCGCAGTAAGCGCCCATGCGATCCCATGCCGGACAATCCGAGAAGACTTCTA
>PPCM01001452.1_pt1 | contig 10742 bp, 7 predicted proteins | sample 1555541 | NCBI WGS metagenome assembly PPCM01 (sample SAMN05284479, study PRJNA326546) | Marine sediment metagenome, whole genome shotgun sequencing project. | isolation source: marine sediment | place: Germany: Wadden Sea | collected 2012-09-05 | reverse complement strand
TCCATCCCCGCGGTGTCCATCTGCTGCTGCTGGGCGCCGCCCGCGCCTCCCTGGTTGGGTGAAGTGCCCGAGAGCACATCGTCGATCCGAAGCAGCAGGGTGGCGTTCTCAACGGCCGTCTTGACGCACTGGAGCCTGACGCTCATGGGATCCCAGACGTGGGCCGCAGCCATGTCCTGTAGCTTGCCATCGTAGCCCTCGACACCCCAGCTGGAGTTTCCGGGCTCGTTGTGCTTGGCGCGGAGCTCGGTGATCACGCGGATGACCTGCCCGCCGCAGTTCTGGGCGAGGGTGCGGGGGATGACCTCCAAGGCCTGGCCGAGGGCCGCGTAGGCCATCTGCTCGACGCCCTCGACGCCCTCGGAGCACTTACGGATGTGAGTGGCCAGGGCCATCTCGTACGCGCCGCCACCGGGCAGGAGCTGGGGGTTAAGGGCAATGTTGCGTGCCACGTTCATGGCGTCCTGCAGGTTCCGCTCAATCTCGTTGAGGACGTCCTTGGAGGCGCCCCGGAGGAGGATGGAGCAGGCACGGGGGTTCTCGGCGTGGTGGATGAATGTGAAGTACTCATCGCCGATTTTCTTGACCTCAAAGCGCTTGGCGTTGGTGCCCACGTGGCTCTCCTTGATCTCGTCCGGTCTGTGGACGACGGTAGCGCCCGACACGCGCGCGATGCGGTGCAGGTCAGTCTTACGGAGCCGGCGGATGCACGACACGCCCGCGCGGCAGAAGATCTCCTGGGCCTCGTCGTCAAGGCCCTTCTCGGTGATGAGGACGGTCGGCTTGACGCTGAGGATGTGGTCACACTGCTTCTGGACCCACGCGCGCTCGAGCTTGAGGAACTTGGTGTAGTCATCGCCCGCGGCGACGTCGATCTCGAGGCCAGACTCTGCCTTCTTGTACTCGAAGGGCGAGTCGATGAGCACGATGCGGGGCTCGTCGACGCAGCGCGACATCTCGGCGTGCGTGACGTCCTTGTTGATCATCACGCCGCTGAGGACCTCGCACTCGGTGACATCACCGCCGGGGATCTTTTCGACCTTGGCGAAGCGCTTGATGTCTACATCGGTCTGCACACCGTCCTTCTCGACGCAGATGTTGCGGACAGCCTTCAGGGCCAGACCGCAGACCAGGTCGCTCCAGGACTTGACGAACTTGGTCCCCACGGACGCCTTGATGACCTGCGTCATCGCCGCGTCGTCGTGGAAGTCAATGCTGCGGGTCAGCGTCTTGGTGTACTTGACAGCCTCCTCCAAAGCCTTGTAGTAGCCACGGATGATGATCGTGGGGTGCAGGTTGCGCTCCTCGAGGAGAGGGCGGGCAACAGCAAGGACCTCACCAGCAAGGATGATGACGGCGGTCGTCCCGTCGCCAGCCTGCTCGTCCTGAGAACGAGAAATCTCAAGCATGCTCTTGGCCGCGGGGTGAGAGACATCGATCTCACGGAGGATGGCATTCCCGTCGTTAGTCATGACAATACCGCCCATGGGGTCCAGAATCATCTTGAGCATTGCGGAAGGGCCAAGCGTTGTACGAATGACGTCGGCAACAGCCTTAGCGGCTTCAATGTTGGCTAGCTGAGCCTTACGGCCGCTTTCACGCTTTACGGATTGGTTGAGGACGATAACGCCGGCTGGGGCTTGGGGAAGCATAGGATTTTCACGAAATTCTGCATTTATTTCAGTTTTCGAGAACAAATTAAGCCCCGAATACGATGTATTAAACGGCAAATTGCATGTTAATGGAATGCCACCTGCAGTACCAATTTCTATAAACTGTACAAATTTTATTGACATCATTGACATCTTGTCTCTTGCACAGAAAATCATGAACCCTAGCGTCTTCTTTGATATTACCATCGGTGGCCAGGCTGCCGGCCGCGTTACTTTCGAGCTTTTTGCTGACGTCGTCCCCAAGACTGCCGAGAACTTCCGTGCTCTGTGCACTGGCGAGAAGGGCGTTGGCTCCAGCGGCAAGCCCCTCCACTTCAAGAACTGCGCCTTCCACCGCGTTATCCCCCAGTTCATGCTCCAGGGCGGTGACTTCACCCGGGGCAACGGCACCGGCGGTGAGAGCATCTACGGCGCCAAGTTCCGTGATGAGAACTTCACTGTCAAGCACACCATCCCCGGCCTTCTTTCGATGGCCAACTCCGGCCCCAACACCAACGGGTCCCAGTTCTTCATCACCACCGTTCCCACCCCCTGGCTCGATGGCAAGCACTGCGTGTTCGGCAAGGTCACCGATGGCATGGACGTCGTCAAGCGTGTTGAGGCTGTCGGCTCCGGCTCTGGCGCTACTGCCAAGAAGGTTGTCATCTCCGACTGCGGCCAGCTCTAAGTTAGCATGATAAACAATCATCATACCCTACTGGCTTCGTCTGGGCGCCCCACATCATTGTAGCCTCTCCATAGCCTCAATCCGCTTGAATTTCGAGCACTCGACTTGTGTGAGAAAAACCTTTCAGGAATCATCCGGATTATTGATCGGCCGATTCCAAGACAACAGGCACGAATGAAAGTTATCTGCCGCGGTGACACGTAACAACGGCGACTTGGACCGAGCCATGCAACATCGCGTTTCACAGATGCGCCCGGGTGGCCCGTACGAGGGCATTTATTTTGTTGGGAGGTGGTTTTAACCATTTATAATTCGACATATAAAGCACTTTCTAGCTTTGTGTTTGTTGATATGTCGTTCGAGAAGAAGAAGGCTTATTTTGGTCGGCTCACCAGCCTCATCCGCACGTATAACAAGGTTATGCTTGTCGAGGCCGATAATGTCGGTTCCTCCCAGCTCCACTCCGTCCGTGACGCTCTTCGCGGCAAGGCCGAGATCGTTTTCGGCAAGAACACCCGTATGCTCAAGTGCATCACCCTCCTCGAGAAGGAGTGCCCCAAGATCCAGGCTCTGATCCCCCACATCAAGGGCAACGTCGGTCTCGTCTTCACCAACTCTGACCTTAAGGACATCAAGGACATCATCGAGGTTAACCGCCGTGAGGCTCCCGCTCGTGTTGGCGCCATCGCTCCCATCGACGTGTGGGTGCCCGCTGGTGACACCGGTCTCGAGCCCACCCAGACCTCCTTCCTCCAGGCCCTCAACATCGCTTCCAAGATCACCCGCGGTACCATCGAGATCCTCAACGACGTTCACCTCATCAAGACCGGCGACAAGGTTGGCGCTTCCGAGTCCGCCCTCCTCCAGAAGCTCAACATCCGTCCCTTCTACTACTCCCTGAGCATCCGTACCGTCTACGACGATGGCCAGCTCTTCGATGCCTCCATCCTCGACGTCGAGGACTCCACCTTCGAGAAGTTCATGGCTGAGGGTATCCGTAACCTCACCTCCATCTCCCTGGCTGCCAACATCCCCACCGTCGCTGCTGTCCCCCACATCATCGTCAATGGCTTCAAGAACCTCCTCGCCGTCGCTGTGGAGACCGAGATCACGTTCCCCCTCGCCGAGACCGCCAAGGCCTACATCGCCGATCCCTCTGCCTTCGCCGCCGCTGCTCCCGCCGCCACTGAGGAGAAGAAGGAGGAGGCCGCTGCCGAGGAGTCTGAGGAGGAGTCCGATTCCGACATGGGCTTCGACATGTTCGGTTAATTGCCCCCAGTTACAAGCTGAGAGGAAGCCGCGGCTTCCAAAGCCTTCAGTAAACACAAACAAACAGTTGATTTCTCACAAGAATCCATTCCCACTCAACAGGTTCTATCTCAACAGCTGTCCCAGGTCCTTGAGGGAGAATAAAGTTGGTGTTCCATTTGTTCCATTTGTTCCATCGCCGATCCCTCTGCCTTCGCCGCAAGTGACTCGAGTCAAAATGGTCATCCACAACGGCGGCAATAGCACTGCCACAGCATCCCAGTACAGACCTTCCCACAGTCTCACTCGCTAGACACCCCACTCATATAAATCCGCCCACTCTTCTTTGTCTTCTGATCAGACCGCCCCCTGTGGCTGCGACGCACGAACCTCCTCGCCGTCGCTGTGGAGACCGAGATCACGTTCCCCCTCGCCGAGACCGCCAAGGCCTACATCGCCGATCCCTCTGCCTTCGCCGCCGCTGCTCCCGCCGCCACTGAGGAGAAGAAGGAGGAGGCCGCTGCCGAGGAGTCTGAGGAGGAGTCCGATTCCGACATGGGCTTCGACATGTTCGGTTAATTGCCCCCAGTTACAAGCTGAGAGGAAGTCGAGTTTTAATCAAAGACCAACTGAATGGATATTCAGACAGATACAGTGGCGGAGACGGCGCTACATTCCTTGAAACGCGCAGTGAACTCCGTTCTAGACCCCAAAATCACCAGTGCATGCGCCAAACGCGAAATATTGCTTGACGCAATGATGAAATCGGCTTTAGCGACGGCCACAGAGTATCTAGACCATGTCCAGCGACTTGCTGGGGATAAGCTTTACCATGTACGTCGACACCTCCCCTTGTTACCCAGCAGCGGCCGTGTGTGAGCATTATTGGATTCGGGGCTGTCGGGTCACGTTTGTTTCAAGTCCTGTCAGCGTCTGACCGCTGGCGCTTCATGATAGCGACCCGCACGGTGACCCCCGCGGTGGCAGCCCTCGCATCGGACTCGGTGCGCGTCACTACTGATCTTGATCTCGCCGTGGTGTCGGCCCAGTTGTTGTTCATCGCCACGCCTCGTGTCCAGCTGATTGACGTGTACCCTACGGTTGGCGCCAAGTTGCGGGAGCTGCAGCAGCGGTTCATCCTGGCGCACGGCCGGGTTCTGTCTGATGTCGTGACCCAACCCTACCCGTTCCCCGACACTGCCGTCTCAGCCACATTTATCCCACCCCCGCTGGTCCTGTGCTGTGCCGCCGCCGTCCCCCGTGCCCGGCTCCTGAAGCTTCTCGGGTATGCGCCTGACGATGAGGACCCTGCCGGCGTCTTCACCCTTTCCCCCGACCCTCCTGCCGTTGGTGCGTACCTTAGGTCGGTCATCACGGATCTGTGGGCGGCGGCAGCCCTCGAGACCGACATTGAGGACGGCCTGGGGGACCTGGATGGCCTTGAGGCCGTGAGTCGGGTTCTGCTGGGGGGGTGAGAGCGTCCGGCGGGATGCAATAAAGAACCAACACAGACAATCGATAATGACATTTAGCTATAGAAGTCGGCGTTGCCCAGGTCCACCTCGCGCGTCTTGTTCGCGTCCGCGGCCTTCTTCTTGACCTTCTTCGGAAGATAGCTTCTAGGCATCGGTTTCTTTGTCGTCCTCTTCACGGGGGGCTGCTGGGCTCGCTCCAGCGCCCTCTGAAGCCGAACCTCCTGCTGCTGCTTCTGGACCCTCAGCTTCTCCTCCCGCACGGCCTGACGTCTCTCCCGTTCCCTCTGAACCTCAGCTTCTATGACGCGAGCCTCAGGGAGGGCTGCAGCGGCCTCGATCATGCTCTCAAGCGCAGCCTCGAGACGTCCGAGGAGCTCCACAGGGCCCTGATTAGTGGGGTCCATGCCTACGGCCCTACAAGCGTCGGCCACCACCGCATGCAGCGTCTGGAGTTCTTGCTCGGGCTCATCACCACCGATGGCGGCCGACGCCCCCCCACCCGTCTTGGCGATCAGCGCCGTGAGGCCGTCGACCTGGGCCTTCAGGTTGGTGCTCTCGGCCTCGTACTCGGCCTTAGCGGTGGCCAACTGGGACGACAGCAGGTCGAGTCCCTCCTCAGCCTCCTGTGCGTTCTGAATGAGGAACAGGTTGCTCTCCTCCAGTGCGGTGAACGTGTCGAGTAGTTGTTGGGGTGCTGTGAAGTACATAGCGCCCTCCTCACCCTCGTGTGCCTCACGCCATTCGGGCGGGGTCAGCTGGGACAGGAACTCACGGTACCGACGGCAGTCCGCGAGTTGGTCCTGGCTCTTGCCAATGTCGCTCCGGACAGCCAGTACCTGCATCGTGAGCCGCTTGATCTCACTCTGCTTATCGACGCGTCGCTTCGTCTCCGTCTCGGCGCGTTTGATCGACTGGACAGCCTCAAGGTCGTTAGCCTTCAGGAACTCGTCAAAACGGACCGCGTCGCGCTCGAGAAGGGCCTCAGCCTCAGCCAGCTCGGTCTCTCTCTTCGTGGCCTTGGCCTCGAGTTGGCGGATCTCCTCACGTTTCAGGTCGAGCGACATCTGGACAAGGAACAGCTCCCGCTTCTTCACAAGAAGGTCACGCGTCGACAGGCGGTCCTGCCGCTTCGTCGCCCGCAGCTGGGCCAAGGCCTCGGTCAGCTCGGCCTGCGTGGCCTCGTCTTTGGTCACACTGAGCTCAGTGGGCTTCTTGATGCCTGTGTCGAACGCAGGCCTCTTAACCTTCGGCTTCTTGACCCTGACGACTTCCCGCGGGCCATGCTCCTCGATGTAGTTCTGGGCCTTCTCCACAATGCTCATGTTAAGGAGTTGCTGCCGCTTCTCCTGCCGCTGGCGCCGCTCCATCTCCCGAAGGTGGAAAACCTCCTGGTCCGGCGGCATTTTGAATGGATTCGGTTCACTATCCAGGTCTTTACGGACCATGTCGCGTGTTCTGGCCCAAGTTTTGTTGTTACATATAATTCGTACTCACCAACAATGATCAAAGACTGGTGCATGCGAAGCTTTCTAGATAGTGCCAACATCACGATGAGCAATTTCACGAACTTTGCTAGATCTTTTTATTTTCAGCAAGAGATGAGTGACAATTCTGCGGGCCTTGACCCGTCTCGACTCATGTCCATGCCCGACATGATTCGTTCAATCCAGGATGAGTGGAATGAAGCGTCGAAAGAGATGTTTTTCCTTCGGGAAGACCTGAATATCAACAAAACTGAGTTGGAGAAGGCCAAGAAACAACTCGAGAGCTCCAAGAATGTCATTGCCCGGCTTTTATCAGAGAAGGAGGAGGCTGAACAGAAGGCTGCGGCTGTAGCGACGCCCGCAGCCCCGCTCCCGGCCATGGCCACGCGTCTCGCCGTCGCACCCATCCCTGGTGTTCCTGTATCCCTGCTGCCCGACGCTGCCGGTGACCTGCATGTCTTTGGCGCTGCTGGCGTGAGTCGTGTGACGCCTACCCTGGAGTCGGACGAATGGACTGTTGAGGTGACCAAGGTAACTGACATGGCCTGCACTGCAGCTGTGGCCATGGGTGCCGGGTTCGTGGTGGCCGATGACTCTGGGCCCGAGTCTACCGTCTTGCGGGGCGTGTGCGGGCTGACCCTAAAGCCCTTCACCGTCGCTGGCCGCGTAACGTCGATGTCACCCCTCCACACCTCAGGCCTTGATGCCCCCGCCGCTCCCCTGATGCTGACCGTCGCCGTGGTGGCCGCCGGTGCCCACTCCTACCTGACCCTGACCTTTATCGACGGCGGGTTGACCCCAGTCCCAGGCCTGTCTGGCGCAGTCCCTGGATTCTCCATCAACGGGCTGGCCACCCACCCCGCCCTGCCTGTTATGGCGATCGCTCTAGCCTGCACTGACGCGGTAGGCCTGGACGGTGTGGCGGGCGCCCCTCGACTCGACATCGTCTCGGTTGGGCCATCCAGTGTTGATATCATCACATCCGGCCGGACGGACGGGCTTCAGAGCGAGACGGCTACCATGCCCCTCCCTAACCCCCCCACCGCCGTGGGACTAGGCCTCAAGAGCTGTGCGGTCGGCCACGGGTCAGGTGTCATCATCGCCAGTCTCCTACACACGGCCCCAGTGATTATCGCCAGTGTCCCCACCCCACCCGTCAACGCCATAACCCCCGGGCCCGATGGCTTTATAGCACTCACCGGACAGGCGGCCATCGCCATGGGGGTGACCATCCGTCGGGCGGCTGACAGGTGTGGGGTGGCGGGCGGCACCGTCTTGCCTGTTGGTGGTATGAACGTGGTGGGGTGCGTCGTGACGGAGCAGGTGTGGGTCACAGCTGGGACATCCGTTAATGGGGAGGCCACGGAGGTTGGGGTATGGTCCATGTGCTAGACTACACACACCCACACTAACCCAAACCGAATCGAATAACAAACAACCGAATATAAATGACCCTGTACAGTACAGTTTACACTTGATCTCCTGAAGCCTAGAAGTCGGGGTTGTTGAAAGGAGACGCCTTGTTGAACTGGAAGACGCCCGGGCCGTAGATCTGCCCGTCCTTCCAGTTGCCAGCGAACGTATCACCTGTGGCGAAGAAGAGAGTGCCCTTGCCTTCCTTGCGACCGTTGGCCCACTCGCCCTGGTACTTGACGCCCTCGGTATCGACAAACGTGCCTGTCCCATGCCTCTTGTCGTCACGCCAGTCACCCTCGTAGCGGCACCCGGATGCGTACTGAAGCACGCCGAACCCGTGGGCGCGGTCACCGTTCCAGTCGCCCCGGAAGACGTCCCCGTTGGCGTAGAACAGCTCACCCTCACCGTGCTTCTTGCCCGCCTGCCACGCGCCGACGTACTTGTCTCCGTGCTCGTAGGTGAGAGTCCCCTTGCCGTCGGCCTTATCGTCCTTCCAGTAGCCCTCGTAGCGCTCACCGTTCTTGTACGAGAGGATGCCGTAGCCGTCCTTGACGTCGTCGCGCCACTCACCATCGTACACGTTGCCGTTGGGGAAGACGTACTTACCCTTGCCGGCCATCTTGCCGTCGACCCACTCACCCTCGTAGATGCCGCCGTCGGCGTAGAAGTACTTGCCGTAGCCGTGCATCTTGCCGTCGTACCAGTCACCCTCGAATTTCTCGGCGACGGAGCCATCAGGGGCCGCGTAAGTGACCACACCCTTACCGTGGCGCTTATCGTCCTTCCATTCGCCATCATAGACGTCGCCGTCAGCGTACGTGTACACACCCTTGCCGTGCATGCGCCCGTTCTGCCATTCGCCGTCGTAGTGGTCTCCATCCGAGTAATAGAGAGAGCCGTAACCGTTAATGCGACCATCAACCCACTCGCCCACGTACTTGTTGCCGGAAGCGTAGTAGGAGGTGCCCTTGCCGTGTACCTTGTCGTCTACCCACTCACCCTCGTATCTCCCGCCATCGCCGTAGTGGTACTGGCCGTAACCGTGACGCTTGCCGTGGACCCAGTCGCCATCGTATTTCTCACTGTTGGGATAGACAAGCGTACCCTTGCCATGCATCAGACCGTTTTCGATCTCGCCAGTATAGACTAATGAACCCATTTGGCGCCAAGTTTTTGTTTGCTTCAAAATTTGACTTTGAATGACTGACTTCCCAAACTTACAATACCCAAACCAGAGGTCGCATACAAAGTACGCCTTACTACTACAACCGAATCATCCACACGCCAATTTCTTCTTGTTTCTATAAATCAAATCCCCCCTCGAGGAGTGACCTGTCGACTCCAATGGTGGGGATACGTCCCCGGGGGCCCGAAGGGAGCCCGAGACGGCGAGACGGCGCCGGTACGCCCTAGGCGCGTCCTAGTCAGCGACTTTGGACACTGGGACCAACTTTTAGCTGGACTGTTTTGTGAACGAGCAGCGCTCCGCCGTTGGCTTCAACAGGCATCCCAATCTCTGAAGGCGCGGATATTCAATTTACAGCCACTTGGCGATGGTCACGGCCTTCTGGACACCGTCCTCGAAGCTCTCGGCCTCGGTGTACTTGAGGCCGGACTCCCTGAGGATGCGACGCGCCTCGATGCAGTCCGTGCCATCCAGACGGATCACGAGAGGGACGTCGATGGGGACCTGCTTCAGGGCCTCGATGAGGGCGTTGGCGACCATGGCGGTGGACACGATACCGCCGAAGACGTTGACGAAGATGATCTTGACGTTATCGTTAGCGGCGAGAAGCTTGAAGGCCTCGATGGCAGCCTTGGCGTTGACACCACCGCCGAGGTCGAGGAAGTTAGCGGGCTTGCCGCCCTCGAGAGTCATGTAATCGAGAGTGGCCATCGCGAGGCCGGCACCGTTGACCATGCAGCCAATGTTACCGTCGAGCGTGACCCAGTTGAGGTCGAACTTGCGGGCCTCGAGCTCGAAGGCGTCCTCCTCGAGGGGATCGCGCATGGCGAAGATCTCCTTCTGGCGGTACGCGGCGCAGTCGTCAAAGTTGAACTTGGCGTCGAGGCAGATGGCCTTGCCGTCCATGGTCTCAGCGAACGGGTTGATCTCGACCTGGGTGGCGTCGGTGGCCACGAAGACGTCGTACAGCTTCTCGATCTGGCCGGCGGCCTGGGCAACGGATGACTCGGCGAACTTGAGCTCGCTGGCAATCTTGAGGGCCGTCTCGTGCGACATGCCCTTGTTGATGTCGATGGGGTACTTCATGATGGCGTTCGGGTTGGTGTGGGCGACAGTCTCGATGTCAACACCACCCTCGGTGGACGCGATCACGACGGGGCCACCATAGCCGCGGTCGTTGACGATGCCGAGGTACAGCTCGCGCTTGACGGGAGCGGCGTCCTCCAGGTAGACGTTACGGACAAGGCGACCATCGGGACCGGTCTGCTTGGTGACGAGGACCTCGTCGATCATGTGGCCGGCGAGCTCACCAACCTGCTTGGCGTTGTCGGCGAGGTGCACACCGCCCTTGAAGCCAGACTTGAAGGTGCCAAGGCCACGGCCGCCAGCGTGGATCTGAGACTTGACAACAAGCTTGCCACTGCCGTTCTTGAGAACGTCAGCAGCCTTCTTCTCGGCCTCCATGGGAGTTCCAGCAACCTCACCGATGAGGGTGTCGACACCGTACTTCTTCAGGAGCCCTTTGGACTGCCACTCGTGAATGGAAAGGTTTCTAGCGCCAATGGTCTTAGTAGCAAGGCTGAGCATGATTTC
>PPCM01001451.1_pt1 | contig 10744 bp, 5 predicted proteins | sample 1555541 | NCBI WGS metagenome assembly PPCM01 (sample SAMN05284479, study PRJNA326546) | Marine sediment metagenome, whole genome shotgun sequencing project. | isolation source: marine sediment | place: Germany: Wadden Sea | collected 2012-09-05 | reverse complement strand
TTACTTATTTCAAACTACAATTGAATTTATTGAGAAGATCATTCGAACCTATAAAATTTTTAAAGATTTCAGGGATCAACATCGGATTAGTTTTATTAATTTCATTAACTTGGAATTTGTTTGAGTTTTTATTCTATTCATTTGATAAAAATCCTAATGTATTGTTATTATTAACATCTGTATTGATCATATTAACTATTGCATTTTTCTCAGTTGGTCAATTATCTGCTTGGGTTATCTTATCTGAAGACAATTTGTTTAGAAAAGGGTGGAAACGTATTAATCAAACTTATTTCAAATACTTTTTATTAAATTTATTTTGGTTATTAATTTGGTCAATTCCTCTTGCGTATGTAATTAATGCAATTGCTGAGAATCAAGTTAATTTAATTTCAATAATTTTAATTTTAGCAATTACTAGTTTATTTTCATATTTTTCAATCCTATTAAATTATTTTTATGTGGCTTCCTACAAATTCATGGAATCTGTTAAGACTGCATTTAAATTTGGATTTACTAATATGCATAATTTTATTGTTCCATCAGCATTATTTTTATGTCAATTTTTATTACTATTAATAGTATCATCAGTATTATTTAGTTCATTAGGTATGATGTTAAAATCATTTTTAATTTTGATTTTATTATTAGTATTAATCTCATACTTTTTGTCATATTATAACAGATGTATTAATGTATTATTGAATAGAAATATTGAATAATTTTTTTTAATTCTTAATTTTATTTTTTTTATGTTATTTTTTTATGTTATTATTCTCTTATTCTCTATAATTTTTAAAGCAAAACCTTTAAATACGAGTAAGGGCTATTGTATTTAGTGAGGGATAGCTTTGGTTAGTCTTAAGAATAAAGGGATTTTACTGGTAACAGTATTTTTAGTATGTTTATTTTCTGTATCTGCTTTTAATGTAGAGTATGAATCAATAGAAAATAAAATAAACAGAGATGGAACAGCAAAATTTAAAGTGATTGTTGAAAACGATATGGATATCACTGATACGTTTAGAATTTATTCTGGCGATTATAAGTGGGACATGTTAACAGATCCTTTATCTGATTATTATTCTGGTTTTACAATTGGACCTAATTCTAATAAGGAATTAAAACTTTTCTTAAATCCTTATGATAGTTTATATCCTGGTAGATTTGGTGTAAGTGTAAATGTTAAATCTGAAAATACTGGTGTAATTCGACATTTATTTTTACCTGTAGATATTAAATCTCCTTATGGTGATGATATTGGTGAATATATTCCTGTAGTTATTATTACTGGAGATATTAATGGTAATAATTATGTTAATCCTAAAGAGACTTCTAAAATTACATTAAAATTAGATAATAGAAATTCAAGAAATATTTCATCTGCAACTATTGATATTTCAAATGATTTTTATGAAAAAACAATTCAAACTAATATTTTACCATTAGAGAAAAAGTATGTTGATTTCAATTTTGATGTTGATCCAAAACTTGCTCCTGGTGATTATAATTTTGACGTAGTATTATCTTTTAATAATAAAACTGTTGAAGATGCAGATTTCGCTTTTAGCGTACTACCATATTCCTCAATCGTACGTGATGATTCTGTTAAACATAGTTGGTTCAAATATGATAAAACTATCAATATTGTGAACGAAGGTAATATTAAGAATACTGATAGTATTAAAGTTGAAATTTCTTCAATTAAATCATTCTTTACTAAGTCTGAACCAAAGGCAGAAATTGTTAAAGAAAATGGTGCTAAATATTTAGTATGGGATTATCAATTAATTCCGTATGGTGATATTAACTTAAAATATACTGTTAATTACAGACCATTATTATATTTTATTTTAGCAGTAATTGCTTCTATCATCCTTTATTACTTGTTAAGAAGCCCAGTTGTTGTTAAAAAACAATCAATCAACATTAAGATGTATGACGGTGGATTATCAGAAATGAAAATTCTTATCCATGTTAAAAATAGAACTCCTAAAAACTATTCAGATATTGTTTTAGGTGAAAGAGTTCCAAATATTGCATCATACATTCCAACTGAATCAATGGGTAATATTATGCCTTCTAAAGTGTTAAAACACGATCAGAAAGGTACTATCTTAAAATGGAACTTAGAAACATTAGATCCTTTTGAAGAAAGAATCATTATCTATAAAGTGAAATCTAAATTAACAATCTTAGGTAGATTTATTATTCCATCTACTGTTGTGAAATTTAAAGATGACATGGACTCAGAATATGTTGTTCATTCAAACAAATTAAAAATAACAAATATCGGTAAAAGATAGTTATTTTATTTTTTTTATTTCTTATTTTATATTATTAAATCTACTTCTTAAAAATAATTTAATTTATTAGAAATATAATTAGTATAAAAATATTAAATAATACTTTGAAGAATAAGTAAAAAAACAGTCTCAGCAGTTACTTCCGTTCATCACATATCAGACGGGGATAACCTCATCATAGACCTATTTAATTATGAATGACCTCATATTGGTCTTAATAAAAAATATTTAGTTTGAAATAGTTAAATGACCATCTGCTTCAACAATTTTAAGTGTTCTTAAATCGTTAAGGATTAAATCACTTCCCATTAAGTAAAACTCTACGCTAACATCTTTAAAGTGTACTTTAGTGATGTTTTCGAATTCTAAACATTCTTTAGGAACTTCATTTGATAGGTGTGGGTCGTTAACGTCAAAAATGTTAACAATACAATTATACTTTTCATCTCCAACTTTCTTTCTTGCAATAACAGCGGATTTTGTTTTGTATTCCATATTTAATAGTTTTTTAAATTACTTTTTAAACGTTTTGTTTCTGCGCGGCTCAATTTGTTATTTTATTCAATTTTTAAGGAATATTATATTTTATTTGGTTTCAAGTCAATGATTTTGTTACTTCTCCCCAAGAGAAATGTCTGTACTTATTTCTAGAAGGTTACAAAATTTTATAAAGTAAATTTCTCTTGAGATAGTAAGGGTGGACTTAACAGTCTGATTGAAACTTGATAGTATCGGGTGGTTTTAATCGAAAAAGAACAAACTCAAAGAGACATAGAGGCTAATTTAGAACTTTTGAAACGTCTAAGTTCTAAAATGGAAGAGAAACGTGATTCTTTTATTGAAGAATATATTCTTAATTTGAAAAACTCAGGTCTACTTAGAGAGTTTGTTGAAAATACTAACGCTTCTTGGAACCATGAAGATTGGTTAAATTTCTTAAATAAATTAACTGAACTAGGTTATGAAGCAATTACTCCTGAAAAAGTTGGACATCTACTTGAAGAAGATAGAGAACAATTTTTTAAAGAAGCTGCAAAGCTTGAAAAAATTTCTGATTGTAAAAAACATTTAATTGATTCTAGAATTGCATATAATTTTATTTCTGCAAACCATGGTAATGGTAGTTTACAAGAATTTTTAAAAGTTTTAAGTAATGATGAATATGATTATGGATTTTTAGAATTAACTGAAATTTCAAATCATTTTGAAACTGAAAAAAATAATTATTTTATTGATGCTGCAAAAGCTCATTTTGAACAAAAAGCTGAAGATAATTCTAAAGAAGCAATTGAAGATACTAATGTTGTAGAATCAGTTGTTGAATCAACACCTGCTGCTCAAGAAGAACAAAAAATTGATGAAGTTCAAATATCTAAGTTGTCCGAAATTGAAACTAAAGATAAATTTATTCAAAATGAAAAAAATCTATTAGAAAAAGAATTATCAATTTTAGATAAAGAACAAGATGAAGTTAAGAGACTTGCTGAATTGAATAAAGAAAAGTCTGACGAGCTTGTTAATGAACAAAATAAATTATTATCAAAAATCTCAAAACTTGATAGAAAAGAACGGGAAGTTTTAACTATTGAAAAAGATATTGAGACTCAAAAATTAGATCTAGTTAATGTAAAAAAACGTGTTTATTCTGATTTAAGACTAGCAGAAAAAAGATTAGATAATTTAGAAGTTGAGTTAAAAACTAAAACTGAAGAATTATTAGGTGTTTCTAATTTAGTTGAATTAAGACAAGCTTTAACTGATGAAAAAAATATCTTACGAAAAGAAAAACATTCTTTGAATAGTAAAGAAACTAGTCTTGTTGAATTATCTGAAGCTTTAGAAAAAAGATCATCTGAATTAGAATCTGATAAGAATAAATTAGATGAAAAAGAGACTACTTTGAACGAATTATTCTCAGATTTAGAATCCCAAAAGGATTCTTTAGTTTCTAAAGAAAAATCATTATTAAATTTACAATCTGAAGTTGAATCAAAAACTGATTCATTGGTTTCATTAAAGTCTGATTTAGAATTAAAGGCTAAGAAATTAGCATTAGGTGAAAAATCATTAGTTAATAAAGAAATTTCTCTTAATGAATTAGATAAATCACTTAAAATAAAAACTAAATCTTTAGAAAAATCTAATTTAAAATTAGAAAAACAAATTTCAGAAAAGGAATCTAAATTAATTTTAATTAACGAAGAAGTTAGTTTATCTGAATCTAAATTAAGTAGTATTCATGGTCTAATTAAACTTAATAATACTGAATTATCAAAAGTAAAAAAAGAGCATGATAAACTATATTCCGAAAACTTATCATTATCAACTAGTATTGAAATAAATGAATCAAAAGTTTCAGAATTATCTACTGAAGTAAACTCACTTGACTCTGAATTAAATTTTAAGAAAGGTGAACTTAAGAAATTAAAAACTGAATATACTAATAAAATTAAAGCAGTTGATAAATTAGATTCATCTTTAATTAAGAAAGAATTAGAATTAAAAGATAGGGAAGATACATTAAATGCTAAATCTTCAGAATTAAATGCTAAAGAGGCTTTATTATCTAAATTTGAATCAGATTTAAATAAAAAGTCTAATGAAATAGATGCATCCGAAGCTTTCTTGAATGAAAGAGGAGAAACTTTAGCTAAATTTGATGAAAAATTATCTATTAAAAATAATAATTTATTATCTAGAGAAAAAGAATTATTAAATCAAGAAAAAGTTATGAAAAAAGAATTTTCTAGAATTAATAAAGAATTGAATTCATTAAATCTTAAAGTAAATGTAAAAGAATCAGAATTAAATGGTTTAATTGCAAAACTATCTGAAATAAAAAAAAATGTAAAATCTTCTGAATCTGATTTAGATTCTATCGAGAATCAAAAAAAAAAATCCGAATTAGAAAAAAATGAATTATTATTAGATATTTCTAAAAAAAAAGATGAACTTAGTAAATTTGAGACAAGTTTGTCCTTGAAAAAAGATAATTTAAACTCAATTATGTCCGATATTAAATCCTCTGATAAAAAGCATAAAAATATTGAAAAATCTATTACTGATTTATCTCAAAAAAAAGATAATTTAAGTGATAATGTCAAATCAATTTTATCAACTATTTTAGATAATGAAAAAAAGGCAGTTAAATTAGAAAAAACTATTTCAGAATTATCATCTTCAAAAACTAAACTTTCAAAAGAATTATCTGATTTAAATAAATTGTCCGATAAGAAATCTGAAGATATTGGTAATAAGGAACAGGAATTATCTAGTTTAAATGATATTTTATCTGAAAAATCTACTGAGTTAAAATTAGTTTTATCTAAGATTAAATTATCTGAAAAGAAATCTCAATCTCTTAACAATTCACTATCTGAATTATCTGTTAAAAAAACAAATTCACAATTAGATATTAAATCAACTTTATCTACTCTTAATGTTTATAAAAAAGAAGTTATGAAATTAGAAAAATCAATTGCAAATTTAACTGGTTTTAAAATTAAAATATCAAAAGATATTGCGAAATTAGATCAATTTTCTATTAACAAAAATAAAGAAATTCAAGAAAAAATTGAGCAATTAAATAATGAAATTTTGAAAAATAAAGCTTCAGAGCTTGAACTTAAAGAGTTAAGACATCAAATATCACAGGATGAAATTGATTTAAAAAATAAGAAAAAGGAATTATCTCTTGATAAAAAAGAAATTTCTAAGAAATCAAAATTAATTGATAAAAATTTAATTGATATTGAATCTAAAAAATTCAAATTAGTTGAAAAAATTTCAAATCAAAAATCTATTGAGAGCGATCTTAAGAAATCACAATTAAAATTAAACAAGGAATTAGCTGACCTTGAAAATCAAAAATCAAAATTAGTTAATTTAGAAATTGAACTTAAAAATAAAGAATCTAATTTGAAAAAGTTAGAATCAACTCTTGATGCAAGAGAAATTGAATTAAAACAATCTGAAGAGAAATTAAGTGAAGAATTAGAACAATTAATTTCAATATAGAGGATAAAATGGACTTAAAACAAAAAATCTTAGACACACAAAAACATTTGGAAGCAATTAAACAAGCTAACCAAAAAAAAGAGAAAGAGCTGAAGAAATTAGAATCTAAATTACTTAAGAAAGTAACTAATTTAGATGATAAGGAAAAGCAGTTAGTTGGTTTAGAAGCAGATTTAGGACTGGAAAAAAAAGATTGTCTAAGTTTAAGAAAGTCCGTTAATGTAAAGCTTGAAAAGTTATCACAAATGGAAGCTGATCTTGCGAAAAAAAGTTCAGAATCATTAAAAAAAGAGTCCAAATTATTGAAAGATATTGAAAAATTAGAATTAAAACATAAATCCATTAAAATTGAAATTATTGACTTAAATAAAATCAAGGTAGAACTTGTAAATTTCATTAAAGCTTCAGAATCAAACTTAATTAAATCAAAATCATCAATTTCAGAAAAAACTGCTGAGTTGAAGAAATTGACTGATTTAAATTCCAAAAAGAAAAAGGAATTGAATAAAATTTCTAAGGAAATTAAAAACAAAACTTATGATCTCTATGCGTTTGAGAAAGACTTACTTAATTTAGATTCTAGTCTTAAAGATAAAGAATCTGATTTATTTAAGTTAGATTCAGTACTTGAAAAACGTGAATTAGCTTTAAAGAAAAAAGAAATTGCATTTTTAGAAAAGTATGATAAGTACGCTCATTTAGAATCTAAATTAAAGGATGATATTGATGCTTTTGAAGCTGAATATAAATCTAGACAATCTGAACTAAATGATTCCATTTCTGATGTTGATAAAAAATCTTTAGAATTAAAGAAATTAGAATCTAAATTACTTTCAGAAGATAAGCGGTTAAATGAATTATTAACTTCTATTAAATCTGAAGAAAATAAAATTCATAAATTAAAGACAAATTTTTCATCAAATAAAAGTAATTTAATGAAAAATATAAATAAGAAAGAATCCGAATTATTAAAACTTGATTCTGATTTGAAAACTTTACAAACTTCATTAAAAGCTCAAGAAATTGCTCTTGCTAAAAAATCAATTGATTTAGATAAAAAATCTTATGAAATTAATTCAAAAGATGCTCAATTTAAAGCAGACTATAAAGAAAAGTCAGCAGAGCTTAAGAGTTTGAACTCTGAATTTGACAAAAAACAATTAGAATTTAAGTCAAAAAATAAGGATTTGGATGCATTAGTGAAAACTATTAAGTCTGAAGAATTAAAAATTAAAAAATTAGCTAGTGACTTTGATTCAAATAAAAAAGAATTAGTTGCTAATTTAACTAAGAAGGAATCCGATTTATTGAAATTAGAATCTGACTTGAAAACTTTAAAAAAATCTCTTGATAGTAAAGATGATCACCTTAATGATAAGGCTCATGAATTACATAAAAAGGAAAGTGCTATTGCTTCTATGATTTCTAAAAAGCAATCTGAATTGAAAAAGAAGATTGATTATACTGAATCTCAGATGGTTGATAAATTAAATGCAAGAGAATCTGAATTAGAAGAAAAACATAACTTGTATGCAATTGAATATAGAGAGAAATCTAAAGAATTATCAAACTTAAAATTGGATTTATCTGAACGTAAAGATTCACTTGATAAACAAGAATCAAACTTAAAAGCAGAATCTGCTAAACTTAAAGATTTCATGAATTTAATTCAAAAAGAAGAAAAAAGAATTCATAATCTTAAACAAAATTTCGATCGAAATAAAAATAATTTATTGAAAAATCTAGACTTAAAAGAATCCGAAATTAAACAAATGACTAAGGATTTAGAATCTAAAGAAAATGAGTTAAATAAAGATAGATCAAAATTTGATGTTGAGTTATCTAAGTTTGAATCAGAAAAAGATGATTTAGTCTTACAGATTGAAAAATTAAAACTTGAAAAGTTAGCATTTGAGAAAGAATTAACTGTCGATAAAAATACTTTAGTAATTGAAAAAAATGATTTTAATAAATTAGCTAAAGAATTAGAATTAAAAAAGTTAAATATTTCTAATCAGCAAAGTAAATTAACTACTGACCTTAAATCTTATGAAAATAGTTTATCTGAATTAACTAAGAAGGAGGCTCAAATTACTTCTAAGTTAAAAGATTTAGATAAAAAGGAACATAAGGTAAATACTAAGGAACGATCTATTACACTTAAAGAAATGACTTTAGATAAGCGTAAAAATGATTTAAACACTCTTGAGAAAAATTTAGAGTTAGAATCAAGTAAACTTTCTAAAGCTATTAAATCAAATATTAAATTAAAATCAGATCTTGAAAAAGAGAAAATTAAGTTAAGATCAGATTATGATAAGAAGAATGTTGAATTAAAAAATAAACTAGTTTCTTATGTAGAAAAGGAACAAAAAGTTGAAAAAAATAAACTTCTGTATTTAGATATTGAAAGAGAGAAAAAACTTGTTAATGATTTAAAATCTGAATATGATCTAAGATTGTCTGAATTAAATAATTCATATGAAGAATTAGATAATAAGATGCTAGATTATTTAGGTAAAGAATCTGCATTAAATGAGAAAGCTCGTAAAGTTAAAAAATCAGAAAAGCATGCTGAATTAAGAGATAAGGATCTTGCTAAGAAGTATGAATCATCCTTGAAGGAAAAGGCAAAGATCGAATTAAAGTTTGCTGCTTTAAAGGAAAAAGAATCTAAGGCTGAAGAATTATTTAAAGAAATTATATCTGAAAAAGAAAAATTAAATTTAGAAAATACTAATTTGAAATCAGATATAAAATCATATCAAAATAAATTATCAGATTTAGAAACTAAAGATAAATTATTAGAATCAAAATTATCTGAGTTAAATAAATTAAATGATGTTCTTCAAAGTAAGGATTCTGAATTATTAACTAAGAATTCAGAACTAAAATCTACTAGTGATGAATTGAAAAAGGTTGAATCAGGATTAAAGAAGAAATATTTAGACTTAGAGAAAAAGGAAACTTTCTTAGATAAAGATCTTAAGAAGAAAACAGTTAAGATTTCAGAACAGGATGCTTTAATTAAAGATTTAAAATCAAAATTAAAAGTTATGTCATCTGAAATGAAAGCTAATAAACTTGAAAAAGATTACTTGGCTGATTTAGAACTTACTTTAAACAATAAGGAATCAATGCTTAAGGTTAAAGAAAAAGATATTGAAAAACATATTAAAAAACTTGAATCTGAAGAAAAGCTTGTTGAATCTGAATTATCTGATCTAAAGAAAATTGAAGCTAAAGAAAAAAAGGCTTTAAAATCTATCAAATCTAAGGCAAAGGTAACTCCTAAAGTTACTAAAAAAGCTGTTAAGAAAGAAAGTGAAGATTATTCAAAGCATCCACAAGTAATCTCATTACATAAGTATGTAACTGATGCTATTGATTCAGGATTTGATAAATCTGAAATTAAGGTTAAATTAAAATCAGTTGGTTGGAATGAAAAATATATTGAATATGTTTTTTCCAATCTTTAATTTTTTTAATTAATTATTTTTATTTTATCTGGAAATATTACATTATCTTTTGATTGAATATTTCCTATAATTTCTAATTTGATTTTATTATTTTTGATTTTATTTAGTATTTCATATTCTGATTGGCTATTATTACTATTGTAATAATCATTATTTGATAAATTTTGATAGATTTTACTGTTATTATGTTGTTTATTGAAGTTTTTTTTATTGATAATTATTGTATATTCATCGTATTTTGGAATTTTTAGTATTATATATTTTTCATAAATTTGATAATCTGTTATGCGATTTGTAAGTTTTATTTTATTTGAATCTGATATATTTACTTCATTAAATTCAATATATTCTGCTTTTGAAATTATTGTTAGAAAGAATAATCCTAAGATAAGACAAATTATTGATATTTTTTCTAATTCTTTATCTGATATTAAACATACCATATGTTAATTATGATGTCTATTTTAAAAGAATTCATGTCTAAAAAATCGTATATTTAACGAGAAAAGCACATTAGGATTACTACTATTGAATAGAAAACATTATAAATAAGTTTTTGTTATCATAAATTATTATCTAAGTGGGGTATATTATGAAAGTTTCAAATATTATTATTACAATTGTACTTGCAATGAGTTTATTCTTAATTGCTGGATGTACTACTGAAGTTTCTGAAGACTCTAATGTTGAAGTAGAACCTGTTTTTACAGCTCAAAAAGAAATTCCAACACCTTTAATTAAAGTTGTAAATTTCAATGCTGAAAATGGTTTTGACTTAGACAGAATTGAGTTAGAAGAAGGTCAAACATTAAAATTAGAAGTTTTAACTGAAGAAGATTGTTTATTTGATTTAACTGGTATTTCAAATTATGATCTTTCAAAAGAAAATCCTAACAGAGTTACTTTAGAAGATTTACCAAAAGGTAAGTATTATTTAGGTTG
>PPCM01001450.1_pt1 | contig 10750 bp, 7 predicted proteins | sample 1555541 | NCBI WGS metagenome assembly PPCM01 (sample SAMN05284479, study PRJNA326546) | Marine sediment metagenome, whole genome shotgun sequencing project. | isolation source: marine sediment | place: Germany: Wadden Sea | collected 2012-09-05 | reverse complement strand
GGTCGGACTGGCTCGCAAATATTCAGACTTTTTTCACGTTTTCTTGAACGTGCTTGTGACAGCCTGCGAAGTATCTGCGAAGTTTGCGATCTCGCAATGGATCAAGCTGTATGAGCGATAGACCATCCGATGTAGCGTCTGACGAGACACACAGGCGAGACGTGCTGGGGCGCGACGGCTCAATTCAACTCGACGGGGAGACCATCCTCTTTCTCATCGTCGATGACGAGCCAGTTGTTCGCAAACGGATCCGTTCTTTAGTCACCAAGGCGATGGGCGACGCCGCGTACGACATTGTGGATGTGGACGACGGGTTGGTGGCCGCCGAGGTCGTCAAGGCCGTCGGCGGCATCATCCCGATGTGCATCTTTCTTGACGTCCAGATGCCGGTGTTCGATGCCCAGCGCTTCCTCCGCCTGATGCGGGAGGACGTGCCCAACTCGTTCGTGGTGGCCATGTCGTCCGACGAGGTTGACATTGACGCCAACGAGTTTGTTCTCAAGCAAAACATCCGCCGAAAGACCATCCGAGCAACCATTGAGAACGCAACGGCATTTCTCAGGGACACTGACGTCGAGACGGATGACGACAAGGCCGAGACGCGGCACGAGCTCGTCAGCCAGATCATGGAGCGGCTGGAGATGCTCGAGCTGCTGCGGCCCGCGATGCAGGACAGTTCGATCGGCCAGTTCGACTCCATTCTCGACCACGGCCGGCAGCTGTTCGGGACTGGCGAAGACTGTCGGCTCCGTTCCATGGACTTTGATGGGACGACCCTCTCGAACGCCGACCTTGTGGCCATCCCCATCCTCATTATGGACGAGCTCGACATGTTTGACCGCAGCAAGGACCTGCACATCTCGCGTCGCTCCTTCCTGCGCCTCATCGTGCTGCTGCAGGAGCAGGGCTACCGTCGAAATCGATACCACAATTTCCGGCACGCGATTGATGTGGCCCAGGCCTGCTTCGCCTTCATCTCATATGAGCCTCTGCGGGTCATGTTGTCGAAGCTCGACATTTTCACGCTAATTATCGCCGCTCTTCACCACGATGTGGGGCACGTCGGCCGGTCTAACGTCCAGCTGCTCAAGGACCACGACGTCCTGGCCATGCTGTACTCGTCGAGCGTGCTGGAGTCGTTTCATTGCAGTTACTTCATCCGCATCCAGAATAACGACTCCTTTTCCCTACTTCACCACATGGACCACGATACACGATGCCACATCCTCCGTCAGGCCGTCATGCTCATCCTGTCCACGGACATGAGCTACCACTTCGCCATCACCAACGCCATCAAGGCGCGGCGGGACGGCACAATGCCGTCCACAGACATCATCAACCTAATTCCGGCCTACAAGTCCAACAAGTACCACGTCAAGTCGCGCGCAGCCCGCCGAATGTCAATGGAACAGTCCGAGACGTCTGTCCCCACCAGCGGGTCCTCCCCGGCGGTCGGGGCGCGACGTCGTCTCTCGGTTATCTCCCTCGACTCATTTGATGAAATCAGCGAGTACGCCGTCACCAGCTACGACGGCACGGCGGACGATGCCGCGCGTCCTGGCGCCCCCTGCGTGCCGTTCTCCCCCGCGATTATCGAGGACCGGCTGCTCCTGCTCGTGCTTATCATCAAGGCTGCGGACATCTCCAACTCTGTCAGACCGCCCAAGGTTTGCCAATTCTGGTCAGATTGCATCGCCGCCGAGGCCTGCCTTCGCGATCCTGAGCAGGCCCGCAAGATGAGCTACAGTTTCATGGACTCTTTCGCCAAAGACCTGTTCGAGGTGCTTGTCGAGATGGGAGTCGCACCAGTATCTCTCACCAACAGACTTCGTGAGAATATGTTGCCCCTCATCACCCGGCAGTCTGGCCCGACCACTGCGGGCGTCCTCGGGCTCGGTCGGCGCCCATCCTCCCACCCTTCTGCCGCTCGAAAGAGCTGAATAAAAATATTTAATGGCAACAAATTAGCAACAAAGTCGGAGTAGCCAGAAGGATATGAAAGGCAAGGTAACTATCCGTATTTACATATCAAGTGTCGATCTCTTCTTCGCAAGACGCTCTGAACCCCTCACGTACTCCGTAGCCACACACGTTCCTTCATTCAACGAGTCCCATAATCCTTTCTCGTCGTGAAGACTTTCGTCCTTCACAAGGAATGTGTTGATCCGCTTCGCTGCAGCTACGGCAGATTCCTCCGAGGCGTGCGTGAAGGTGTATATCTTGTCGCCCTAGACCAGTTCCGATTTTTACGGGGTGTACGACTTGGGGTAAGCCCCGATGACCCTGACGAACATATACATGTGGTATAACTCGCTTGGCACGCTCCTTTAGAACGAGCTGCCGTGATGTATCAACACGTATCCGTTGGTCATCACAAGTAGCCTTTCTGACAATGGGGGCCTGAGACGCATTCTTGGGGGAGGAGGCAACGTATGGTCTGCCCTTCTAGTACAAACAGAGACATCCTGCTGATGCGAGAGTAGCTGTACATCACAGTCACACTAACTGTGCCCTCCTTTGCGGCTCTAAGTGCTCGACCAATCTTTGACTGTCTCACTGTGTGTTGAGCCAATCGCTTGTCTGCCATCGCTTGATACAGGGCCTCAAGTGGGCGGGCTCGATCTACAAGTGCCAGGGCCTTAAGGGAGCGCCTGTGCTTCTTTGCAAGTGGGCTGCCAAAGCGCGCCATGGTGCTACCCACGTATTGGATCTTGTTATTGATCCAGATCGCATAAACCACGCCATAACCAAAGAAAGCCAAGTGGAAAATGTTGTCGTCTTCGACGGTCGGATCTTGTTGTTGGCAGCGGGGATCGATGCACTTCATCAGTATCTCCTCTCCTTTCTCTACGAAGCTTTTCCAATCGCCGGCCGATTGGTTAGGTTGACCTTGAGATAGCGCCATCTTGTGGCACAATTATCGTTCGATCGGTCGGGAAGCAGTCCAGTGTCAATCAGACTGAGCCAAGCGCCATAATACACCTCGCCTTTCCGCTCAGGCGTCGGCTGGCGCTGATTGTTGGAGCCCCATGCCGCTATCACCTTGTCCTCGAAACTCCCCCAGACGGTCGTGTGGTGGGAGGTACCCCCTCTGACATCTGCTATGAGCTTATTGGCCGTCGATTTCGCGACCCTGTACTTATCCGCGATGATGAAAGAAAAGCCACGCGGCAACTTTCCCTTTTCGCGCTCCTTAACAATGCAACTCCTTAATCTGGAGGTCCAGCTCAGACTGCCACATGCCCATGATCTATACCCACCCTTTCGCAAGAACCCTCGTAAATATTTGCGAACCTCCGGTGTTTGAAACGCGGGAGGTAATGCTGACTGATATGTTTCTATTTGTGGCCGCACGGAGCCTGCGGAACTCAATGATCGACATTTTCATTAGTGTCATCCCACCCCAGCGGTAGCTCGTGCAGGGGATAGATGGTGTTTGATGGCCATTTTTTTCTTATCGCTCTCTTTTCGATTACTAGAGTAAAAATTATTCGCACCGACATAGATGGGACTTCGCGCAGTTCGCCGTCCGACTCTGAGACCGATCCGTCTGTATCCGCACTTATTTTTAACGCCCCGTGTCTTTCATGGAAGGTTTATCGACTTGTCATTTATAATAATGCAGCAAACAAAACGCAACAGCCGCCCAGTGTAGTGAACCCACATCTCAGTTCCATCACGGGCGTGCTCGATGTCACAAAAATCTTCACACAATCACAAGAGTCATTCATCAACATGAGTGAGCCCGAGGCTATATCGCCGTCTGATGCTGAGATGTCGGACAAATCCACGGGTAAGACGGTATCCGACGCCAGTGACGCCGCTGACGCGTCGTTTGCCCCGTCAACCCCGACCATGATGGTGGACGAAGTCGCTGTTTCCGTGAACGAGATTACGGACCCATCTGTTGCCTACTCATCCAGTGGCGGTCAAAATGAAGTGGATTATAGCCCACCATTTGACTACATTATTGTTTTCACCCCCAAGAAGACGAACAAACAGTTTTTCCATCAGATGCTGACGTTTGATGCCGCCGAGATGGACGCCGACCGGCTCATGAGCCGCATGCGGTCCTCATCCAACCTTCGGAACACGTTTGTTTCCATTCTTCGTCTGGCGGGCCTAAATGTCAAGCAGAGTGAGTACCGCCAGGGCGGGCTGCTCGTCATCAAACTTGGAGCCAGCGAGGATACGTTGATGAGGCTGGCCGAGGAGACCCAGCTGCCCAAACGAACCCTGGACGGGTGGTGGGAGCCGTACTCTGTGATGAACGCCGACTCGTTCGAGCTGACCAAGTTTAACACCAGATTCCACGCGCGCGAGAGGCAGCATCTGTGAGTCACCAACTGCTATACAGCTAACCCAGTATCCTGCACGCGATCTACTCCTCCAAACTCTTCTCGCATGACGAGCGGAGCACGTACCGAATGGAAAGGATCATCTCGCGCGTTGTGCCCATTCACCACAGGACTGAGCTCAGCCAGTTCTACCACAGGTGGCTCAAGGCCCCCACCTTGAGGCACCATGCCAAATACCTCGACCATGTCCGAGATTACGTTTGTCCCACGCCACTTGTTTTCTTTTATTCAGTTTGGCGAGGAGGTTTCGTTCTATTTTGCGTTCATGCTGTGCTACACCGCGTGGCTGCTCCCCCTGGGTCTGGTTGGCCTTGTGCTGCATCTATTCCGGCTCTTTAAGATCAGCACCGCCCAACCCATCTTCGATCTCCTTGTAATGGTCTGGATGAGTGCCTTCCTGGAGGTGTGGCGCCGTAAGGAGCGGATCTACGCCCACAGATGGGGCACCATTAATGATTCCGACGATGCCAATAAGATCCGGCCCCAATTCGACGCGCCTGTCGTCCTCAACCCCGTCAGTCCCCCCTTATCGCCCTCTAACACAGAACACAGGTCAGTACGAACGGTCCTTCCCGCCCTACAAGCGGCGGCTGCGGCAATACCTCATCTCCTACCCGATACAGGCAGCCATCCTCCTCGTGATCCTCGTGCTGCTGTACTTTGCCATCAACACGGGTGCGCTGCTCGCCCTCGTCCCTTACCTCCGTGTCGTCGCGTGGATCATGTCCCCGCTGTTCTACGGCATCTTCATTCCCCTTCTCCGTGCCGTGTATCGCCGTGTCGCCATCGCCATGAACCAGTTTGAGAATCATCGCACGATTGCCAACTTCGAGCTGTCGCTGGCCTGGAAGTTGTTCACGGTGCACTTCATCACGGTCAACGTTCCGATCTTTTACACCGCGTTCGTCCTCAAGTCGGATTCGGAGTTGCGCGCCCTCATTCTGGGGTCGTTCATCATCAGCCAATTTTCAGGGCTCTTTGCAGAGATCTTCATGCCGTTCTGGAAGAAGATCACGGCCTTCGTCCATTCACGCATCGCCATTCGAAGCCCCAACATCATTGCCGACATCCGCCCCAACCTCGTCCAGCAGTTCTTCAGCTGGGTCTGGTTCCGTTCTGACGACATGGTCGACATGGCCAATCAGATCGGGGCCATCAGCCTGCTGTCTCACTCCTTCCCATTGGCATCAATGCTGGCCTTCATCAACAACTTCTTTGAGATCAAGTCGGACATGTTCAAGCTCGCCCGTCTCTGTCAGCGGCCCCGTGCCATGTCGTCGTCGTCCATCCATCCGTGGCTCACCATACTCGTCGCGCTGTCATTCGTGGCGGTCACCACCAACGCTATCTACATCTCAATCTCAGATTCGCGGTGGATGGCATCATTTGAGATGTCGACTCGCATTGCCATAGGGATCATCATCGAGCACATCGGGTTCGTCCTTAAGGTCTTGTTCATGGCCATCACACCCACCACCCCGCGCCGCATCGCCAAACGTCTCGAGGAGAACAGACTCCGTGCTAACGCACGAGGCCCGGGCTCCCCTGCACGCTCCATCGCACAGAGCCAGCAGGACTTCATGGCCATGCTCTCCCCGGGTGGCGAACCCATTCTCAACAGCGCGGCGATCGACATCGATGAGGTCGGCGAACTTACCGACAGCGATTGAGGGATGTCACGGGTCACTATGTGGCAAATGGGAATTGTATCACCGGAGAACACCATGCTCTTCACTCTTCAAGAATTACTTCAGTCGGATCCACTGGCGGTCAAGCCAGTGTCTGTTGGAAGCGAGGAAGATCTGTTATAAATCTGGAATAAATGCGAAAACGCGACCAGATAATCATTGTGCCGATACATCCATATGATAGTGTTACACGTACTATGGCACGAAATCCAGACTTGCTCCTAATTTTTTATAAATGCACTTTTAAGAGGTTGTTGACCGAAAAATGTCGCCAAATGGCGAATTCGAAACCTCCATTCAGGTTTCCGTCAGGGTTCGGCCAGAAACAACAAAAGAATACGGCCTAAGGCCAAAATACATGAATTCACTGCCCGTTGAGGTTCATGAGAACGGAGTTTTGCTTCAAGACCCAGATGTTGGGCCACACCACCGCGGGAGGCGGCAAAGGGAGTTCATATTCGACCATGTGTTTGGAGAGCGGTCCACCAACGAGCAAGTTTACAATGCTACCGCGAAACCACTAGTTGCTCGAGCCTTTGACGGGTATAATGGCACGTGCTTCGCGTACGGAGTTACTGGCGCAGGGTTTGTACCACACCACGCATATCAGCTTATTCAGCAAGACCTACACGATGATTGGGAACTCTGCAGTGAAGGGGCTCATCCCACTAGCGAGCGAGGACATGTTCCAGGTCAAAAGAGAGCGCACGGACCTCAAGGTGTCCATCCGCATGTCTTACCTGGAGATCTACAACGAGCATCTCCGGGATCTGCTGACGGTGCGGTCCGAGGCCCTGGACATCGCTGAGGATCCTTCCAGGGGTGTCATAGTGCCGGGTCTGTCCGAGAAGGAGGTCACAACAGCCTCCCAGGTGGGAAGCCTCCTTAGACAGGGCCAGATGAGACGTAGCACGGCCCCCACCGGTGCCAATGAGGTGTCGTCCCGGTCCCACGCGGTGATCATCTTCACGGTGGTCGCCAAGGCCGACGGTAAGGACCCGACGTCTGCCAAGTTAAGCATGGTAGATCTGGCGGGCAGCGAGCGCGCGGCCGCCACCGAGAACCGTGGGATACGGATGCAGGAGGGCGCAAACATCAACAGGTCGCTACTAGCACTCAGTAATTGTATTAATGCGCTTGGCGATATGGCAAGCAGGGGGAAGCGATCGTTTGTCCCGTACCGCGACTCCAAACTGACGAGGCTCCTCAAGGACAGCCTGGGCGGCAACACGATCACTATGATGGTGGCTAATGTGCCCCCCAGTGCCTCGTACTTCGAGGAGATCCTGAACACACTCAAGTACGCGTACAGGGCCAAGTGCATCAAGAAACAGATCAAGCGGAACGACGTTCTCCAGCATACGACCCCCGCCCAGTACGCGGCCATCATCGGCAGCCTCAAGAGGGAGATCGAGCGGCTCAAGGCGGGCGGGGCGGCGGGGCCCCGTGGGAATGGCGTGATGGTCGACCTATCCGATATCCCGACCAGACCCGTCGCCGCCATCGATGCGGAACGCACCGAGGCCGCCAGCGCCGTCCTAGAGGCCGAGAGACTGGTGACGGAGGCGAGACGCGAGGCGGAGGAGGCCACAGAGGCCGCACACGACGACACCAGTCGGGCACGGTTCGACCAACTGTCTCGGGAGCTGCTGGACAACTTCCAGACGGTGTTGAGCTTGAGATACCATATTGCCCAGGACGACAGGTTACTGGCCGACAAGAGACGCAGGTTGGAGGAAATCGCCCACGACCCCGCCACACGCAACTCGGCCGACGGGCGACAGATGAGGCTGGAGCTGAACGCCCACATCACCGAGCTCGAGCAGACCCGGACCCACAAGGTCGGGCGACTGGAGGCCGAGGAGTCGAAGAGAGAGCACCTCCAGACCGAGCTGCACAGCATGAAGACGTCCACGCGCGACGAGGTCCTCACGCTGCAGGTCAAGCTGGGGGACGCCGCGGTCAGGGCCAGGTTGAGTCAGCTCGACGCCGCGAAGGCCAAGCAGGCCAAACTCACGGCCGAGCTTGGTGCGGCCAAGGTGGCGGAGCGTGTTCAGTTGGCCGTGAAGGACCACACATCGCCCCCGATCGTCCGACAGACAGACCCCGTCAGCCCCACCCGGGCCGCCCCCGCCCCGCCCATCGAGACTCCAGCGACGGCCCCCGTCAAGTCGACCCGACCGACCCACGTCGCCCCCACACCGACAGCGACCATCAACCTGGGGGGGAGGCCGTCAGTCACGCGGGCCATGCACTCCCAGCCCGCCCGCCCGACGTATACTAGTCGATACTCAGCAGTGACTCCGACCACCTACACGTCACAGCGGAAGACGGTCAGCAGTGGTGTCTATAGTACCCCAGCGGCCCACACGTCCCATTCCCATACCGGGGCAGGAGCGGGGAGCCACGCACGCTACACGTCGGCCACCATCTCCTCCCAGGCCAAGTCCCGCCCGATATCAGCCGCCCCGTACCGCACGCCCACCACACAGACCACCGGGGGCAGGCATAGACCGGTGTCGGCCTCAGTCCGTAGCGGGCTGGGGGCCACCCCTTCTGACCGATACGCCACCCGCCCCCCCCCCACTGCGTCGGGCATCGGGGCCGGGTCGGGTGGCGGATACCAGTCGCGGGAGTCGCGTCTGACGCTCCTCCATCGCATGGCCCAGTCCACAAACCCCACGACCAGCTATTCCTCTCGGCAGATGGCGGGCACCAACCCCGCCCAGCCGAGGGCAAGCGCGTTCTCCCCTACCATCGGGCGAACGGGTCTGGATCGCGATTTGCAATCCAAGTGGACGGCGCTGCAGCAATCCCACAAGGCGCTCGGATACAACGGGGCAAAGTGAACTGACGTTTTTTAGCTTTCGCTTTCAACGATAAATTTGTGCATTCTCAGATGCCTACCGTGAACAAGAGATGTCGGGGCTGAGTGCATGCCGCGCGAATTACGGAGTAGGTAGGCAGACGTAGGAGCAATAAACAGAACACATTTGACCAAATCGTGACTGACAGAAATAGTAACAATGAATGCCGCTTGTGTGGACCGGCCCCATCTCCCGTTCCATCAGATGCACACATCTTTGACGGTGAATTCAGGAGAATACCAATCTCTAAACAGCACAACTTTTTGTCTTAAACGTCCCCAGGCAGGTCAATATGGCCGATATACCCAGTATGGTAGTGGAGGTGGCGATCATCCGACATCACACTCGCTCACTTCTTCAAACCAAATCTGGAGTGTTCACCGCATTTAATTTTTTTTTTCAAACTCCTCAAACCGACACTTGTGATGTCTGATATTCCAAGCATGGTCGTGGAGGAGCGCCTCCATGCGCTCCACGAGATTGCACAGAAGAAGTTACAGCAGATCCGCGACAAGGAGAAGACGGATCTTCGTGATGATGAGGATAACCCCGTCACCTTCTCCCCATCCATCTCCAGACGGGCCCAGAAGATCAATCGGTCCGAACCCATTGAGAACCGCCTCATTGCGGAGGAGAAGCGGCGCCAGGTGCGTCAGCGGGACCGTATCAAGGCCCACATGATGCACGAGATGCCCGGGTCCCCCGTCATCACCGAGATGGCCCAGCGCATGACCCGCGACCGCCCCGCCAACGAGGCGCTATATGAGCTGTCGTTCCAACACCCCGCGCCGTCGTATCCCAGCCGCCCGTCCCCCTCGTCGCCAGTCAAGTCGCCGCGCGTCCATCACCCCAACATCTACCGTGAGATGCCCATCGAGGACGACCTGCTGCTACGAGATGAGAATCGGCGTCGGGCCCACGTGAAGCAGCTGTGGGAGATGGCACGGGAGGAGCGAGGGCGGCACAAACCCGTCATCAACCCGAGGAGCACACAGATCGCCGCGCAGATCAACGAGAGCTCGTTCGAGAGGCTCACCCGGCCCCGGACGGCCCCGACGCCCAAGCCCGAGTACCAGGACCCCGAGGCGACTTTCACTCCGCGGATCAACGCCACCAGCAAGCGACTGGACCGGACGCAGGCCCGCGGCGTGGCCCGCATGAAGCAGTACGAGGGCCGCACCCCGCGTACCCCGATGAAGACGCCGGCGGACCTCGACGAGGAGGCCAACACGACGTTCCACCCCAAGTTGACGGCGACACAGACCCGGGACGACGGGAGCGTGATCGATCGACTCAAGTCGTGGACCACCGAGCGCGAGGAGTCGATGGAGAAGCTGCGGACGCTGGTTAACGAGGAGAGGCACGCCGAGTGCACGTTCGCGCCGGCCGTGCGGTCCCCGTCGATAGCGTCAAGCCGTGCCAACCCCCCCAAGCAGGTGGGCGGCATCCCGCAGTTCCTGGCCCGGCAGCAGCGGGCGAGGGACGAGAAGGCGGCCAAGGAGAAGGCGCTGGAGGGTGGCGGGAAGGCGTGGCGCGCCCGGACCACCAAGGCCGAGGGCTTCCTCTTCGGCCACCGACCCAAGGCCATCAAGTCGCTTGTCCGGCCCAACGAGCGGCCCGCCCCGAGACGGAAGGTCAAGAAGAAGCCCGGGGAGGAGCCCGAGGCGGAGACCCCCAAGATTGTGGAGGAAGTGAGCCCCAGCCCGGGGGAGGCCGCGACGCCGGACGTGGAGCCCGAGGAGGAGCCGGCACTGACCGGGGTGCTGAGCGACTACTCGACGGTGATCTCGGCGACATTCCAGGACGCCAAGGTGCCCGAGGAGTACGCCAAGCGCCA
>PPCM01001449.1_pt1 | contig 10753 bp, 4 predicted proteins | sample 1555541 | NCBI WGS metagenome assembly PPCM01 (sample SAMN05284479, study PRJNA326546) | Marine sediment metagenome, whole genome shotgun sequencing project. | isolation source: marine sediment | place: Germany: Wadden Sea | collected 2012-09-05 | reverse complement strand
TGTGAGACAGTTACTTGAGAGAAGGATGAACTCATTTAATAAATAGAATCAAATCAATCGGATATAAAAAGCTCATCTGCCACACTCCCCCTTCTAGAGGGACAAGTCGGGGTTCTCCTCGAGGTAATCGTCGAGAGCCTCTAGGTCGCGCACGGCGGCGTATGGCAGCCACTCGTCGTCGTCGGCGGTGTAGCCATCCCAGCGGACGAGGAAGGTGGTCTCAGACTTGGTAGCGGCGGGTCTGTGATCGATGATCGCCTCTACCAGGTAGCTGTCGTCGTCGACGGCCGCGACCTCGCGGAGGTCTGCGGTGCGCGACGCGTCATAGGCTCTCAGGCGAGAGCCGTGGTAGGTGCGTTCGCGGCCGGTGGTCGCGGACAAGAGCTGGTACAGGTCGTTGGTGCGGGACGTGACCGTGAACGGCCCAAGGAGGTGAGCTTGCAGCTTGGACAGGCGGCGAGATGGATGCGTGACTAGTACGGTTGCGCCGATCGCGTGGCGGGCGCTGGGCTCAGGGCCCGGGTTGAAGGCTTGCTCCTGGTTGAGTCGAGCTGCCTTCATGAGGTCTTTCTGCACTGCGACTATGTCGCGGGGTGTTGGTGCCTCCCCCTCCTCAAACTCATCGATGAAGCCACGGTCCAAGTTGACGGCGCAGCCGAAGACCAATGCGGCGGGTGAGAAGCCTGTTGTACCGTGCGGCTGAGAGTTAATGATGCGCTGGACGAGCGGCAGGTAGAGCGACCACGTGGTGGTGACACGCATGTCGTTTGTCAGCACCGTCAGATGACGGCCTACCTCTTTGTTTGCCCGTTCAACGAGGCCGTTGGCCTGATGATGGTATGCGAGTGTGGCGTAGTGCCTGCAGCCCACGAAGAAGAAGAAGAATAAATTTATAGTGTTCGTCACTAGTAAAGCCCACGACTGGAACACGACGAGTTCCTGCCTTGGTTACCATATGAGGGAGTGTCCTATCCATTGGATTAGAGGTGGCGTAGGGCTTTCTATGTTGGTGTTTTCAGGGTCTGCTCAAGGTGCCGGGGGGCGTTAGACTACCACCCACAGCCCAGGGTCTGTCTTCCAGCTATAGCGTTGCAGCACCATAGCCTTCTGGCAGTCTGGGTTGTGGTGTTAAGGCGGCCTCGCCCAGGCGACCAGAAGCGTCTGAGAATTTGTCTGGTGTGCTTCGCACTGGCTGGTTTGACCGATCTTTTGTCTTGTAGTCCGTGCCTGCATCTCCTTTCACCAGGCGTTGGTTGTTAGGACCCCCGTCACCTGGCCTATCCCACAGCATCTCACCTTGCACTCCCCCCGACTCGCCTCTGCCAAGAGGGTCACACATCGTTGCTAGGGGTGCTCTTGCGAGCCTTCGCCCGCTGGTGGCAGGGTCTAGTGTTTGGTGGGGTTGCCTGGTATACTATCAGCCGGGGCGTTTGAGCTCGGGCTGGTGCCTTGCCCCAGGGCAGTCTACAAGTCATAGAGATACAAGACTGCCCTAACCCTTGGAGTTGAGCCCTGTCCGTCTGGATTCCCGGATTTGCGCCAGCTTGTGTTTGGTTGTGGTTGGCTGGTTACATCCGGCTGGTGTTCTAGTGTAGTGGTTGGGTGTTTATGTTTGTGTGTGACGGTTGGTATGTTTGTTTATAGCCGTGGTTTTTATACCAGGTGGTTTAGAGTTGGTGTAGGATGTCATGGTTGGTTGGTTTGTTAGTTTATTGAGGTCTGGGTGGTTGTGTCGCTGTTATATGTTGGCCTCTAGGCCTTCTTCTATGTTGGCGACCACTCTGTTCACTGCCGTTATATAGTTGGCTAGTGTTTTGAGTCTGTCGTCTGTTGAGTCAGCTTGCCCTGTGTCTGTCAGTCTGGCTAGTGCATGCATGGTCGGTACCTCTCGCTTGCGCCACCAGTCTGTGTCCTTGTCTAGGTTTAGTTGCGGTGTGACGGCTTCTTGTCTGGCTTGTGTGATTAGACTGTCGAGCAGGCTCCAGTTTATGTTCAGGCCTGTAGTGATGGTCGTTTCAGCCAGGATAGTTGGTTTGGCCCTTGGGCATAGGTATATATGAGATGTGGTGCCTTTGGGCTTGTCTTCTAGTAGCCTGGTCGTGTTGATGATGTCTGGTGAGTTGTTGGCTATTTGCCTTCTTATTTGCTTGAGATACTCTATGGTGCAGAGTGGGCAGGCTTCTTCATATGTGGTGTTGTGTGGGGCGGCCAGGGCATTGGTGGCTGCTCTTTTGGTTGTTCTGTTCTTGGTTCTTGTGGGTGCCATGTTTGTGAGGCTGATGGTGAGTGCCCTGATTTGTCTGGTGTTGAGTTCCCAAGATCTCCAGCCTGGGTGGGGTGGGATGGGTTTGGTGCCTTTGATTTGGTCTTCCGTGAGGTAGTTGGTTATAAATGATAGGAAAGTGTTGCTCCTGGGGTTTTGGATCTCTTGCAGGAGGAGGTTGTGTCTGGCTCTTGTGAGGAGGTGTGTGACATCCCTGCTGTCTAGGGTTTGTGTGTGGTAGATTGGGTTGTCAATGAGTTGTTTGGCTTGGCTGATGAGGCGTCCCAGTGGGGAGTCGGATGGTGTCTGGTCTAGCTGCGCTCTGAGGGTGGTGTTTGCCATGCTTAGTCTTAGAGCTGCTGTGTGTAGTCTGGCGCAAGCTATTTGGGTTAGCCCTGCTGCCGTGCGTTTGGATGTAAGGACTTCTGCTGTTTGTCCTGCGGTTGGGGTTGTCTGGGTGATGTATGCTAGCCATCTCGCGATGATGGGCTTTGCTCCTGGTAGTGTGCCCCATATCTCAATGCCATACTGGATTTTGGGCCATGCGTGGAGTGTTATTGCTGTGGCTGCGGCTCTGGCTGGTTGGGCTGGGTGCAATAGTCCTGATCTCTGCAGTGTCGTGATCATCTGGTCGCTTTGTTTCCTCTTGGCTTTGAGGATCTCTTGTGTTAGTTGGTCTCCTTTGCCCAGGTACAACCCGAGGTATCTGGTCGATTCTTCTGGTGTTATGACTGTTCCTGTTGTTGTTGTAAAGGTTGGGCTGGTTGTTAGTGCTGTGACCAGTTTGTATTTGTCTTGGTTGAGGCTGAGGAGGTTGGCCTGTATGACCTTCTCCATTGCTGTTGTGAGAGTCTGTGTATGTTGGTTGGTGTCGCCTATGATTGCTGTATCGTCTACATACATCTGCGCCCGCCCGTTGGCTGGTCTGTCGCTGGTTGGTGGGTCTGCTGGCGACCATTGTAGGCCTCTCATCTCTTTGGCCCATGATGATAGCCAATTTGCTGTGAAGATAGTAAACAGGATAGGGGCCATGGAGCAGCCTTGTCTAACTCCACTACTGGTTTTGTGCCATGCTGTTGCTCCTCTGACAGTGATTCTGGTGTCTGTGTGCGCTGCTGCTATGCATCTGACTAGTCTAGGGTGTACCTTCATCTGGAGGAGTTTGTCAATGAGGAGGGCTCTGGGCACTTGGTCATATGCTTTGGATATGTCTAGTAGGACCGCTGTCTTGCTGGTGTTGATGGTGAGGTCTTGAATTAAGCATGCTACCTGCATTGTTGCCGTACGTTTGGATTTGTATCCAAACTGTTCTGTTGGTAGTTGGTCTTCTATCTGTAGGATGAGTTGTCTGGTTATTACTAGGCCTAGGGCTCTGTATAGGATGGGGGTGAGCGAGATTGGTCTGTAGTCTCTTGGGTTGGTGAGTGATCCGCCTGGCTTGAAAATTGGGTGAACAAGGGCGTATCTCCATTGCTCTGGGATGACTCCTTCATTGATTACTGCTTGTATTAGTTTGGCTATTCTGGTGATGAGTTGGGGGGCTGCTCTTTTGTACATGGGGGCTTTGATGCCATCTGGGCCTGGTGCTTTGTTGCCTAGTGCTAGGATTGCTCCTTGGATATCTTCTGTGTCTACTAGTAGGGGTTGGGCTGTTGGGATGTCTGGGTTTTGTCCATCTTGTGGGTTTTGTGATGTGTTCGCGTATTGTTTTGCCAGGATCGTGGCTAGTTGTCTAGGTTTAGTCTCTACGATTCCTCCATGTATGAGTGCTTTGGGGATTCCTCCTTGTTTGGCTTGGTTGAAGAATTTGTTCAAGGTGGATTGTAGTCTGGATTTGATTTCTCGGTGCTGTTCTTGTGATTGTCTTTTGTTCTTCCATGTTGCTGCTCTTTCTTCCATCCGCTCTCGGTCTGCTTCCTGCATGTCTGCGATGATGTCTTGTACTGAGCGGTTGGTGGGCTGGGGTCTGGTCGGGGGTCTGGTCGTTATTTGTTGTGTTGATTTGCTTTCAGGTTTGGTTTTGGCCGCCGCTTGTTTAATGATACTGTGGATTAGGTCATGTTCTTGTTGAATGTTGGCTATCGGCGGGTGCGCGTGGGCTAGTGATTTTGTGTGTTGGACATACGTTTTCCACTCTGCTGGGTTGTTGCCTTCTATGTTGAGGTCCTTGGGGCCCGCCCATTGGAAGGCTCTGCTTGGTGGGTTGGGTAGAATCCAGTGTGTGGGGTTTGGTCTGCCTCTCCATCTGATATTACATTCTATGGGGTTATGTGCTGAGTGGCCTTGCATGCCCGTTCTTGTCTGGTTTGTCACTGTGGTTGTTACTCCGCTCACATTGCGGGTGAGTGTGTAATCAATTATTGTGCCTGCTTGGTGGTTAGTTGGGTTGGTTGGGGCTGTGATGGTCAAGCTGTTGTTGGTGATGAAGGCGTTCCAGGTTCTGTCTCTCCTTGCGTCTGTTGGGGACCTGTTGATGTCACCGACGATCACTAGCGGGCCTGTTGGTGTGAGGTCTAAGCTTTGTTGTAGTTTGCTGAGAAAATCTGTCAAGGCAGCTGCAGGTTGGCCTGTGTCTGGTGCATAGACGTTGATCAGGTGCAGTGGGGGTGTTGTTTGCGAGAAAGCTGAGATGATACGCGGGTTGGTGAGTGGTAGGGCATGTATGTTCCATAGATTGTGATGAGATGGGTTTGTGATGACTGCAACTCCTTGGTAGTAGGGTCCTCTGGTCGTTGGGTCTGGTTGATGGCCAGCAAATGCGCTTCTTATGTTCTTTGCTAGTCTTGGGCGGTGCTTGGCTGGTTGGTGTGTCTCTTGCAGACAGATCATGTGCGTTTGTCCGTTCGCTGATTGTTGTATCGCTGCGGATATGGTTGGTGCTGATGCTGGTATGTTTCCTTGGCAGTTAAAGGATAGTATGGTTGCTTGTTGCATGTGCTTGGTGTGTTGTCCGATTTTGTTGTTCGGCCTTGTGCTGTTTAGTGTTCTGTTTAGTGTTTTTGCCTGCATGGGGTTGTTCCTGTGGGTTGTCTTGGTCGGCTGGTTTCTGGGGTTGGTTGTTCATGGTTGGTCGTTTTGTGGTTGGTTTTTCGGTGGGGGTGGCTCGTTTTCCGTCGCATGCTGACTGGTTTCTTGGCTGCAACCTCGTTGCCAGTCTGCGAGCCTACATGTCTCTTCCTTCCCTTGGTGTGTTCCCGTTGGACTGGGGGGGGGACCGTGGTCCCCCCTAACCATATGCCTGCCAGCTGGGATAGTTCTCTTATCCCTGTTATGGTTTTTATTTCATGTCAGGGATGACATGTTTATAAAGAAAAAGATTGGTTTGAAGTTGTTGTTGTGTGTTGCTGTGTGTTGTTGTTTCCTGGTCGCTGGTTGGGTGAGAGTAAAGGCTGGTCTTTGTGCGCTTTTATTGTTTTGTGTTGTCGTTTGTTTTTGTTGTTTTGCTTTCTTTTTTGGTAATTTGTTTTTCATATATATATCTTCTTCCGAGTTGCTTAAAGGCTAGCTGTACCATTTCTGAGGGCTTCATAGAGGCCTTCTGGGTTGTTGGTAAACTTGTCTAGCAGTTGGCTTACGCTGGGTCGACCTGTAGCGGCTGGTGTTGGTGCCGCGGCTTGGTGTTCTCCAGTGGCCTGTGTGGTTGAGTGGGGGGTGTCTGGGTGCGCCTCCGGCCTTGTTGTTAGGGTTGGCTGGAGTGCTGTCATGTAGGGTGGCGTGTCGCCCTGTTGCCATCTGTGGTCGACAGTGGCCTGGATAGGGGCTTGGTCTTCCGGTGTTGTGTACTGGGCGGGCTGGGTGCTGAGCGAGGTCCAGTCGATTGGTTGTGTCGGGGGAGGGTATTGATTGTCCCTCTTGACTGGTATGGTGACGGCTGCTTTGGTTTTGAGGCTGAATAGTTGCTGCTCTAGCCGACGCTTGTCTTCAGCGAGCATGTTAGCCTGTTGCTGGTGTGCTGTTGCCTCTTTTTCGGTTCTTTCTAGTTGGTAACGGAGGTGCTGGATTTGGCTTTCAAGTTGGCTGGTGGTCATCTTCAGTTGGGTGTTCTCGGCTGTTACATTTGCTTTGTCTTGTCCTGAGCGGTCCATTTGTCTGGATAGGAATTGGAGAACCTCATCCCTGGCGGTCAAGGCTTGTTTTTGCTCCTTGATATCTTCCTGAAGCTTGGCGATTTCTCTTTGTGTCCTCGCCTTTTCTTCCTGCGCGGCTAGTTTGGCTTTCTGGATTGAGCTCTCCAGGGCCTCGACCTTCTGCTCTTTGGGTGTGGTGGCTCGGGTCTCGGCTGGGGGAGAGGCTGGTTGTCCGGGGGCTGGCGAGGGGTCTGGGGGCTGGCAGGGCTGCTGTGGTTTCCATTGGGGCATGACTGGCCGGGGGTTGTGGATTCGAGATGGAGCACCCCACTGTATCTTGGCTGTTGCTTGCTGTGCAGGAGCTGGTGTTGGTGTTGGTTCGCTTGCCTGCTGGGTTGGGGCTGGGTTCCATCTCTGTGGTCGCGGTGCTGGTCGGCCGATGTTGTCAGGGGTCCGGCCAGCCCTCTCGTTCTCCATGTCTTTCCTGGCATCGGCTATGTACTGGCCGAAGTCTGGTGGTACTCGGTCTGCGTTGGTGGTTGGTGGCTCGCACGAGTCATACCTTAGTGTCCACCGTTTGAGTGTGTATCCGTGTGTGTAGACGGTCGGCTGGTGCCACAGCTTCATAGCTGGTGTGGGCATCTTGATTGGGTTCTCTGCCATGAAGGTGGTGACTATTCCATGACTGGGGGGCTGATCTTTGGGCCTGAGCTGTTTCCTGTCGGATCTGTCTCTGGCTGCTGCCTTTTCGACTACCCCCCAGCCTGGCGGGATGACTTGGGCGTAGAGAGGGAAGGCTGGTCCTTTGTTTGGGTAACCGACATTGGCTGCTGAGTGTCTGCGCGATTGGATCCAGGGGTGTGTGTATAGCGTCTGGTTGAAGATCTCTGGTCTATCTTGTCTGTTGACGGAACCTATAAGCTCGCTGTCTCTTGGGAAGAGGCGGATGAGGTCTGTGATCGATAGCTGGTCTGTGTATCTGGTTGTGTGGTTTGCTGTTACCCCGCTGGTGTTTCCAATTTGTCCTACCGGTGGGAGGACTCTGTGTGGTGTGCGCTGGGCCGCCCGTTCTCTGAGTGTGTCTAGTTTGCCATCTCTGGTGATTACGACCGCGTCTGCCACAAAGTCTCGGACTGAGGTGCCCGAGTCCATTTCGTGCGTGAGGGGGTTGTCTACACCCAACAGCAGGGTTCCCTCGGCATAGAGTCGTTCTAGTTCGTCGGGGGGTGTGATGCCACGGCTGGTGAAGATCTCTGGTCTGAAATTGGCTTTGGACGTTTCTAGTTGGTTGGCTGCCGTCGTGAGTGTCTCGCCAAGGTTTGGTAAAGTGATTTGCTCTTTCCGGGGCTCATGTTCTTTGAGGGCTTCAATGAGGAGGCCTGTATAGAGGAGCGTATCGGCTAGTGCACAGTGATATCCCGGGTGGGCTCTCTTGTGGTATGGGCAGCTGGTCTTGGCTACTGGCTGGGATTGGTGGGCTTTGATGTACTCGTGAATCTGACCTGTCTTTGCACTACGTATACGTTCGATGGCTCGCTTCCATCTCGTGGTCATATCTTCCGGTTTGATGCGGCTTATGTCAGACAGGCGGCTGGTGAGGAACGTTGTGTCTTCGACATACTTGGGGTTGGATAGTACCTCGCGTTCCATTGTGTCGTCTTGCGCCAATAGGACTACTTGGTGTCCCTGCTGCTCATATCTGGTGATTAGCTGCACTAGGGCGTCTGTGCAGTCTCTCATGGATGGGAAGGCTAGTCCTGGTGTGTGAAAGTTGTCACCATCTGCGCGTCTGAACGTGAGTGGGGGGAGGCCTGTGATCTTGGCTGTGTTGTAGCATGCTTGGTCTAGGACGGCTAGGGGGTAGTTCTCGTTGATGAGTCCATGAATGGCGCCAAGGGTTGTACCTTCTTCGGGGATGCTGATGGTTGCCGCAAATTCGCTGACCGCCGTCCTCTTCATGGGGGTAGCATGCGGGCTGGTTACTTCCGTGTAGAGACCCATGCCCTCCACATCAACCATGATCGCTATGAGCGGCATGGTGCGTGGCTGATGGTTTGGGTTGGCTTGTTCTTTCCGGGCGTCTAGTGAGTCTGGTGCCTCGTCTCTGCTGTGTGCCCGGGCGTTGGCGTTGGAGCTTGGAAGCGGGGTTGTCTGCTGGTTTTGTTGACGTTGGTGTTGTTGGTGGTCCTCTGACAGGTTGTTGGCTGGTCTGGCCGGCTCGTGGCTGGATGGGGTGAGGGCCTCCTGTATGCGGCGCGTGGCTGGGTCTTCTGCTCTGGGGCGGCCACTCTCGGTGACTGGACTGTGGCCTGGGAGGATTCTGTCTGTCAGGGTGGGTCTTTGGAGTCTTGCTGTTCTGAGGAGTATGGCTGATTCTATGTCATCTAGGTTGCTCCATTGGGCCTCCCAGGGTGATGGTTGTCCGTTGAGTATGGGGATTAGGTCCGTCCAGCAGAGGAACCATGTCTTGTGGAGGATGGGTGTTCTTGTCTGGTTGAAAAAGAGGATGGTGCTGTTGTCTCGGTCGTTTGCGCTTGGCCCGTAGAAGGGTGAGATGACCAGCACGTGATCTTGGTCTCTGGTTCTGACTGCGATGGCCTTGATGGGGATGTCCTGGTCGTACTGTTGGTTCCACGGTGTCCCTGTGAAGCTGGTGTTGTCTGGTAGGATGACCTCTATGTCGTCGGCGTCTGGTGGGACTAGTGGGTCGTCGCCGTGCTCGTGTCTGTGGCGTTCCCAGCATCTGACTATCTTGAGGGTTGCGTCCCAGAGGGTCTTGGGGCTGGGGATGGTTGGTGAGTTCGTGACGCCTTGGATGCCGAGTGTCATGCTGTTGGCCGTAAGTCTGGAAAGTCTTTCCCATGCTGTTCTCATGTATGGTATGGTCCATAATGTGGTTCTCATGTTGTGGTCAAAGCCTAGGGCTGAGATCACTTTGGCCAGGTTGTTTGTCAGTATCTTGAAGTTCTCGTTGCTGTTGTTGAACTTGTGGAGCCTATGCTTGGTTGTTACTGCTGCTGGAGCTAACACTAAGGTGCGAACAGGCTCCGTTGTTTGACCTGGGGCTAGGACTTGATCGTACAGGGCTCTGACTTTGGCTAGTGCTGCTAGCTCCACACTGTTTGCATTTGGTGGGGCTGGTGGTGGACGCTGGCTTATGTCTGGTTGAATTTCTGACATTTTCTGGTTGTTCAGATTTTTCGATTTAGTATCTTATTACTGCGATTTTGGTTTGTGAATTTAGGGGGCTGGTGCTTTCGTTGTGGGCCAGTGTTGCTGTTGTGTGGTCTTGGTTTGTTTTGAGTGCTCTGTTATTTTTGTTTTATAGTCTGATGAGGATAGCGCGAAGGATGGTATCATGCCGGGATGGTGGTGTGTTAACTTGGACCTTTGATGGGTCTTTCTCGGTGCGTAGGTTATGATGAGATACCTTTGTGATGGGTGTTGCACTTGGTGTGAGTTGATGGATCATTGATTACTTCATCAGATCTTGGTTTCTTTTGGTTGATTGATTGTGTTGGGGGTCGCGCAGCGCTTGCTGGGTGTGTGCGTGGGGCCAATTGGTGTGTTGTGGCCGGTGGTTGAGGAGGAGTTTTGATAGTTTGGTGTTTATAGCTGAGGTGGCTTAGTCTAGCTGACGTCACTTTTTGGTTTCTGGCTGGTGTAAATGGGACTCCTATTGGTTGTTTGGGGTGTATGCACTATTCTACCGGTGGTTATTGTTGGGTGTAAAATTTTTGTTGTCATCTATCGATGGCTGAGTTGAGGGGTTCTGGGGCAGGTTGGTTTCCGTTGGCGGTGACGTTCTTGTGCAAGACTGTATGTAGGCTAGGATAAACTGCTTTTTGTCTCGTAATGGTGATTTGAAGGGGTCTAATTGTTTGGATTTTGACTTCACTAAGGTATGGTTGGTTCGGTTGGTTTTAGTCGGTTGTTTTTGGTGTATTGTTGTGTATTGGTGTGCAATGCATCCGTTGGTTCTCGTGCTTGGTTGAAACTTCTCTCTTTTGTGGTTTTCTCATGAAATGGTGCAGAGGCTAGTAAAAATAAAAGTGTCTAGAAACACTGGTTCTATGCGTTGTGTGTGTTGGTATCGTTTCTATATTGCAACCTTGTTTGATGTTTTTTGTTTCCTCCTTCATCTTTTTTATAGCTAGCGGGGAGGGCGTCTCACACCCCGGTCCCTGTGGGGGCTGAGGGTTGCAGGGGATTGACCTTATGTGTGCTGCTGGTGTTTAACCATCAACGCTTGGTTCTTGGGTGGGTGTTGGGATCTGGTTGCCGTCTCCGGCTATCACTAAATTTGTTTGGTCAAAGTGGGGGTTAGAGTGGGTTCTAGCAGGGCTAGCATGGTATGGCAGCACTAGTGAGGGCTAGTGTTACAATGCCATCACTATCATTGCCTGGATAGGTCTTTGGGGTG
>PPCM01001448.1_pt1 | contig 10761 bp, 9 predicted proteins | sample 1555541 | NCBI WGS metagenome assembly PPCM01 (sample SAMN05284479, study PRJNA326546) | Marine sediment metagenome, whole genome shotgun sequencing project. | isolation source: marine sediment | place: Germany: Wadden Sea | collected 2012-09-05 | reverse complement strand
GAAGCCCTATAAAAAGTTTTGAAGTGTCCAGAGAAACTTTTCCCAAAAGTTTCTTGGCCGCCGGAGGCATCTTAAATTAACAAAGCTTCGCGCCTAACGGCACTTCCTTATCAGGCACGCACAGTGCAACTTCGCCGTTTTCATTATTAAATCCGGTCACAAGACACTCGGACATGAACGGTCCGATCTGTTTTTTGGGGAAATTAACCACTCCGACTACGAGCTTGCCGGGCAGTTCTTCTACTGAATAGAGTTTTGTAATCTGGGCACTTGATTTACGCATGCCGATTTCCGGCCCGAAATCAATGTGCAATTTGTAGGCAGGAACGCGGGCTTCTGCAAAAACACGGGCCTCGACAATCTTTCCGACCCTGATTTCCACTTTTTCAAAATCATCCCATTCAATTGTATTCATTATTTACTCCTCGAGAAATTGTTTTCGTGAGAAGAAAATAGACATATTCAATTTATGAATATTGAATAAAATTGACATGGAAGCGGATTTAAAAATCAAGCCGGCGAAACTTAATAAAAGTTTTAGGAAAGTCCAGAGAACCCTTTTTCAAAAGGGTTCTTTGGCCGCCGGAGGCAAACTCTTTCATTCTTAAAAGCGCGGCAGCGCATCAAATTGCCTTTTGATATTTCCGCGGAGTAAGGCCGTATCTGTTTTTGAACAGACGAGTCAGGTGACTCTGGTCGGAGAAGCCGCACTGAATCGCGGCATCTGCAATATCAGCTTTGGCAGCCAGCAGAGCACGCGCCTTTTCGAGCCGCAATTGGATAAGAAAAGAATGCGGCGGCAGCCCTTTATGGCTGCGAAAAATGCGGATCAAGTGAAATTCAGTGCATCCAACCAGCTCGGCAAGTTCGGCAAGGGACAAGTTTCTGTCAATGTGGGCATGCAGGAATTCGATGACAGTTGCGACCCGTTTGTCTTCGCTGCCGGGTGAGATCTCTTTGTCGTCAACATTCTTGTACAGCCCGGAAAGCACGGAAAGGATTGATTCATCGGTTTGCAGTGTTTCACCGGGATTCAGGAGTAGGTTATGCAGAGAAGAGTGAGCCGACCAGAGTTTTTTATTTTCAATCAGATTGTTGCGAAATGGCGAGGACGCGTTTTCTCTGCCGAGCAATTTCAGGTTCAGGGAACGGACAAATGTTTCTGAAAAATAGAAACTGCGTAAATGACGTCTCTCGGTGCAGCAAGGGCTGTTTGAATGAATGGTTTCCGGCTCGATAATGCTGATGGAACCGGGCTGCAGGATGTCAGAATTTCCCTGCAAAAGATAATTTTCACCGGCCTCGGAATTAAGCCAGAGTACATATCCATCATGCAGGTGTTTTTTGAATTCACGCCCACTGCTGCATGAAAGTACTTCCAGCCCCTCAACGGGCGAAGAATAAATCAGCTTATCGTCAGTTTTCATATCATCGTATCAGGCTGCCCTGCTAGCTGGAATCAAGGGAAGACAGGGTTGTTTCAAGCTGGCTCTCCATACCGGAATAATAAGCCAGCATTGTATCAAGTGCGGAATACTTTTCTTCCAGCCGGGTCTTGTATGCATCCAAACGGGCCTCTTCATCATAAATATCACTTTCAAGCTTGGAGGTAAGGTCCTCATAACTTGCGGAAAGCAGGGGCAGGCTCCCGGTTGAAACATCAGTCAGTGCCGCGCAAAGGTCACCCATTTGTCCGCACTTGCCTTGCTTAACTGTAACTTTGCTGGAATATGATCCATCCGTCAAATCGGAAACTTCCAGAAAAAGACCGTTCGCACCGCTGTCATTTCCGGCCAGAATGGTGTTGCCATCAATAAACATCTCCTTGCCGTCAATGGTTGCCGATGTAATAAAACCGCCTGAGACAGTGTACTCCACATCATACTCCCCGGCAGACGTCAGCCCGGCAATGGTGGAAATAACCTTAAGGTCTGAGCTGTCCGTTTCAGCTTCCCCGTTTGCGGCAAAAAGCATGGCTACGGATTTCGGGTCCTCGGCGAGCGCATCTTCCAGCTCTTCATAGTCGATTGTCAACTGCCCGAAGGTGGATGAACCTTCTTCACTGTCTGTGGTAATACCAAGCGACGAAAGCGAGGCGAACTTGTCCCCCTTTCCGGTTTCGCTATCGTAATATTGAAAACCAAGTCCGGCTGAAGCGAGAACATCTTTTATGGAATTGTAAACCAGATCCAGTGTGGCATCTTTGATATAAACCGTATCCGAAGAATCATCTCCGTCAGAGAGTTCTCCGGTTACATCCAGCAGATCATAAAGCAGCTGGTTGACCTCAGTAACAAATTCTTCGATGGTCTCGACCATAGCGTCGGTATCATAGGAAACTCCAAGATGAATACCTTCGGAATCAGTAGTAGCATTCAGGGTCAGTGTCATACTGTCGATGACATCATCAACAGTGTTGGAACTCCTTTCGATCCATTCATCAGCACCGGACGGGAATCCATCCACTTTCATCCGGCAATTCTGCGCGGGCTGGGTGTTGCTGAATGAAGATGCAGAATAGCCGTCAATGGCACTCAGGTCAGTCAAAACGATAGCATTATCAGCCCCGGTTTCATGCCCGCTGAGCTTAAGATAGTAATTACTGCCGTCACTGATCAGGGAAGCCTGAATCTTGTTATCGAAATCCGGGTCGCTGTTGATCTGGTCCACCAGTTCCTGCGCGGTAGTCCCGGCCTCTACATCCATTGTGATGTCCTCCCCGGCATAGGACAGGGTGATGGTAGAATCAGTTGAAATAATTTCCTGATCGGAACTGGAGATAGCCATGCCTTCGGAAATCCAGACATCTTTCTGGGCCAGCTGGTTTACGACTACGTTGTAAGAATCCTCGGTAGCTCCGTCCTCGATGGAAGCCTGAACCTCTCCATCCCCGGTCGTTGCCACGGTATAGGCCAGAAACTCATCCATCTCATCTATGCCCTGCAATGAGGCGGAAAGTGTCAGCACTTCGGTATTCAAAGCATCCAGAAGCGACGTGATTGCTTCCGCCTCTTCCAGATCCTCCTTGTACTGATCCAGCTCATAACTCTCAGCCTCTACGGACGCTTCAATAAGATCGGTCCAGTCCGTACCGTCGCCAAGACCATTGATTGTGAACCCGCCAGAGGTTGTGTTGGACTGGTAAGTGCCAGTTGAAACGGATGAGATTGCCATGATTCATGTCTCCGTAATGAAATATTAATCTTTATTTCCAGATTAAGTTTAGATTTAATCTAGACTAATAACCCTAAAGATAATTCATGATCGACATGCCGATCACATCTGAAGTTGAACTGAGTACCGCCTGATAAATGTACTCTGCCCGGCTGAGTTCGATGGTCAATTGTGCGCTGTCCGCGTCTTCCTCGTCGCTGATAGCGGACGCCACTCGCTCGCGGGTCAGGGCTAGACTCTGCCCGGTAAAATCCGCCTTTTCCTCACGCGCCCCGATATTGGATGTTTCAATGAGCATATTGTTGTAGCCGTCGTTAATAGTCTCAAGGGTCTTAGCCGTGCCCCCCTCATCCCCGATCCACATGAAAGCGATGGCGTCACTCATGGCTTCGAACATGTTCGGTTCCGGGTAAGGCAGCCCGGTTGACGGGTCTACTCCGCCGAAAATATCGCTGCCGGCAGAGTTGACCTCCAGCTCGGTACTCTCTGAAATATTTACCGCCATGGCTTCATCGGCCCCGTTGTATTGCAGGGAATTACGAACCACGAACTGGCTTCCGGACCTCTCATCAGAATCAAAAGCCTTGACCGCCGTGCCCGCGTTCATTTCTACCGATATGTCACCAAGTTCCATGGTCGTATCCGGCGGTATAGCCATACTATCCATAGTTCCGGTCAGCCATGTGCTGCCACCGTCAAGGGAGTAGCGGTAATCAACGGAGTCTGTACCGATGGTCCCGCCCGAGGTGAATTCCACGATAACCGGGTCATCAAGCTCGCCGCTGAAAGATGCGAAATCGCTCTCAGCCGGACTGTCCCCGGTCACCGTCACGCCGGGCACATATTCATAAGGTGCGGTATCCGTGGCTTCACCGGAAAAAAGATAATCATTGCCTATCTCGGCGTTGGCGATGGCCAGCATGGAATCCTGATAGCCCATCAGATTCACCGCCATGGACTGCTGCTGTTCATCGGTGTAGGTTCCGGTAGCCCCCTGCTCCACCTGCTCGCGGGCGGAAATCATCACTTCACTGGCTTCACCGAGCAAACCATCAGCAGTCCCCAGCAGACTCCCGGCATACTGGGTGTTGCTATAGTAATCCGCAAGATTCCGGTCATAGCTGCGCAGGTTGACAACATTGCCCATACCCGCAGGATCATCCGAGGGAGCATTAATTTTCTTCTGGCTGGCGACCTGATCATTGACATTCATATAATCAGAAAGAGACCTGCTGACACCGGACATGCATTGATTGTAAATCTGTGAAGTACTTACTCTCATGTTTGACTCCTCCCCATTAAACGATACCCAGAATGGTATCGATCATCTCGCGGGTTACGGAAATAATCTGGCAGGCCGCTTCATATTGCTGCTGTGATTTGGTCAGGTTGACCAACTCCTCATCCACATTGACCCCGCTGACTGATTCCTGCTGGTCTGCATAAATCTGGGCAGCGGCGGTATCGCAGACAACCTGAGTCTCGGCCTTGGACGCTGCGGCTCCCACATCCGCAACTATGGCTGCGAGATATTCACTAAGCGTGCTGTTCGTTGCTGACGATCCCTCACCTATTGATACGGTCTCATTCAGCAAATCGTTTATGGACTTGGCAGTATCGTTACTCCCGGAGGAAACAGTTCCGTCAGATTCAACCTGACCGGCATTAAGATGCGAGGGATCATCGGCAACGTAACTATTCACTCCTATATCCGCAGCTGAACTGCCGTCGAAAAACGTATTCACTCCGGCAGCAGCCAGAAAACCGGAATTGTCTTCCCCGAACTGGAAAGATGTATCCCCTGCGCCCTCAATGACAAGCTCTCCGTCGGAATTTACCGAAGCAGTCAAACTCCCGCCGAAAGCCGCATTGATATCCGCAACCACGTCATCCATTGAATCAGTGGCAGGGTCGATGCTGATTACCGAACTTCCGGTCACATTACCGTCTGCGTCATAAGTATAAATGGTGAATTCGCCGGAAGTGATTTTGTCCGCGTACTCCAAACCGCTGTTTGAGAGGGCTGCGGTCTGGTCGTCCACTCCGTAAGTACCTTCAACGGAAGTATGCGGTTCCAAACCTGCGCCCTGCGAATGGGCCACGTTGGTTTCCCAGATCAAAGCCGAGGCGTACTCATCAAGGCTGTCCAGAGTCGGCTGGATATATTCATCGCGAGTGGTAAACAGTCCGGCGATTGAGCCGCTGTCGGTGCGGCCGGAAACCGGATCACCGCTTTCATCATTCATGGGTGTGATATCTATCAGTGCCCCGGAGCCGCTTTCCCAAAACAGCCCGCTCTTCGAAGTTTCATCATCGTAAGCCACAGCCAGATGATGGGTTTCACCGCCCTCAACCAGCGGTTGACCTGTTTCAGTATATATTTTGGTAGTGCCGTCGCTGTTGTTGAGCACCTCCACCCCGATGAGTTCATCCAGTTCGCGAATGGCCTGATCACGTTTAGCAGCAAGTTCATAATTATTCGGGTTGGCTCCGATCTGCTCATTAAGCAAGGCAATTGAATCAATCAATTCATTGGCACTACCGACCTGATCTATAATCTCCGATTCCACACTGGCGGACATATCCTTGAGTTCAGAAGCCGTGGAGTTCAACAGATAGATCAGGGAATCAGCTTCACCAAGCAGGGCTTCACGCTCTGCCAGAGAGTCCGGGTAAGTGGAAAGCCCGTTCCAACTGCTCAGGAATTCATCCAGTGCCGCCGCCAGCCCTTCGCCTTCACTCTGATTGAAGATGGAGTCCATCTGGGCAAGATATTTGGACTGTACTTCGCTGGAGGCAAGATCTGCCGAGGCCGCAAGATACTGCTTCTCAATGAAACTGTCCCAGTTGGCCTGAACCGCAACAATGTCCGCGCCTGTGCCCAGACTGTCACCGTAAACAGTGATGTTGCCCGTGCTGTCATAAACAGCATCCGCACGCTGGTAACCCTCGGTCTCGGCATTGGCGATGTTGTTGCTGGTCGTGTTGATCGAAACCTGTGCATTAGACAGTGCTCTCTGACCTATGGACATTGCATTTGTTAAACTCATGTTGATGCCTCCGGCGGCTCTCCGAGGGCCAAAGAAACTTTTTGGTAAAAGTTTCTCTGGACTCTTCAAAAACTTTTATTAAGCTTCGCTGCCCAACTTCGTCAGGCCGTCATACTTTATGCGAAGCGGCGAAGCCCTATTAAAAAGTTTGGGATTCTTAAACCCTTTTCAAAGGGTTTAAGGCCCCCGGCAGGGCCGCCGGAGGCATGCCTTAATTAACTCTTTAATGAAATCGCGGTCTGCAACAGGGTATCTGCGGTGGTTACGACCTTACTGTTGGCCTGATATGCGGACTGGATGATGATCAGTTCGGTCATCTGTGAAGCGAGGTCCACGTTTGAAGCTTCAAGGGCATTGGAAACCACGGAACCGAACCCTGCAGTCCCGGCGGTTCCGATTACAGCTTCACCTGAATCAGTAGTTGCCCGGAACAGGGTTCCCCCTTCTGCTCTTAGGCCGCCTTCGTTTGTGAAATCTGCAAGACCGAGCTGGAATAATTCTATGGATTGGCTGTTGGAATAGTTACCGATCAAAATTCCGTTCTCATCCACTCCCACTGAAACAAGTGATCCAGTGGGATATCCATCCTGTGAGACACTGTAGGTTGCTGAGGAACTGTCGCTGTAACTGGTGGTGGCTCCATTTTCCAGAGTGTATTCGCTGAATGAAGGCAGATCTGAATAATCGGTGGCTGCGGTTATGTCTCCGAGGGAATTAACACCACCGGAAGTATCCCAAGTTCTGTTATCACTTGATAAGCCCAAGTTAATCGCCACATTCTGTCCGGTGGCACTTCCGGTAAAGTTGAGATTTACTTCCGGATAACCTTCGGGACTGAGATCTGCCAGCTCCCACTGTGATGCATCCTTGGTGTCTGCGGAGGTAGCCGTATCGGAAAGAGTAAAGGCGGTCATGGAAGTCATCTGTCCTTCAGAATTGAAAGTCAGGGTTCCTGTCATGGCCAGTCCGGCTCCGCTGGTAGTGTTCATGTCAACACCGTCAGCGGTGGAACGCATGTCATCTGCACTGTCATAGGCCGCAACGTATTCCCAGACGATATTACCGTCGGCATCCACATCTACCGGGTCCAGATAATAAGTCATATCGTGAGCGGAACCGTTTTCATCGTAGACGGTCATGGTGGTGGAATAGCTGTAGAGGGAATCATCCAGCGGCGGATTCTGGGTTCCGTCATAAAGCTCGAAGAGAGAGGTGTAGGGGTTGGCAGTCTGGGCCTCGTCCTCACTCTGGGAATCAAGGTTCAGGGTCAGACTCATCTCGGTTGTAGCCTTGGGCGGAGACTGGGACTGGTCCAGCTGGATAGTGGTCAGGGAGCCTGAAGCCGTGCCGTCTTCAATGGCCCAGCCCTGAACCTGATTGCCGTAGGGGTCGACTAGAAAGCCGTCCCTATCAAAATCGAAATTACCGGCACGGGTGTAGTAGGTGGTGCTGGTGTCAGGGTCTACCACTACGAAATAGCCATCACCGTTCAGGGCCAGATTGGTGGAAATGCTGGAACTGTCGTAGGAACCCTGAGTAAAATTGGTGTTGATGGTGGAAACCCCGGCCCCGTTACCGACCCGGGAGAAGCCGCTTCCGGTGGTGAGCGAGGAATAGAAAACATCTTCAAAAACCGCATCTCCGCCTTTGAATCCCACAGTCGACGAGTTTGCGATGTTGTTGGAAACAACTGACGTTGCCAGAGAGTTAACATAAAGACCTGAAATTCCGGTATAAAGAGAACTTGTGATACCCATTTTTTGCTCCTGCGTTATTAAATTTATTTAAATGAAGGAAACTTCGGTGATGGAAACTTCACGTCCGTCGTCAAGAGTGAGGGTTACGTTGCCGGAGTCATCCGGACTCACGGCGGTGATAGTTCCGACAGACTGAATGTAGATCTCAACGGATGCGTCATTCCCGTCAGTGGCAAAAGCCATTGCGGTGTAGGTTCCATCCGATTCTATGTTGGCACTGTTAAGAATAGTCTCGCCGGAAATCTCATGTTCTCCGGCTTCAAAATCGCTTAAGTAGATCGTGTCCACGAGGGTTCCTTCAGAATCGTAAATATTAAGGCCGACGGTTGCGGCATCATCCTGAAGGTCGATGGTCACGCCGCTGGCTTCGCCGTTCTCCACATTGATAACCCCGCCATCAGCCATAACCTGTTCGCCGATGTATCCGGAGGTGCTTAATGCGGAGAGGGCATGCAGCTGGTTTATGATCGTTTCCAGATTCGCATTCTGCTCCACATCTTCATCAAGCATGGAATAATTGGTCATCTGATTGATCATTTCAGTGTTATCAACAGGGTTTGTGGGGTCCTGATATGCCAGCTGGGTGGTCAGCAGGGTCAGAAAATCAACCTGATCAAGCGACGTATTATCGTTGCTCGTGGAGGTTGTGTTCGTAGTGGAATCCGATCCGGTTAAGCCACTGTAGTAGTTGGTGGTATCTACACTCATGATACGAACCTCCGCTTGTCTGCTGCGGAAAAGTGGCGGCGGAGTTTTTGAATGGCCTGATGTTTGATGCAGCGCACCGTACAGGAAGTGATCCCTAACTGTTCCGCGACTTCAACAGCGTTTAAATCTCCCCAGAAAATCATCCTGACCACTTCCTTCTGTCTTTTGGATAGGATTTCTTCAGGGAAGTTGAAGTCTATTGTTTCATTTTCTATCTCTGAGATTTCTTCAAGATCATCTACATTAATATATAAAAAATTATTTCTTCTCATATAATCAACAGCAACAGAACGACTTATGATGTACAGCCAAGTATTGAGAGAACTTTTTTCAGAAGAATATCGAGAAATATAATCATTTTTAATGATCTTTAATGCTACTTCCTGACAAACCTCATCAACATCACTGTCAGTAGTAGAAATATATTTTGTGAATAAAAATTTTCTGACTACGTTTTTAATAAAATTACGATTGTCTTTAAAAAAAACACTGCTATCATAATTCGATTTGTAATCTGCACTCTCTTTAATGTATGTGTTCATAATGCCTCCTGCTGCTATAAATTGAGCAACATGCATTCCTGACAACATTAAAATAGAGATGAATTACATAGAGAATGAATCAGAATTCATTTAAGAAAAATTAAAACCCTTCAGGAGAATTAACGGAAAAAGCCTAAAATTAAGGCTTCTTAATCCCTAAAAATGAGTTTTGGCGGCAGTAGGAACTTTTGACAGCTCCAAACAGATGGGGGGAACTATTTACCGGAAACAAATGCCCGGCTAAGAACGCCAACAAGCTGCAATCCTAAGAAAAACAAAGACGGCAGGCTTAATCAGACTAAAAAAAAAGGCCCGGATGAACCGGACCTTAAATACTCGGGCTGATTTGACTTACTAGCCGATGAGTGACAATGCCATCTGGGGAAGGGAGTTGGCCTGTGCCAGCATGGAAACTGCGGACTGGGTGATAATCTGCTGCTTGGAGTAGTTGGTCATTTCGGTTGCAACGTCTACGTCTGAGATCTGAGATTCAGCGGCCTGCAGGTTTTCACCCTGAATCTCGAGGTTGGAAATAGTTGCATCAAGCCTGTTTTCAAGTGCACCAAGATTCGCCCTGACCTTATCCTTGGAAACAATGGCCTGATCCAATGCGGCGAGCGAAGCCTGCGCTGCTTCCTGGGTGGAAACAGCAAAACCGGCATCCTCAGCACTCTGGTTACCGATACCCAGTGCAGATGCGGTGCAGGTTCCGATTTCAACATCATACTTATCCTCTGCACTGTCGTTACCTGTTCCGAAGTGAATGGTAACAGCATTATCACCGGAGCAGTTACCGTTAAGCAGATAGATTCCGTTGAAGTCGGTTGCACTGGCAATTCGGGTAATTTCAGAGGCCATGGCCTGATACTCACTGTCGATAAGTCCACGCTGGTCTGAGGTGTAAGTACCGGTTGCGGCCTGTTCCGCCAGTTCCTTCATTCGAATGAGCTTTTCATCGATTACGCCCAGTGCGCCGTCAGCGGTCTGGATCATGGATATACCGTCGTTGGCATTTCGCACACCCTGCTGCAGTGTCGAGACATCGGAACGCATAAGTTCACGAACAGCCAGACCTGCTGCATCATCTGCTGCAGAATTGACACGCAAACCTGATGACATCTTCTCTGTGGAAGACCCCAGAGCCTTGTATGCATCATTCAAGTGGCGAGCAGTGGAATTCGCAACGGTATTGTTATTGATTACTAAAGACATAAAAACCTCCGTGTTGTATCGTACATCCTTGCACTTTCAGCAGATGACCGATTCACCTGCTTTTACAAGTTTATACGCAGCGGAGGTAGAGAACGTTTATATAGGAAATATTTTCACCACATCGCAAGAACTCAATACTATAGAAATTTTTTCTTTTCCTTAAGCTTTCTTAATGTATTTAACATTTATTTACACGAAACTTATTTGCTTATTCCTTCTGAACACATAATATAAATTTCAGGAGAACATTATGAATAAAATACTTCTTATCGACGACGACCCGGAAATGGGGGAACTTTTATCCACCTATCTGGACGG
>PPCM01001446.1_pt1 | contig 10773 bp, 9 predicted proteins | sample 1555541 | NCBI WGS metagenome assembly PPCM01 (sample SAMN05284479, study PRJNA326546) | Marine sediment metagenome, whole genome shotgun sequencing project. | isolation source: marine sediment | place: Germany: Wadden Sea | collected 2012-09-05 | reverse complement strand
AAGCCAAGCTCTTTCATCAATCTCGTTAAACCAATGAGCATCTTCTTAGTCCTATCAAACTCTAATACCTTAACAATTAAACTACGATCAATCTTAACAATATCAAACGGTAACTCACTAACTGATGATAATGATGAATAACCAGAACCAAAATCATCTAGTGATAGCATGTGACCCATTTCTTTTAGATCGTAAATTGTCTTTAAGGCCTCTGGTCCTTTATCTAAATAAGATCTCTCTGTTATCTCAAACTCAATTGAACTGGCCTTCGTGTTGGTAATCTTTAATTTATTTTTCAAGTAATCAACGAACTGAGGGTTATGAATTTGATATGGACTTAAATTTATACTCACATCAAAATCAGTATATCCTCTTGATTTCATTTCATCGATTAACTCAATTGATTTATCGATTACAATTCTTGTTACTTCATTGATTATCGGGTGATTTTCAATATGTGTAATAAAAGCGTTAGGGCTAACAACCGTCCCATCACTTTTAATCCATCTAATTAATGCCTCTGCTCCACTTATCCTATCATCTTCTACAGACCACTTAGGTTGAAAGTAAGGAACTAGTTGATTAAGAGTAATTGCTTTTTTCATATCATTTATCAAAGTATGTTTGAAAGTTGACTCCTGAGCCAGAGAGTGAAATTGAGAGTATAAACTATTAACTCGATTAGTTAAAATATTGTCATACTCTTTTAACTTTGAAATTGCATTAATCTCCTCAAGCAACTCACTAGTATTGTGGGCTTCTTCAAACTTAACAATTTTCTCTTCCATCGCTTTAATACTTATTGCATATCTTTTCATAGCTTCAAAGGCTTCTTTAAAATCACCTTTGGCCTCATAAAGCTCAGCTATGTATTTCTCGACTCTATTTGTATAAATCTTATAATCATTTTCATAAGCTATTTTCTTAGCTTCCTCTAGGTATTTCTTAGCACTATCATAATCTTTAACGTCTGTATAATAAGCACCTAAGTTAATCATTAGGGCTACAAAATTTGAGTGTTGTTCAATTCCTTCAACTTCTTTATAGTTTGCATAAGATGCTTTGAATGCCTTCTCCATCTCTTCAAGTTTCTTTAAGTAACCAAAAATAGCTCCAAGAGTCATATTAATATCACCTAACATCTTATGATCATTTACCCCTTCAAGACTTTTTAAGGCTAACTCAATATAATGAAGAGAAGTATCATAATCTTCCATAAAAACATAAACTGATGAAAGCAGCATCAAAGATCTTGAAATTAATCGATTGTCATCTAAAAGATAACTAATTTTGTTAGCCTGATTGAAAAAGTCACATGACTTTGAATAAAGTTCAAGATGACGGTATTGAATTCCTGCTGCAATACTATAGAAGTAATTGGCCTTCAAGTCTTTTTCAAAGCTTTCAAACTCAAACACGTATGACGATAATTTTTTAAAGGCTTCATATTCAGTTAATCCCGAAGTTAAATGTAGCAAGGCAATGACTTTCACTAGATCATCTTTGTTCACATCAAAAGAAAGAGCTTTGTACTCCCTATCAAAATATCTTCTTGAATTTTTTCTCGCTTGTTCTATCTCTTCAAAATACATCGGCTAACTCCTTTAATATCAAAGTTTATTATATCGGATATGTTTGACTTAAACTACTATTTGCCAAAAAGAAGATAGAACTTTCATCAGTTTTTTTTATGGAAAAGTTTCCAAATAGAATTATCTAGATTGCATTTGTCAATAATTACTATTAGATTATATTATTTTTATTATTAGCTTGGACAAAATCAAAAAAAACCTAACTCAAGTTAGGCTTTACTTAGTACTTCTTTTGAAATTCCATCAAAGAACTCATCACTACATCTTTTGCAAAATCAATAGTTAACTCAATAGAGTCATCATTTTCAAGAGAGTGATTGGCTTTTTCTATCAACTTCAACTCTACATTATTTAGATTCTTAAGTCTCTCTAATTCTTTCATGCTGATGTATGAGTCTTTTGTTCCTGAAATTACTAGACCACCTAGTTCAATAATTGAGTCAACTGAATCAGGAATTGGTGCCAGATAAACTTGTGAATCAAACACTTTATTGTATTCAATCCTTAGTTTAGTTGAGATTACATTTCCAAAACTTCTACTTAAGACAAATACTTTATCGTACTTACCATCTACTACCTCTTCAAAAGCCTTGTTAATCTCATTACAAATATTATCAACGACATTTTCTCCACCTGGTTTTACCAATCCATTGTATGAAATTTCTAAAATATCAAACCCATCATTAAATAACCCCGTCTCAATAAACTGGATAATCGGAGCATCACAAGAACTATTACCTCCAGGAAAGACAACTAGAACTCCAGCAGCTTCCTCATTAGAAAAATGTCTATGTTTTGACAGTGTATCTATACTTGATTTAATTTCTACTCTACTTATCTTCATATTACCCTCTCCCATCTTATTTCATTATAGCACAAAAAAAAGAGTAGACTATCTACTCTTAAAATACTATTATTCCCACTCAATCGTTGCTGGTGGTTTAGATGTAACATCATAGACGATTCTATTAACGTTTTGAACTTCGTTTACAATTCTTCTTGAAATCTTATCAAGAACCTCCCATGGAAGTCTTGCCCAGTCAGCAGTCATTCCATCAATTGAAGTTACAGCTCTAATTCCTACTGTATATGAGTAAGTTCTTTGGTCTCCCATTACTCCAACAGTTGTCATGTTTGGTAATGCTGTAAAGTATTGCCATACTTCATCTTCAAGACCATTTAATTTAATTTCTTCACGTAAGATTGCATCGCTTTCACGGACAATCTCAAGTTTATCTTCAGTAATTTCACCTAAAACTCTAATTCCTAACCCCGGTCCAGGGAATGGTTGACGCCATACAACTTCTTTAGCTAAACCTAACTCTTCACCAAGAGCACGAACCTCATCTTTAAACAAAGTGTTTAATGGTTCAATAATTTTAAAGTCCATCTCTTCAGGTAATCCCCCAACATTGTGGTGAGATTTAATTACTTGAGCAGTTTCAGTTCCTGACTCAATAATATCTGTATATAAAGTACCTTGAGCTAAGTAATCAAACTTACCTAGTTTAGAGCTTTCATCATCAAAGACATAAACAAACTCATTCCCGATGATTTTTCTCTTCTCTTCAGGATCACTAACACCCTTTAACTTTGATAAGAATCGATCTTTGGCATCTACTCTTACAATGTTCATATCAAAAGCACGACCAACCATATCCATTACCTGGTCACCTTCATCTTTTCTCATTAATCCATGATCTACGAACATACAAGTTAATTGATCACCAATTGCTTTGTGAATTAGAACAGCAGCAACACTACTATCAACTCCACCACTTAATCCCAACAATACTTTCTTATCTTTTACTTCTGCTTTTATCTTTTCAACTTGTAAGTCAATATATGAACGCATTGACCAGTTTGCCTCGCATTTACAAATCTCAAATACAAAATTCTTAATAATATCATTTCCATACTCTGAATGTTTTACCTCAGGATGGAACTGTACTGCATAGAAGTTTCTCTTATGATCTTCAACAGCTGCAAATTCACAAGTCTTACTTGATGCAACACATTCAAAATCACTTCCGATTGCTGTAACCTTATCACCATGACTCATCCAAACCGTTTGGGTAGTTGGTAAGTTCTTAAACAATAATGAATCCTTTAATACATTGATTTCAGTTCTACCGTATTCACGCTTTGAACTTCCTTCAATTTTACCACCATAATGCTGTTGCATTAACTGCATTCCATAACAAACTCCAAATACCGGAATCCCTAAGTCAAATAACTCAGGATCACATCTAAATGAGTTCTCATCATAAACACTATTTGGTCCTCCACTAAAGATAATTCCTTTAACATTACCAATTTCTTTGATATCTTGTGCTGTAATCTTATGTGACTTCAGTTCTGAGTAAACACCCATTTCTCTTATTCTTCGAGCAATTAGTTGATTGTACTGACTACCAAAATCCAAAACAATTATTTTATCTGCGTCCATATTTACCTCCTATGCATAAATTCAATTATGATATATTTTAACACAGTTTTCTTTTCATTCAACCCTAAATTTAAAAAAACTACTATAGTTATAATTATTCAAATACTCTAACTTATGATTGTAAGCAAAAAGAACCCGAAGGTTCTAGTTGTTATTAAAAGTTAAAGCGATATGTTCGATTCTTTCTAATAAGGCTTCTGACTTTGTTAGTTCGTAACCATTATTTAATACTCTTGAGGCTGCAGTATAGTTTTTTTCGTATACGTAAATATCTGATAACATAACTACTGCATTCTCCGAACTAGGATTTAAATCTACTGCTTTGAAAGCATTTTCAAGTGCAAGATCTATTTGACCTTGGGCCAAATCATTCTTCGCATATGCGACTAATACATCTGGTTCACTCTTTGATAAACCATCTAAGATAGCTATTGATTCAGCATATCTTCCCAATCCTGTTAATGATTGGGCCTTAATAATTAAGTATTCAGGATTATCCTCTACTAAATCTACTAACTTTATTGCACTTTCAAGTGAAGCATCAAAATCATCTAAGTTATAATATGATGTTGCTAGCTTGCTTAAAGCCTCTACTTCAAATTTGTGTTCTAATATATCTTCATATACTTGAGCAGCCTTTAAGAAATTGTTACTTTCGAAATAAATATCTCCAACTTCTAAATCCATCTCAACTTTTGCATACATGTTACTTTTCTTTACAGAATTTGCTAAATTGTAAACACCTAGTACTAATGCAACCACTGAAAGTGATGATACTAGGACTTTTGTTATTTTATTCATAATTCCTCCAAACCGGCTCACGCCTGCAAGGAATATATCACTTTATTAGCTAGTTGTACACTAAAATGCCTTATTTTAAAGGGAATTTCATTGAATCTTAATCTAAAATATAAAAAAGTAGAGATATCTCTACTTTATAAACATACTGTCTCCAAAGCTGAAAAAACGGTATTTTTCTTCAATAGCTAGGTTGTATGCATTTAATACATTTTCTTTACTTGACAAAGCACTGACAAGCATTACTAAAGTTGATTTAGGTAAATGGAAGTTAGTAATTAAACTATTAATTGCCTTAAATTCATAACCTGGATAGATGAAAATATCGGTCCATCCTGATGCTTTTGCAAACTCATTATGCTTAGATACAATTGTTTCAAGAACTCTTGTAGAAGTAGTTCCAACACTTATTATCTTATTGCCATTCTTCTTAGCATCGTTAAGTACTTGAGCAGCACTTTCACTCATATTATAGTACTCAGAGTGCATAGTATGATTATTAACATCATCAACTTGAACGGGTCTAAATGTACCTAGACCAACATGAAGAGTAACATAAACAAGTTTAACACCCTTATCTTTTAACTGTGTAAGCAAATCACTAGTAAAGTGTAGTCCCGCTGTTGGTGCCGCTGCTGAACCACGTTCCTTTGCATAAACCGTTTGATAACGATCATTGTCTTCAAGCTTTTCAGTTATGTATGGTGGCAGGGGCATTTCACCTAGTTGATCTAAAATCTCATAAAAGATTCCATCATAAATCATCTTTACGTGGCGAATTCCCTCTTCTCCAAGACTAGTACACTCAGCTCTTAAAAGACCATTTCCAAAACTTATTACATCACCAACTTTTATTCTCTTAGCTGGCTTTGCTAGCACTTCCCAGTTATCGCCTTCACTCTTTAAAAGTAAAAGTTCAATCTTAGCATTAGTTACTTCCTTAAACCCAAATAAGCGAGCAGGAATTACTTTCGTATCATTTAAAACAAGGATAGAATCCTTTTCAATATAATGTATAATATCACTAAACTTTTGATGAGTTACTTCTCCGCTAACTTTATCCATCACTAAAAGGCGTGACTCATCTCTCTTTTCTAAAGGTGTTTGTGCGATTAGTTCTTTTGGTAAATCAAAATCAAAATCTTTAACGTTCATAAATACCTCCTTATTTGCCCTACAATTATAACATAAAAAAGAAAAAAAGCACTATTTAAAACAGTGCTTGCTTATCATATTTTAATCCTAAGTGCTCATAGGCTTTATATGTTACCATCCTACCTCTTTTGGTTCTCTTTAGAAATCCGATTTGCATTAAATATGGCTCATAAAAATCTTCTAGGGTTACCTTATCTTCACCAATACTAGAAGCAACGGCTTCAAGACCAACTGGTCCTCCTTCATATATATCGATAATTGTTCTTAAGAAGACATGATCTGTCTCATCTAGACCGATTTTATCGACCTTTAAGCGCTTTAAAGCCATTTTACATACATCAACATCCAAAACTTCTTTCTCGCTTACCATCGCAAAATCACGAACTCTCTTAAAGAGACGATTAGCAATTCTTGGAGTCTTTCTTGAACGCTTGGCTAGTTCTAAAGCGGCATCGCTTTTAATTGGATAACTAAAGACTCTTGAAGTACGATTTATAATCTTTGAAATATCTTCTTCTGAATAATACTCAAGTCTTGAGATTATTCCAAAGCGATCTCTTAGGGGAGCACCAATATCACCAGCTCTAGTAGTAGCTCCAACTAAAGTAAATGGTGGCAAGTCAATTCTAATAGAACGTGATGAGCCTTCCCCATTTTTAATGACAATATCCAAATGAAAATCTTCCATAGCAGGATATAAAATTTCTTCGATCACCTTTGGAATCCGGTGAATCTCATCAATGAACAAAACATCCCCTGGCTCTAATGTCGAAAGAATTGCAGCAAGGTCTCCAGATTTTTCAATCGTTGGACCCGAAGTCGTTTTGATATTAGTCCCCATTTCATTGGCAATAATATGAGCTAAGGTAGTTTTACCAAGACCAGGTGGTCCGTAAAGTAAAGTATGGTCTAGGGTTTCATTTCTCATTTTTGCAGCTTTAACAAAAACCTCTAAATTACCCTTAACATCATTTTGACCAATATAATCTGAAAATGTTTGCGGACGTAGTTCTAGTTCTTCATCAAACTCGCCTTTATTTGGATTTAATACTGAATCTAACATCTAAACACCTACTTTAACAAAAGTTTTAAAGCTTCTTTAACTGCATCTTCAAGCTTTAAACCATCTTCTAATTTTGAAACAGCCAAGTTAGCGTCTTTATTACGGTACCCTAAAGAAAGTAATGCTTCTACTACTTCATCATAATTTGAAGTACTAACTTCTTCACTAAAGCCTTTAAGTTTTCCTTTTAAATCAAGAATGATTTGACCAGCTGCTTTTGGCCCGATTCCTGGAAACTTCTTTAGATAGAGAATATTATCAGTTTCAATAGCATTTACAATACCCGATATTGTCCCGGTTGCTAAAATAGCCAATGCACTTTTAGGCCCAATTCCCTTCACGGCAATCAACTTTAAAAACATCTCTTTAACATCTTTTGATTTAAAACCAAATAGTTTATTCTCATCTTCTCTAATATGCTGATAAATATAAACCACAGCATTTGCATTCTCTTGGTAAATAAATGGATTACTTACAAATATTTGATATCCAATTCCATTATTTTCTAACACAATGCAATTTGAATCAATCTCTGTTACTATCCCTTTTATATATTGATACATCTTTTCACCTCTTCAATAGTCCTTAGGTTAATTATATGGCAAACATATGTTCAGTGCAAGGCAAAATTAAAAGCCACGTAAGTGGCTTATAAATACTTCTTTAAATCTTCTACTCTATCTAATCTTTCCCACGGTAAATCTAAATCATTTCTTCCAAAATGACCATAAGCTGCAGTTTGCTTAAAGATTGGTGTTCTTAAATCTAAGTTCTTAATGATAGCACTTGGATTTAACTCAAACTCCTTAGCAACAATATCTGAAATTTCATCATCTGAAAGTTTTCCTGTTCCAAATGTATCTACAAAGATAGATGTAGGCTCTGATACTCCAATAGCATAAGAAAGTTGAATTTCACATTTAGAAGCCAACTTTGCTGCTACGATGTTTTTACATACATGTCTAGCAGCATATGCAGCACTTCTATCAACCTTAGTTGAGTCTTTACCACTAAATGCTCCACCACCGTGACGTGAGTATCCACCATATGTATCAACAATGATCTTACGACCAGTTAACCCGGCATCACCATGAGGTCCACCGATAACAAATTTTCCTGTTGGGTTGATAAAGAACTTAGTATTTTCATCTAATAAATCTTTATCTACTACTTCGTTAATTACATGTAACTTAATATCATTTTCAATTTGCTCTAAACTAACGTCAGGAGCATGTTGACTTGAAACTACGATAGTATCAATTCTTACAGGTTCATCATTACCATTGTATTCTACTGTAACTTGAGTTTTACCATCAGGTCTTAAGTAACTTAATAATCCCGTTTTTCTAACTTTTGTTAATTGTCTTGCTAACTTATGAGCAAGAGTAATTGGTAAAGGCATAAACTCCTCTGTTTCATTAGTTGCAAAACCAAACATAATACCTTGATCTCCGGCACCTTGTTCTTTATGTAAACCTTCACCATTATTCACTCCTTGAGCAATGTCAGGTGATTGTGGATCGATTGCCACTAAAACCGATAAGTTCTTAGCATCAAAACCGAATTTACCACGGTTATATCCAATTTCATCAACTGTATCTCTTACAACTTTTTGTAAGTCAACATATGTGTTAGTTGTGATTTCTCCTGTTAATAGTACAAGCCCTGTTGTAACAGTCGTTTCACAAGCTACCCTTGCATTAGGGTCTTCTTTTAAGATGGAATCTAAAACGGCATCTGAAATTTGATCGGAAATCTTATCAGGGTGTCCTTCTGTAACACTTTCTGATGTAAAAAAATAATTCTTTCTCATAACTTTCTCCTATAATAAACACAATACTTCTCTAACTGTTTTACACGCAACAGCTGTAGAGACACCACTTTGATCGTAGTGAGGAGCTAACTCAACGATATCAGCACCTACAATGTTTAATCCCTTTAATTTTTTAATACTTGTAATAAATTCTTTATATGTTAATCCACCTGGTTCTGGTGTTCCTGTCCCACTGAAAATACTAGGATCTAATACATCCAAATCAATCGTTAGATATACTGGCTTATCCTTGATCTGAGCAATAACATAATCTAAAGTGCTTGCGTTTTCTGTCTCTAAGATTGTATTTTCTTTTGCAAACTCAAATTCAGTTTTTTCACCACTTCTGATTCCAAACTGATAGATTCTATTAGGACCAACTAAGTCAAAACATCTTCTCAAAACTGTCGCATGAGACAATTTTTCGCCAAGATAGTCATCTCTTAAATCTGCATGAGCATCAAAATGAACAATAACAACATCTTGGTGTTTCTTATATACTTCTCTAAACTGACCTAAAGTAACAAGGTGTTCTCCACCTATTAGTAATGGTTTCTTGTCGCTTGTAATAATTTTTGAAGCCATCTCACTAATATTGTTTAACGTCTCTTTAGCGTTACCAAAAATTGCTTCTATATCACCGATATCACAAATCCTTTTATCGGCAATATCTTCTTTAAATGAAACTGAATAAGTTTCAATTCCTTCACTATCGATTCTAATTACATTTGGAGCAAAACGAGTACCGGGTCTAAATGAAGTTGTCGAATCAAAAGGAGCTCCATAAATTACAATATCAGCATCTGAAAAACTACTATCACATGAAATGAAGTTTAACTTATTTGACATTGTTAAGTTTCTCCTTAACAAATTGCGGTAATGCAAAACAACCTGAGTGTAAATCACTATTATAATACTTTGTCTTTAAACCAATCGCTTCCCACGTTTCACGCTTGTGATCTTTTATTGGATCAAACTTCTTAGAAGCGAATCCAAATAACCAATGGCCTGATGGATATGTTGGTTGATGGAATTGATAAACTTTGGCAATTGGGAATAACTCTTTAATCTTTTGATGAGCTCTTACCATTTCTTTCTCATTAAATTCAAAGTATGGTGACTCATGTTGGTTAATTAGTATTCCATCATCTGAAAGGGCTTTAAAGCAGTTATCATAGAACTCCTTTGTAAATAAACCTTCTCCAGGTCCGATAGGATCTGTTGAATCAACTAAAATTAAGTCATACTTGCCAGCTTCTGAGTTTTTAACATATGCTAACCCATCTTCAAAATGTAAGGTAATTCTTTCATCTTTAAGTTGTGAAGATGTAATCGGTAAGTACTTTTCAGATAATCTAACTACTCTTTCATCAATCTCAACCATATCAACATGCTCAACCGATGAGTATCTTAATACTTCTCTTGCAGTACCACCGTCTCCACCACCGATAATAAGAACTTTCCTTATATCTGGGTTAACAGCCATTGGCACATGTGAAATCATATCATGATAAACAAACTCATCTTTTTCATTTACCATCATTAATCCATCTAGAGTAAAGAATGTTCCAAATGTATCACTTTCAAAGAAATCAATTTGCTGAAAATCACTTTGCTCACTATGAATATGTCTTTTTACTTTAATTGAAAACTTAACCTCATCAGTCCAGTTCTCTGTATACCATAAATCTAAATTACTCATCTTAATCCTCCTTTAATACACTAACAAAAGTAGTGTTATCTATCTCTTTCGTTCCCAAGATAACATTATCTTGGTTAACAATAACTTTATAAAATTCAATAATGTCTTTACAGATTATCTCTCCTGGAATCAGTAATGGAATACCTGGTGGATAATACATGATGCTATCTCCACTGATACGTCCTACTGCTTGATCTAAAG
>PPCM01001445.1_pt1 | contig 10783 bp, 4 predicted proteins | sample 1555541 | NCBI WGS metagenome assembly PPCM01 (sample SAMN05284479, study PRJNA326546) | Marine sediment metagenome, whole genome shotgun sequencing project. | isolation source: marine sediment | place: Germany: Wadden Sea | collected 2012-09-05 | reverse complement strand
CTTTGACATTATCAGGATCTATATTTGGTCCCCACTTCCATCCACTATATGTGGCAGAAACACTAGAAGGAATTACAACTCCCAATAATAAGATAATAGCGTAAATTGATAATTTTCTCATTTATTTCACCCCCTTTTACTTGCATTTTTCATGAAAAGCAAACATAAATTTCTAGTCAAAAAATAAAAAACCAGAAATATCTGGTGAGATGAAAAATACACTAAAAATACAATATGTTTCCCCCACCAAAGTCATTATACCATCATTTGTACAATGGAGCAATACATTATGGTGCATTTATTGATTATGAGTTAAACAAGTAATAATATTACTTTAATATTATTTGTCTGTATTTGAATTAATTTTATTCTTCTAACATATTAGATGTTTGAAGACTCATAAGATATCCATATTTCGATAAATAAAGAACTACATATAAGAATTTTATAAGACAACTTCTAGTGAAACGAGTTTTGCTTAAGGAAATATTATATTAGAGGTTAACTGCATAAGCATCACCACTATCCTAAATATTAATGACGCATTCTTTGAAGTATAAAATTACAAAGTTTTTTCACCTAGTAATCTATGGCTCGATGAGTCTACTTCAGTGAGGCAATGTAAGAAAAATGCGAGCTTATTATTTGCTGATTTCCCAAAATGAGAATCTTTGATAGTGTTTAAATGTCTTAGTAAGTACTTTTGACAATCGAGAAATTGATGAGTTCATTATCAATGTTATGATAATTGCCATAGACTCCTTATGTTAAAATGTGTATTTCTTAGTGTTTCAGTATGAAGTGAAAAAAAAGACAACTCGAAAGTTGTCTTTAAAATTATACTAGTACTCTAATGCTTCTAAACGCTTATAGTAGTTATAACGACGCTTAGCTTCTTTAACATTTCCTTCAAGTAATGCTTCGATCTTGTCAGGATTAATGATATTTAATGCAGAGTAACGTTTTTCACTTAGTAAGAATTCACGGTATAAATCCCAGTTTGGCTCTTTAGAGTCAACTACTAATGGATTCTTTCCTTCTTCTACTAATAATGGGTTGAATCTGAAGTTCATCCAGTAACCTGATTGAACAGCAAACTTCTCTTGAGCAGATGCATTAACCATTCCACCTTTGATACCATGCGCAATACATGGAGCGTAAGCGATAATGATTGATGGTCCGTCATAAGCTTCAGCTTCTCTTAATGCTTTTAAGAATTGAGCATGACTTGCACCCATTGAAACTTGAGCAACATATACATGACCATAAGTCATTGCAATTGCAGCTAAGTCTTTCTTCTTACCATCTTTACCAGCAGCCGTAAACTTAGCAATTGAACCAGTTTGACTTGCCTTAGATGATTGTCCACCTGTATTTGAGTAAACCTCAGTATCAACAACTAAGATATTGATATCCATGTTGTTAGCCATAACGTGGTCTAATCCACCGTAACCGATGTCATAAGCCCATCCGTCTCCACCGAATGCCCATACAGATTTCTTAACGAATTGATCTTTATACTTAAGTAACTCTGTAGCTACTGCTAAGTCACTTGCTTCAAGCATAGGAAGTAATTCATTTTGTACTTCTCTAGTGATTTCACCAGAAGAGCGGTTTTCCATCCACTTAGTGAATAATGCAGCCATTTCAGCTGGTACGCTTTCAACGTTTTCTTGCATTAATCTGTGAATTCTTGATCTGATCGCTTCAGAAGCAATTGCCATACCGAATCCAAACTCAGCGTTGTCTTCGAATAATGAATTTGCCCAACCAGGACCATTTCCATCTGCATTTGTAGTATATGGACTAACTGGAGCAGATCCACCATAGATTGAAGAACATCCAGTCGCGTTAGCAACTAACATTCTATCTCCGTATAATTGAGTGATTAACTTGATGTATGGAGTTTCTCCACAACCAGCACAAGCACCACTGAACTCGAATAATGGCTTAGCAAATTGAGACCCTTTAACAGTACCTACACCAAACACATCAGTCTTTGGAGTAACTTTATTAAATGTATAGTCAGCATTTACTTGCTCATTGTTATCTAATTCATCATGTAATGGAACCATTTCTAATGCTTTGTTTCCTTTTTTACCAGGACAAACGTTAGCACATACTCCACAACCAGTACAGTCTAATGGAGAAATAGTAATTGCATATTCAAGTCCTTCTGTACCTTTACCAATTGGCTTTAATGTACGTAATGACTCAGGAGCGTTCTTCATTTCTTCTTCATCTAATAAGAATGGACGAACAACAGCATGTGGACATACGTAAGCACATTGGTTACATTGGATACAGTTGTCATCGATCCAACGAGGTACAAAGTCAGCAACTCCACGCTTTTCGTAAGCAGTAGTTCCAGCTTCGAATGAACCATCTTCGTATCCAACAAAGGCACTAACTGGTAAGTCATAACCTTTAATGTTGTTTACAGGATCAACGATATTTTGAACGAATGCAGGACGACCTTCTGAAGAAATTTGTAAATTACCTTCAATGTTAGCCCATTCTGGATTAACTTCAACTTCGATCAATCCTGAAGCACCAACTTCGATTGCCTTCCAGTTTAAGTCAACGATTTCTTGACCTTTACGTCCGTATAATTTTTGTGCGTAATCTTTCATTAATTGAACAGCTTTATCATAAGGCATGATTTGCTCATTTAATTTAAAGAATGCACTTTGCATAATTGTGTTTGTTCTGTTTCCTAATCCGATTTCACGAGCTAATGAAACAGCGTCAATGATATAGAATGTAACTTTCTTCTCAGCTAAAGCACGTTTTACGTGATTTGGAAGTAAAGCTTCAATATCTTCTTTAGGAGTAATTGTACTTAATAAGAAAGTACCACCTTCACGAAGACCACCAATCATATCATATTTTTCTAAGTAAGCATCTCTTGAACAAGATACAAAGTGTGGGTTGTTTACTAAGTAAGTTGAACGAATTGGATCTTTTCCAAAACGTAAGTGCATACGAGTAACACCACCAGATTTTTTAGAGTCATAGCTTGAGTAAACTTGACCGTATAAATCAGTATTTTCACCGATAATTTTTGCAGAGTTCTTAGTAGCTCCTACTGTACCATCTGAACCTAATCCGAAGAATAAGCACTCAGTTACACCATCATTATTCAATGTGAATTCAGGAACATCTAAAGATAAATGCGTTACATCATCAATGATACCAACAGTAAATCCATTTTTAGGGTTTTCTGATTTTAAGTTTTCAAATACTGCAACTACTTGAGCAGGAGTAGCATCTTTTGAACTTAAACCATAACGACCACCAATTACTAATGGAGAACGTTCTTTGTTATTAAACATTGCAGCAACGTCTAAGTATAATGGCTCACCAACAGCACCTGGTTCTTTAGTTCTATCTAAAACAGAGATTCTTTCAACTGTTTCAGGTAATGCATCGAAGAAATATTTTTCACTGAATGGTCTATATAAGTGAACTTGTAATAAACCAACTTTAGCACCCTTAGCTGCTAAGAAGTCAACAGTTTCTTTAATTGCTTCTGTAAATGATCCCATACATACAATAATATCAGTTGCATCTTCTGCTCCATAATACATGAATGGTGCATAGTCACGACCTGTAACCTTAGAGATTTCTCCCATATAGTTATTTACAATATCAGGAATAGCATCGTAGAACTTGTTTGATACCTCTCTCGTTTGGAAGTAGATATCATCATTTTGAGCAGTACCACGTAATACTGGATGCTCAGGATTTAAAGAGTTATCTCTAAATCTTTGAACTGCATCATAATCAACTAAATCATCGAATACTTTGTAGTCCATAACTTCAACTTTTTGAATTTCATGAGAAGTTCTAAATCCGTCGAAGAAGTGTAAGAATGGAACACGACCTTTAATTGCCGATAAGTGAGCAACCCCACCTAAATCCATTACTTGTTGTACTGATCCACTTGCGATCATCGCAAAACCAGTAGTACGAGCATTATAGATATCTTGGTGATCACCAAAGATTGATAATGCTTGTGCAGCGATTGAACGTGCAGATACATGAATAACACCTGGTAATAACTCACCAGCGATCTTATACATGTTAGGAACTTTTAATAAAAGTCCTTGAGACGCTGTAAACGTAGTAGTTAATGCACCGGCTTGTAAAGAACCATGAACAGTTCCTGCAGCACCAGCTTCTGATTGCATTTCAACAACTTTAACTGTGTCTCCAAATAAGTTTTTCTTTCCTTGACTCGACCATAAGTCAACTTTTTCCGCCATATCACTTGATGGCGTGATTGGGTAAATACCCGCTACCTCAGTAAATGCATAAGCCGTATGAGCTGCTGCAGTATTACCATCCATAGCTTCAAACTTTTTCACGTAATTTGACATATTATCCTCCTTGCAAAGCACAAAATTTATTTATATAAAATATTTTTGTTTTACTATAAAAGTATACAGTAAAAACCCCTATTTAACAAGATTAGATTTGCTTATTTAGTAAGTATTTTAGGCATTTTCTAAGCGGCATATTGGTGTCAGGCAATTTAATCGACTTCAAAACAGGACTTAGTAGAAAGAGGTCAATGAAATATTGTGAAAAAATGAACAAACACTTCTGGTTGTCACTTTTTAATGTCAAAATTTCTAAATAGTCGAAGTCAATTTCAGCAATACAAATGAAAACTTGTTAACTAATTCTTTAGTTGCTATTATTATATTGAATAAAAATCTTACTATCAGGAGGGGCACATGAAAATGAAACTTAAAAAGCCTAATCTAAAATTACTAAAAAAATTAAATATCCTATCTAAAGCAAAAAGTATCAGAAAAAAAATATTGATACCGTCTATTATTGTTTTAGTTATTTCTTTATCTTTATCAACAGTATACTTAGTTACTCGAGCAGATAAAGCGATTACTACTGTTGGGACCGAACTTAATAACTCTAAACTTGAAAGTCAAATCAGGTTCTCTAAGCGCATAATCTTAGAATATGGATTTGATTTTACTGACTTTAGTGTTCAGTCTGGACTTATTTCTGACGAGAATGGTCGTTATAGTCAAATACCTAATGAGTTTATCGATGACTTTACTGCTACAGATGATTCTGAGATGTCAATTTTCGTTTTAGAAAATGGTAATTTTGTTAGAAAGGCAACTAGCCTTCGTGATGGAAATGGAAATAGAGCAGTAGGACATGTCCTTACCGATAAGGATAGTGCCTATAATGATGTTATTCGTGGAAATATTTATTATGGTCCTGTTGTTGTAGATGGAACAAAGTTTCAAACAATCTATGTTCCTTTGCAAGATAATGGTGGAGAGTTCTCAGTAATCTTAGCTGTTGCCATCCCTACTGAAAAAGTTGATACTATTGCAAGCAATGCTAGGTCTAGCCTACTAATTCAGAATGCTATTACGACATTAATTACAGTTATTATTGTCGGTGGATTCATAACTTTGATCTTTGTGCCATTAATCAAAGATATTAAAAAGCTTTCAGCATTCTCTGGTTATATTGCTGATGGTGATTTAACAGTTATTAATAGTGTAGTTAGAAATGATGAAGTTGGTGTGCTTAGTGAATCACTCAATACTATAAAAAACAGTCTTACCGACTTAATTGGAAATATTAGTAATCAACATGGTGAAATTACTGACAAAGTTAAACTACTAAAAGAAAGTACTCAGATTGTTGTAAATGACACAACTAAATCAACTGAGCAACTTAATGATGTAATTTCTGAAGTTGAAGATGTAAAGCTAGCAATCGAAGATAATGCTAAAGCTTATGAAGAAAACTCAAATGATATCAATGTAATGGCAAGTGCTATTGAAGAGATATCAGCTACTTTACTTGAAATGGTTTCAACTACCGAAGTGGTAAATGAAAACACTGAAAAAGTTAGTTCTGTTACATTTAAGTTAGCTGATGAGTTCGACCAAATCAAAATAGACAATGATGAAGTAAAAACTTCAATTGAGACAATAGATAATGCCATCAACAACTTTAGAAAAGCACTAACTACTGTAAATCAAAACTGTCAATCTTCAATCAAGGTAGCTCATGATGCTGAAGAAAAATCAATCTCGACAATGACTGCTATTGAAAAGACATCTAAGGCAGTTGAGAGAGTTTCAAAAGTAATCGATATTATTAACTCAATTGCTGAGCAAACGAACCTTCTTGCTTTAAATGCAACTATTGAAGCTGCTAGTGCTGGTGAAGCAGGTAAAGGATTCGGTATTGTTGCCAACGAAGTCAAGTCACTTGCAAATCAAACAAGAAAAGCAACAGAGCAAATAGAAGATCAAATTCAAGATATGCAAGAGCAAATGGCTGACTCAGTATCATCATTTACTGAAATAACTAAAACGATTAATATCTTATCTGAATCTAACATCGATATTGCTAAAAGTGTTGAAGAGCAAACATGTTCAATTGATGTTATCAATGATGATGTAAATAAAGTAACTGATTTAATCACAGTAAGTAGTTCTAAAATTTCTAATGGTGTACATTCACTCCATGATACTAAAGATCAACTAACTGAAATAGCATCTAGTGTATCGCAGATAATGGTTAGTTCTAATCAAATAACCGATGCTACTAACTCTTCTGCAAGAAACATCACTCAGTTTGCAGCGACACTTGAACAAGTTTCAGCAGTAGCAAATGAAATGAGCAGATCGGTAAAAGTAGTAACAGAGAAAGTCCATGAAGTTGGACTAAGTATGAAAAACTCATCTAGGGAACTAGATGAAAGAATCTATACTTCTATAAAAGAAATCGATAATGCATCTGTGGATTTAGAGAAGGAAATGGGTAGATTAAAACTATAATTAAAAGACTCTCTGTAAGGAGAGTTTTTCTTTTGGCTAGATATACTCAAGTGGTATCGATTTCACTGACAAGTAATTGACACTAATTTATAATTAAGCGCCATTTAAAGTAAGTTTCTTGTATTAAAAAGCACTTGTTGATAACATAAGAGAAAGGATGCAGGGGGAGAAAAAAGCTTGAATGGAGACAATTATGAAAAAGCAAAAATTAAAATCAATTCAGATGAAAATACTTATTCCGGTTGCGGCATTTATTTTCGTATTATTGTTTGTCACAACGACATTCTCAGTTGTACAAAACAGTGCTGCGATGAATGAGATGGGAGCAAATATTACTAATCAAAGATTGGAAACAGAATATAAGTATGTTAAGGAGATCTTAAAAAGAAATGATTTTGATCTAGATAATCTTGAAGTCAGAGATGGAAAGATTCTTACTACTAACGGAGATTACAAACTGCCAAGTAACGAGTTAGTAGACTACTTCCAGGAAGAGAATGGTGGTTTCATGACTATTTTCGTTAAACGTGGCGGCGAGTTTGAAAGAATGGCTACTAATATATTACTTGAAAATGGTGACCGAGCTGTAGGTACTACCTTAAAGCATGATTCACCTGCTTATGATTTAAACTATAATGGTACTACTTATATTGGACCTGTTACATTATTTGGAAATAAGTTCCAATCAATCTATGTACCGATTAAAGATCGATACGGAGCTGTATCAGTCATAATCTTTATTGCCTCATCTTTAGATGAAGTTGATGCTGTATCAGCAGCAGCTAGAAATGGAATGGTTATTCAAAGTGTTATTTCAATGACATTATCAATGGTCTTATTAACATTTATTACAATGTTGATACTAAGACCCATAAACAAAGATATTAAGAAACTTTCTAAGTTCTCAAGAATTATGTCTACTGGTGATTTAACACCGGAAATTGATGTAAGTAGAAATGATGAAATTGGTGATCTTGCCCAATCACTTAAAGAGATTCAAACTGGAATAACTTCTGTGGTTGAAAGTATTAGTAAAAAGACTGATGATATATCAGAAATGGTTTCAACATTAAATGAAGGTGCTGAAGCATTGGTTGAAGATACTAATAAGTCTGCCGAAGACTTAAAAGCAGTAATTAATGAAGTTGCTGATGTTAATGTCGCTATTGAAGATAATGCTAAGGCCTACTCTGAAAACTCAAATGACATCAATGTAATGGCTAGTTCAATTGAAGAGATCTCTGCAACATTGCTAGAGATGGCAACAACTACCGAACAAGTAAGTACAAGTTCAGAATACTTAAGTCAAGGTACAACAAACCTTGTTAATGACTTCGATAAGATCACAGATGATAATGATGAAGTTAAGAATACAATTCAAAATATCGATATTGCTATTGATGTGTTCCAGGAAGCATTAATCAAAGTAAATGAGAGCTGTCAGTCTTCAATTAAGATTGCTCAAGATGCTGAATCTAAATCTGGTACTGCAATGGCTGCTATCGAGAAGACAAATAAGGCTGTTGAGGCGGTTTCAAAAGTAATTGATATCATTAACTCAATTGCTGAGCAAACTAACCTGCTAGCCCTAAATGCAACGATTGAAGCTGCAAGTGCTGGTGAAGCTGGTAAAGGATTTGCAATTGTTGCCAACGAAGTTAAATCACTTGCTAATCAAACTAGATTAGCAACAGAACAAATCGAAGATCAAATTCAAGATATGATTGAGCAAATGGGAGCGTCAGTTTCATCATTTAAAGACATCTCAAAAACAATCAATGTATTATCTGAATCTAATATCAATATTGCTAAGAGTGTTGATGAGCAAACAAGAAACATCGATGATATTAATAATGATGTAAGAAATGTAAATGCTTTAATCAATGATAACTCTGATAAAGTAGAAAATGGTGTTAAATCACTACATGAATCAAATCAAAAACTTGCTGAAATTGCTTCAAATGTATCACAGATTATGGTTAGTTCAACCCAAATCACCGAAGCTACAAATACTTCAGCTAGAAACATCACTCAGTTTGCTGCAACTTTAGAAGAAGTATCAGCAATCGCAAATGAAATGAGTAGTTCAGTTTCAATAGTTACTGAGAAAGTAAATAACGTTGGTTCTAATATGGCGCAATCGGCACTCTCATTAGACGAGAAGATACACTCATCTATTAAAGAAGTTGATGATGCATCTAAAGAACTAAATGATTTAGTTAGTAGATTTAAAACTAAGTAAACGAAAAAAACGCTTTGCGACAATGCAAGGCGTTTTTAATTATGGTTAGATTTTAGTATTGAGTAAAATCTTCTAATTATCAATAAGATAATCACTATAATTGGTAGTGAAGAAATGACTGCTAATGATTGTACTACTTGTAAACTCCCATTAACTACTAGGATTATCATCGGCATAACCGAGATCGAGAATGCCCAGATTAGTCTTAATATCTTATCTGGCTCACGTCTTTTATCGGCTGTTGTTACTACAGCAATACTGTATGAAGCTGAATCAAAGGTAGTTGCAAGCAAGATTACAGCTATAACTGTAAAACCAATCAAGGCAACATTACCAAAAGGCAAAGTCTTTACTACCTCAATGATTACATCAGTTACTTCTTTAGTGTTAAGTAACTCAACCACTGAAAGAGAACTTGTTAACTCTAGGTTTAGAGCATAACCTCCAAGAACAATGAAGACTAAAGCACAACCTAATGAGCCATATATCACCGTACCAAGAATTACATTCTTTATAGAGCGACCTTCAGATATTCTAGAAATAAACAATCCCATAAACAATGAGTATGAGAACCACCATGCCCAGTAAAAGACTGTCCAAGTTTCTGGAAAACGTGAGTTTGATGCAGGTTCCATCCATGTAGTCATTCTCACAAACTCATCAATTACTATTCCTAAAGAAGTAATAGCCATCTTAAGAATAAATATTGTGGGTCCGGATATTACGACAAAGAACAAAAAAACAAGAAGAAACCTGATAGTAAAATTACTTAACTCCTTAATACCTTTATCAAGACCACGGTATACACTAACCGAAAATATCAAAGTTATGATTAGTAAAACCGCAATTTTTAATTCCAGCGAATTACTAATCGAAAATATTGAAGCTAGTCCGCTAGATACTAATGGAACTCCTAAAAGTAATGAAGTTCCTACTCCACCTAGTATTCCAATAATAAACAAGACATCTACAATATAACCATAGCGCAATTGATTCTTATTTGAAATAAAACTAATTGAACCAAAAGTAACATTCTTCTCTTTTAGAACATACATTGAGTACGCCAAAGGAATAGCAGCTATCACATACATTGTCCAAGGAAAAAACCCCCAATGAAATATTCCATATGCAATAGAGTACTCGGCTGCTTTTGAAGACATCGCCTCTATAAAGAGCGGTGGCCTACTAAAATAGTAAGCCCACTCTATCGTACCCCAATATATCAAACTAGATCCAATTCCTGCACTAAAGAGCATTGCAGCCCAACTAAAATCTGAGAACTTTCTCTTTTCACCAAGTTTTACATTACCATACTTAGAAAATGCTAAGTATACAACAAAGATAAATATAAAAATACTTGAGTATACATAGATAAAACCAAGATTATCAGTTATGTAGATTAAGGCAATATCTAAGATAGTTCCAACCTTGTCCATAAAGATGAACGAAGGTATGTAAATCATTAAAAGTGTTACAACTGCTATGCCGAATTTCCTTTTATCAACATTTAGCATGATGAACCTCCTTAATATTCTTTGGGTTGTTCTTTGCCCTCTAACACATTTAATGCTCCAAGAGTTAGAGCTTCTAATTCTTTCTCTCCAGGATAAACAGATACTGGTGCAATGAATTCAACCATTCTTGTAATCTCAGTGCAGAAGTGTTTTGAATAAGTAATTCCACCTGTTAACAAGATTGCATCTAT
>PPCM01001444.1_pt1 | contig 10786 bp, 9 predicted proteins | sample 1555541 | NCBI WGS metagenome assembly PPCM01 (sample SAMN05284479, study PRJNA326546) | Marine sediment metagenome, whole genome shotgun sequencing project. | isolation source: marine sediment | place: Germany: Wadden Sea | collected 2012-09-05 | reverse complement strand
ACACATTTCTTCATCGCTTACTACTACTAAGCTGTCTCCAAAACGAGAAATACGTTTTGTAAACTTATCTCTATTGAACTTAGCTCCATCTTTTAATTGAACGATAAATTCAGTACAGTATCCAAAATCTGCTCCTTCTTCAAATGTACCAATTTCTTGTGATACGCTTTGAACAGTTGCAAATTTAGAATCTTCAAGAATTTCTCCTTCAAGTGCTAAGATGATTCCATCTATAATTACGTTAAATCCTGCTCCTCCAGAATCTATTACTCCTGCTTCTTTTAATACATTTAATAGAATATAGTGAGAAGTTGAAGAGAACGGAGTGGCAATTGATAATCCAGCCAACTGTTCAGGAGTTTCAACATTTAATGATGATTTAACCGCTAGAGCCTCTATAGCACCCAAAGTTTCGTGGATCCAAACTAGCTCAGCATCCATATTTCTTCCCAAGGCAACTAGCCCATTAATGTTTCCCATGGTCGCAAAATCGGTATCCCCGGTAACAATTGCGGTGTTTGCACTTGTACCAGAATCAAACGTTTAATAATTTACTTCATAACCGGCCTCTGCAAATTTTTCCTCGAATAGACCCATTTCTTTTGCTAGAATTGCATCATTAGGAACCATCAAAAGTCCCAAGTTTACTACCTTTTTTTCTTTGTCACAACCAGTTAAACTCATTACTACAACTAGTGTTAAAACAAATATCAAAATTTTCTTCATTATGCATGTCCTTTCCAAAACACAATTTTTTTCTCCAAATATTTTAAAATATCATCTAATAAAACTGCAGATACTCCTATTACAATAATTCCGACGAACACGGTTTCGGTTCTAAACAAGTTGTATGCATAAAGAATCATATACCCTAAACCAACTTTTGCAGCTACCATTTCCGCACTAACTAATGTAGTGTAGGAAACCCCAATAGCAGTTCTAAGCCCAGTAAAGATGTTTGGTAATGCACTAGGTAATACAACATGTCTAAATACTTCATGTTCGTTAGCACCTAACATCTTGGCCGCTAGAATATGGTCTTTTTTCACTTGTTTTACTGCTTGAACACAGGCAATATATAAGGGCGCAAAGGCAGCAATGAATAATAAAATTATCTTAGATGTGTTTCCGATTTGCGTTGCCAAGATAATTATTGTGTAATACGCCAATGGAGGCAAAGGTCTAACAAACTCTACTATTGTCGACACAAAAACTTCAATCTTTTCAACGTATCCACATACTAATCCTAATGGTATCGCAACAATTATTGCCAAAAATATCGCAGTTAGTAAACGCAATAAACTAGCAAAAAAGTGTTGCCATAGTGTTCCGCCAGCAAAACCATTTTTTAATATATATATAAAATCCTTTACTACTAGGTATGGATTTGGAATTACGATTGCCTTACCATATTCTTCTGGCGGTAATTGATTCATTGTTAGCAAAAACCAAACAATTATCACGATTCCCCATACTATAAATCTTTTTTTCATAAATTCTCACCTGATAACTTTTTTACGCTACTAGAAAAAATGGTATAAGCAAGTCATAACTGGCTTGCTTATACATTTTTTATTAAAATTTTGTATAACTATTTTTTCATCTTTAAGTACACAGATTTTCTGATCGAGTTACCAATCCATCTCCCAGCGAATAACATGAAGAAATAGAACCATCCTGATAATGAGAAGTTTGTGATTGGAGTGTATAATGCACCTACATTACATCCGTGTGACATACGAGTACCTACACCCATCAAAATACCACCTGCTAAGAATAATACTACTTCCAAAGGTCTTACTTTTAATCCATCCTTAAAGTTTGAGCTAAATTTACCACCTAATAATCCTGCGATTAAAGCACCCAACAAGATTCCGATATTTTGCCAAGACCCAGCATCACCCATTAATGGAGTTGTAAATTGTGTAACTTTTACATTCGCCCAAGAGGCTAAGTTTTCTGCATTAGCACCAAATAAAACTAAGATTGAACCAAACCAGTTACCATATGTAGTAGATACGCCCCAACCTTTACCAAAGATTGGATATATTGTAATGAAAATAATTGACATTACTAATGCAGTAACAGGCATTGACCATTGTTTAACAAACAATTTTTGCCATGTTGTATACTCAACGTTTTCTTCTAAGTTTGCTTCTTGCAATTTTGGATATTTATCAGCTCTTTTTTTCTCAAACCAATTAGCCAACCACATCATCAATGATGCCAAGACAATTGTCAGAATCAGTGCACCTATTACACCATTCACCATACTTGTTCCCCCATTTGAGAACCAGTCCACGAACCATACACCTTTGTCTGCATATGAAGCTGAAGAAATTACTGAGGTTTTTGTCCATGCTTGAGAATAGAATGGAAATCCTACGAATACACCAATACAGAATCCTAATAATGTAATCAATCCTCTACTCAAAGCAGTTGGTGTATCTTGTAATACCCCAGATGCACAACAGCTTGAAAATGCCATTCCGCCACCAAACATCAATCCTCCAGCTACTAGACCCCATGATATTGGTCTAATATAATATTTGAATGATACAACTTCACTTGTAACATCCATAATCATTAATCCTGCAACACCAATTGCAGAAAGAATAAACATTAAGAACAATGCTTTGATTAATTTTGTTGAGCCTGTACGATACGGTCTGTTGGATAATCCAGCAAACCCAAAGTCACCTCTTACTAAAGTATAACCAAACCCTAAACCAATTAATGCTTTAGCAAATACTTGGTAACTTGTAAATGCTCCTGTAAATCCTAAAATCAATACTGCGACAATAATCGTAAATGCAGCAACTGCTTCAATTCTTTGACGACTTGTTAATGATTTCATAAATTTCTCCCTTTTATTTTTATTTAATTATTAATTAAAATTATACTCAGTAACAATTGGTTCTCTTCCTTGATCTTGATCTTCAAAGTATTCTTGGAATGAAATTCCCATAAATGAACCAGAAATATTATAAATATTGTCGAATCCTCTTTGACCTAATGCTCTTGCGACATTGTAAGATCTTTGGGCAGAACGACAGTGCACATACACTGGGCGATCTTTAGGGAACTCATCTAATCTTTCTCTAAACTCACTCATCGGTATGTTAACTGCTCCTTTGATATGCCCCAATGCGTATTCATTAGGTTCACGAACATCCACAATGAAACCACCATTTTCAACGATTTCTCTAACTTCAGAAACTTTCACCTGTTTGAAGTCCTCATTTAAGATATTTAATGCAACTAGAGCAGCATGGTTTAATGGATCTTTCGCAGTAGAGAAAACTGGAGAGTAAGCTAGCTCTAATTCTTTTAAATCATTTAGGTTAGCACCCATTGTTATCATTGCAGCAATTACATCTACACGTTTAATAACTTCACCCTTACCAATTGTCTGTACACCCAAGATTCTACCTGTTGGAACCTCAAACAATAATTTCAAATGAATTGGTCTTGAAGTAGGTAATAATCCAACTGAGTCACCAGGAATAATATATACGTAGTCATATTGGATACCAGCTTCAGTAGCTTGTTTTTCGTTGATACCTGTGTTACCTGCATTGTATCCGAACACACGCACACAACTTGAACCTATAACACCATGATTATCAACAGTACGACCGTACATGTTATCCGCAGCACCACGTGCTTGTCTTTGTGCAGGACCTGCTAATGTCAGTTTTGTAGGTTTTCTTGTTTGAGAGCAATAAACTTCAATTGCATCTCCTACAGCGTAAATATCTTTTACGTTAGTTTTGTAATTATGGTCTACTCGAATTGAGCCAGTTTTACCTAATTCAATTCCAGCATCAACAGCCAAAGCTGTTTCCGCAGTTACACCGATGCACATTAACACAAGTTCTGCATCAACTTCTCTACCTGATTTAGTAATCACGGTTTTTTCTTTTATTTCAGTTAATGGATCATCAAGGACTAGCTCAACACCATTATCAATAATTTCTTTATGTAAGATTTGAGTCATATCTTTATCAAATGGAATCATGACTTGATCTGCTGCCTCAATTAAGGCAACATCCACACCAGCGTGTTTCAGGTTTTCCATTACTTCAATACCAATATATCCAGCACCTACAACTGCAACTTTTTTAACTTTTTTTGCTTTAATATATGCATCAATTTTTTCAATGTCAGGAACAGTTTTCACTGCAAATACATTATCGTTATCGATACCCTTGATTGATCTTGGCATAATTGCTTTTGCACCTGGAGATAAGAATAACTTGTCATATTCTTCATCAAATGTTTCTCCAGAGATTAAATTTTTAACAACAACTTTATGTTCTTGTGGATTGATTTTTATAACTTCATGATTAACAATCGCGTCAATATCATATTGCTTTTTGAATTGAGGAGGATCCATTAAAACCAAACTTTGACTTTCCTCAATTGTTCTACTTAAAAAGAACGGTAAAGCACAATTTGAAAATGACACGTAAGGTCCTTTATCAAACATTTTAATACTCGCAAACTCGTCTAATCTTCTTACCCTAGCTGCAACTGATGCACCACCAGCAACACCACCAACTATTACTACTCTTTTGTTCATAATAACCTCCTAGTTATTTCGTGAAATTTATTTTCCAAACATATTATATTACTAAAGAGTTATATTTTAAAGCGGTTTCTAAATAAGTCGTATGCACACAAAAAAGTAGGTTTGAACACTAACTTTTAAGAGTATATGCACACAACTCTTTTTTATGGATTTTTCCTCTTTTTTTCAAAAGTACAAAACAATTTGAACAATATACTGAATTTTTATCTATCAAAACTACTCGATTTCCTACCAACCTTATATGTTCCCTTTCATTTTGTTCATGTTTTGTCCATTCGGACAAATTTGTTGTTAATAGTACAAATACATCTTTTTTTATAAATAAGCATCAGAAATCATCGAAAACGTGGCACTAATTATAATTAGTACACAAACTTTAATGTATATCAAACTTCCACTTTTCTTACATTAAAAAATAAAGAAGAGGTCCTCTTTAATAAAAGGACGTCTTCTTTATATCTTTTATACTTATATACAACTTAAAAATATCTACGAACTTCACACCCAAATTATGTCAGTGATTTCACTTGTGATTTATCCATGCCTTCTACTTTAAGAAGTGTATTTGAAATTACCATCCCAGCCCTAAGAAGTGTCCTTTTTGAGGCCTCATTCTTGACATAGCATCTTGCGTTTACTTCTAACAAATTTAACTGTAGAAACTCAATCAAATACCTCACCACTTCGCTACCATAACCTTGCCCTCTATACTGCTCATTAACTATCATGGAGATGCAAAACCGGTTCTCGTTCAATATCAATGATTCTAATCCTCCAAATGCGATTAGGTCATCATTTTCCATCAAATAAAACGACGCCATATTTCTAAGGTTCATTTCATTGTATTTTATGAACTCTCCAAAAGTCTCATGAAGAGCTTCTAGTTCTGATGTAGTTGTGGGTGTCATCTGAATTTCTGACTTTACTTCCTTGTTCACTTCAAAATTATAGCTTTGAGTCTCGATTAGAAATCCTCTTTTTTGTACTTCACTCAAAAAGGATAAATCATTTTCGGTAAACATCATTTTATCAAACACATTTAATCCCAAAACAAAATTAAAGAGTTCAGTGTATCGAGTTTCATAATCCTCTAACACAACAAGTGACGTCAATCCTCTCTCCTTATGTAACGTAAAGTAAGCAAGTGTATTTTCCTCATACACCTCATAACAATCACCCTCTAAAATGGTTTTTTCATAATAACCATCAATTCCTCCAGAGATTTTTTTGTAAAACAGCCTATACCGGTCTACATTCATTTCTACTTTTCTATGTTTCATCTTATCACCAACAAAATTATATCAAAAAGAGTACTAAGTGTACTCTCATGTTTGTTTATAACCTAAATCCAACCATTGCCTCAATTGCAGAACAAGAAATCAACTCTCTAGCAAAGAAGTGTGATAATAAGAACTCTTTTCTTCTTGCAAAGACTCCATTTTGTAACAATGTTGGAACAAAATCTCTTTCCTGAGCACCAACATATGTGGCATTAACACAGTTTTCTGCAACATTTCCACATAAAACTAAAAACTCCACATCAAGATCTCTAAGTACTTTCTCTAATTTGGTTCTCCAAAAGGAGTTCCCATATACTTTTGTAATCTCAATATCAGATTCCGCAATATGTAATTCCTTAATATTTTTATGTTCTTTCCCATCACCCTGTGCAACATGTCGTATAACTATAACTGGTAAATCTGCCTTATGAAACAGATCCATTGAATAGTTAATATTATCCAAGCATTTAACAAACTCCTCATTTCCTCGTTTGTGTCCAACAAATGCTTCTTGAACATCAATAACAAGTAAAGCCGGCTTCATCATAATAGACACCTCCAATTATATTATATCAAAAAGTATGAAAAGACCTTTCTGTGTTCTATATTAGAGAACTACTATATAAATTTTAAAATAGAACAATACAAATTGTTTCGTCTTCTACATACGCAAGTAAACTTCTACGACATCTTACTTTGTCATATAACGGTATGACTTCTATTCATCAAGCAACAATTATTTTCAGCATAATCTCACCTATATTTAGACTTTCTTTTCAATGAAAGAGATGTTGAGGAAATCTTTAAGTTACTTCTAATATCTGATTATTTCAATAGTCATCTTTTTTAAATAATATTGTTTTCTTTTAAAAACGTGCTGACTTCTTTGTTGTTAGGTTTTTAGAATCGATGAACTTTTAATAGAAGTGTTCCTCCTATTCACCTATTAGTCTTTCGATTATTTAATGAGGCTGATAGGTTTAACATTACGTCATTCTTTTTATGCACCAAATCAGCGCTGCTCACTGCATCAAACCCAACTTCAAATGGAGTCTTGTATATTATAAGTATATAAAAAAAGAAAGAAAAAAATGGAAGAGACCATTCTTTTTCTAATATTATTAATTTCTGCAAAAAAACAACTTTATGTATGATATCATAGAAATAATTATTGCCGTGGGGGAAATATTATGAACTTAGTTTTGTGGTTGATTTTTTTGATGTCTGGACTTACTGCATTCATACCGTTAATTCATGCCGACATTTTTGAAGTGGATCCTAAATACCACTCTTTCAAATATGTAAGCATCATCATGTTTTTATGGTGGTTTGTATTCTTTATCCGCCTAGTATCCGATTCAGGAGCGATATTATATTATTTGACGCTATCAATATATCCAATTGCATTTTTGTTCATCATACGTTTATATATAGCGGTTAAAAAATACTTAGGATTGAAAGTGAGTTCGATTTTAGTTAAACTAATGCACGTCTTCTTGTTCTTTGACTTTGTTCTAGCGATGACAAACAAATATCACAACTTGTATTTTACAACCACAACTGTAGACAACTTTACACTTGAAATAGCTAAAAATACTGATGAAAGAGCAATGTTTCTACTTCACACTGCTATTTCATATGTTTTTTTAGCAGTAATCGTATTTTATATACTTAGGGATGTTAATAAAAGGCTTAGACAGAACCATGATGTATTTCCATTTATATTTATGATTACCTCAATCATTATTGGAGTGGGACTAAACGTTATACAAGTGTTCTTCTATACATTTTATTTAGATCCAACACTGCTAGCGATAATACTAATTGTTACGGTGTTATACTATGTGTTCTATATTCGTGACTTAAAACTTTTACTTGGTATGAATCGCAACAAATTTATTTTAAATCATCTTAGAGAAATGTATGTGATTGTTGATGAAAACTCACAGATAGTAGATGCATCAAGTGAATTTATTGGTTTGGTTGGAATTCAATTGAAGGAAGAGTCCATCACATACAATGAGCTTTTGAAACGTATTGAGGGACAAGTTATTTTATTTAAAGATTCTGAGGAAACGTTTATTAAGTATGAAGAGGGTAAAAGATATTTGAATACTGTACAGAAACCAATCTATTTACCATTCTATAGACATTCTGGTACATTCTATTTATTCTTTGATCAAACTACAAATCTTAAATATATTTACGATATGAACTATGTTAAGACACACGATTTAATGACTAGTATTTACAATAGAAACTTTTTGGAAGAAATGCGTGATGACTTAGATGACAATGACATCGACTTCCAAGTAATCATGTTTGACTTAGATGGATTAAAACTTGTAAATGACTATTTGGGTCACAATGCTGGAGATGAGCATTTAAAGCGTTTTGCAAATCAATTAGCTTCCCTAACTCAAGAGGAAGATGTATATGCAGTCCGCTTGGGTGGAGATGAATTTGTAATTTTGGCTGTAGAAAAAGAAGACACATATCTAGAAAGTCTACTTCATTATTTGGATCAAATTAATAATGACCTGCCATTTATGCAAAAATCATTTTTTAGTTACGCTACACAGAAAAGGAACGAGGAAAATGATTCACTAAAACTAGTACTCGCAGCCGTGGATGTCAAAATGTACCAAATGAAGGATTCAAAAAGTGATTACAAAGCTCAACTAGAAAACGAGTTAAAAATACTTACAAAATAAAACGGTTTTCCTCTCGGATGACCGCTTTTTTTATATTGTTTAATTCTTATAACAACCAATCAAAAATTCAAATCGAACACCTCAATCACTTGAGCGGGATTTAAAATCACTTTTACACCTATATCTCTCGCCTTACTTATCATACATAACGTTGCTTTAAGATTTAGTTCAAGTTGAACTACAAGAGATTCTTGGTCTGGATTAAACTCAAAAAAACGTCAACATCCTCGCTATTTTTTTCATTCGATCCTTTGAAGATAAATATCGAACTATCCTTGTTCGACAATTAAGTAATTTCCACCCTTGAACACCCTTCTTCCTCTAACAGTTCACCTCGCAACCCTTTTGATATAAGTTACTCTGAACTCCTTTTCTAAAAATGTCCCCGGCACAATACCGGGAACATTGTTTAATATAAAATTTTAATTAGTCCGAGATTTTGTGTTCAATACGATGTCACATCTTTTCATTACATTTCTCACATGTACCGTAAAACTCTACTTTATGAGTATTAACTACAAATCCATACTGACCCGCTACTTTCTCCTCATATTCATGAACAGCACAATCATAAACAGTTTCTATAGTATGACACTTCTCACAAATCAAAAAATGATGATGTTTATGGCAATTGTACTCGTATAAAGTTTGGTTCTCAATCTTTAGATTCACGGCATTAACAATTTCTGATTCCACTAATTTCTCAATAGTACGATAAATAGTAGACAGGCTATATTGCGATTCTTCTTCTTGTAATTCTAAATATATATCTTGAGCAGATAAAAGTTTTTTTGAAATTTGCAACATTTGAATCACCTTTATACGAACTGGCGTCGTCTTAAGACCTGCTTTTTTTAACAATTCCTGAACTCTCATACATTCACCTTCTTGCTTCTAATAAAACCTTTAACACTCCACGACACCACAAAAACAATAAAACCAAACAATACGATAGTTGCTCCAGAAGGAAAACCTGTTATATATGATATAAACAAGCCAACCAAAGTAAACAACAACGCAAACAACCCTGAAAAAATCATTCTATTTTTTAATCCAGATGTATATATTGCACTAGTAGCTGCGGGTATGCTTAACAAAGACATTACCAAAATAATTCCAACTACTCGAATTAATGCAACTACAGAAATCGCAATCAACACCATTTGTATACGTTCATATAGTTTGATGTTTCTTTCACGAATTGCTAAAAACTCCTCATCAAACAAGTGAGCCTTAATTTCCTGAAAATATACTATTGTTATCATTATTAAGAGAATAGCTACTACAATCAATATCCACAAATCTCTTGTGGTAACTGTAAGGATATTACCAAATAGGTAGCTACTCATATTAGGTGGGTAACCTGGTTTAAGTGCCACGAACAAAATTCCTAAACTCATCCCTACAGACCAAAACATCGCGATAACAATATCCTTCATGCCGGTGATACGTTCTCTTACTACTCCTACTCCTACTGCGGCACTAATCGCAAAGATAAATGCGCCAATAATCGGTTCAAAGTTCAATAAGTATCCTAGTCCAATACCTCCATATGAAGCATGTGCTACTCCACCAGTGATCATACCCATTTTTTTTTCATTAATCACTACACCAACAATTCCTGCAATAATTGCCACAAAAAAACCGGCAAATATAGCATAGCGTAAAAACTGATATTCTATTATAGCTTCAAACATCTTAAACACCACCAATCTCAAGCACACTTGATGTGTGGTTTATGTTGTATAGTTTTGTAACTAAATGTCTTGTGTCCTTTATGTTGTGAGTAACTAGCAAAATTGTAACCTCACCCTTTAACTCCTCTAAAAGAGAATAGATATGGTCTCTTGATTCCTGATCCACCATTGCAGCTGGTTCATCTAAAATAAGTAAATCAGGCTTCGATACCAAGGCACGAGCAATCAATACTTTTTTAAACTCGCCACCACTCAACTGGTTTATTTGTCGGTTCTTCAAACCATATAGGCCGACTAATCTTAGTGCTTTTTCTACATCATAACTATTTTTACTAAAAGAAAATAATGGAGTCACTTTTTTAGGTAGTTGCCCCATCTCTACAACCTCTTTAACAGTAATAGGGAAATTTCTGTTTACCGTAGACAATTGTGGAACATAACCGATATTTTTTGTATCATCACAAAAGCAAATACTTCCTGTACTAGGGGAGACTATTCCTA
>PPCM01001443.1_pt1 | contig 10790 bp, 9 predicted proteins | sample 1555541 | NCBI WGS metagenome assembly PPCM01 (sample SAMN05284479, study PRJNA326546) | Marine sediment metagenome, whole genome shotgun sequencing project. | isolation source: marine sediment | place: Germany: Wadden Sea | collected 2012-09-05 | reverse complement strand
CTTGGGATGCTATCAGCTTTATAACACTCATTAATGAAAATCATCATTTGTGAGATAGCAGTATTGTAACTTATATTCTCAAAGTCTTCAGTTACTTTCTTTACTGTTTGGTGATAAACCTTCTCTAAGTCCTTAGTTGTTTGCTCAATAATTTCTTTCGATTCAAACAATCTCACTACACGATCAATAAATCTTCTAGCTCCTTCAACTCCATTTGTATTCCATGGTTTTGATGACTCTAAAGGCCCCATAAACAAAATGTAAAGACGTAATGAGTCAGCACCGTGAGTTTCAATAATGTCATCAGGATTAACAACATTTCCTTTTGACTTCGACATTTTCTCATTATTTTCACCAAGAATCATTCCTTGATGGAATAACTTTTGGAATGGTTCCTTAACTGAAACTACTCCTTTATCAAATAAGAAATTATTCCACATTCTAGAGTACAATAGGTGTCCTACAGTATGCTCTGAACCACCGGCATAAAAGTCAACTGGCATCCAGTGCTCAATTAGCTTTTTGTCAGCAATTTCATTTTCATTATTAGGATCAAGATATCTTAAGAAATACCAACTAGAACCAGCAGAACCTGGCATTGTAGTTGTTTCACGCTTTCCTTTAACTCCATCAATTTCAACATTAAACCATTCTGGAGCATTCTCAAGTGGCGCACTTCCTTTTACTTTTGGAAGGTACTCATCCATCTCAGGAAGTTCAAGAGGTAGTTCATTAGGCTCTAAAACTTTCTTTGTACCATCTTCCATATGGATAATTGGTACTGGTTCTCCCCAGTAACGTTGGCGAGCAAAAATCCATTCACGTAAACGGTAGTTTACTGATTTCTTACCTATTTGCTTTTCTTCCAACCAATCAATCATCTTCTTAATAGAATCTTCTTTATTTAATCCATCTAAGAAGTCTGAATTGACATGAACTGCATCTTCAGTAAATGCTTTTTCACTAATATCACCATCAAGAACTTTGATGATTTCAATATCAAACTTTTTAGCAAACTCATAGTCTCTTTGGTCATGAGCAGGTACAGCCATAATAGCACCAGTCCCATATGAAACTAATACATAGTCTGAAATCCAGATAGGGACTAACTTTTGATTAGCAGGGTTAACAGCATAAGCCCCAGTAAAAACACCTGTCTTATCTTTGTTAAGCTCTGTTCTTTCCATATCTGATTTTCTAGCTGCTGCTTTCTTATAATCTTCTACAGCATCACTTTGAGCATCTGTAGTAATCAACTCAACTAAATCATGTTCTGGTGATAAAACGCAGTATGTTGAACCGAATAAAGTATCTGGTCTAGTTGTAAACACTTTGAAACTCTTATCAAAACCATCTACTTTGAACTCGACTTCAGCACCGACACTTTTACCAATCCAGTTTCTTTGCATTTCTTTTGTAGAATTTGGCCAGTCAACAGTTTCAAGTCCTTCTAATAAGCGTTCTGCATACTTAGGAATATCAATAATCCATTGCTTCATGTTCTTTTTGACAACTGGATATCCTCCACGCTCACTTAAACCGTCGATAATTTCATCATTTGAAAGTACTGTTCCTAACTCTTCACACCAGTTAACTGGCATATCAACATACTTTGCAAGTCCATCTTTATAAAGTTCACCAAAAATCCACTGAGTCCACTTATAAAAACTTGGGTCAGCAGTACTTACCTGACGTGACCAATCATAGTCGTAACCAAGCAGTTTTAACTGTCTTGTAAATGTCTTTATATTTTCTTTTGTGAATGTTCCTGGGTGATTACCTGTTTTAATTGCATACTGCTCAGCAGGTAAACCAAAAGCATCAAATCCCATTGGATGTAATACATTAAACCCTTGCATTCTTTTCATTCTAGCTTGAATATCTCCACCTGTATACCCGGCTGGGTGACCAACGTGAAGACCAGATCCTGATGGGTAAGGGAACATATCAAGAACGTAATACTTTGGTTTTTCAAAATCCCAAACATCAGTTTTAAATGTCTCGTTCTTATCCCAGAAATCTTGCCATTTCTTCTCAACTTCTTTATGATTATAACTCATCTTTTCTCCTCCTTAACGTAAGCAACTTGGTAAGTTACCCATATTACCATGAAAGGCAACACATGCCTCGCAATCCTTGTGACGCTTGCATCTAGTACTTGCACAGTTACAGTCGGGATTACTTGTTTTCTTACCATTACTCAAATAAATACAATAAGGGATAAACCCCTTTTTAGAGTGTGATTTCACACACTCGACACAATTTCCTTTAATACTACAACTCTCATTTGGACATGGGCAGTCCTTTTTTAACATAAAAAAACTCCTTCCTATATTTAGGAACGAGTTATCGCGGTACCATCCTAATTCACACATATATGTGTGCCCTCAATTACCTTAACGCGGTCAACGGCTTTAGCTTGAAATCCTGCACTAAAGCGATTCAAAGGGCTAATTCATAAGACTTATTATCAGTTCACAGCACCACTGACTCTCTTAAAACAAGTTACTTATTACTACATCCTTATCTCTATCATTACTGATATTATAGTTAAACATTATAAATAAGTCAACTTTATTTTATTTAAGTAACCAACAAAAAAGCAGATAAATACCTCATCTGCTTTAATAACTTATTTTTCAATATACTTAATTAAATCCTCGAAGTAGCCTTCCATTAAAATAAATGTTTTTTGTAGTTGACTACCGTTACCACTCTCAAAATTAATGATAACTCTATAACTTGGTGTAAGATCTTGATTATCTATTTCCGAGAAATAGGTTACACCAGCACTATACTCACCCTTATTACCATAATAATAGTAATAATCTGGTCTTCTAGAAATATCACTAATTTCTGCATAATCGTGAATATATTCTGCTAAATCATTTAACATAATCGCTTTGAACTCTTCAAAATCGATACTACTGTATTTAGTACTATTCTTAATATCATTTATAGTAAGAGTATCTAGTTCGAACCCCTTCGGAGTAGATAACATCTCTTGTGCGAGTTTCTTGTTTATTGTATCATCTTCTCTAAACTCCTTGAAACTGTCTTTAATGCCCTTATCTTCTTCTAAATAAGAGCCATAGTTTGCTCCTCCAAAAGTTCTTGTAACATCTAGTCCCATTCTTACATTATAATGAAACTCAATAATTGCTCCTCTTAAGTTTACAGATTTATACCTTGATTCAATTACGCTTCTATGTAGGTTTATCGCCTTCTCGATATCATCTTTTTCAGTTAACACCAACCCTGGTGATGTAAGTAAGCCATAACTATTGTTATATGTACTGATAGTAACTGAAGTAACATCGTCAGTGTTTGGTACTTTGTGAGCAGCTACAACGAAATAAGTATTTAATAACGCCAGAAACATCACAATAGTTACTACAGAGACACTCGCCATTTTTACCATAGCACTTGTAATCTTAAAGCGTAAATCCAATATCATCGTTGCTGTAAAATATACTAAAAAGAAAATTATTACATAAACTGTATATGCCGAAACAACTTTGCCGATACCTACAGCCACAGTTGAAGAAATTATAACAGCAAAGAATGAAGATACAATTATTGTCAATAATGTTTGAACTTGTCCAAACACAAACCCTCTCGATTCGTTTTCATTTTTTCTCCATCTACATGAGTACTTCAAGGAAATAAATGTTATAGCAAAGATAACTCCTAAATAAACTAACTGCTCCAACAAAAATGAATACGAGAAATCATGTGCTGAAATAACATAAACACGACTTGCGACATGTTCTACAACATCAAAGTAATGCTTTAGTCCCACAAATCCCTGAACATACTGCGTCACTAAATTAACATGACTCGATAATATTTGAGTCAAAATGAAAGGCATCCCCACCAACACAATACTTGTTAACAATGTAGATAACAATGAAGTTGCTAAGACACTCGCAAGAACAACCGCGAAAATGTATAAAAGTACAAAATGACCGATACTTAAAAGTGAATCGAAGAAATAAATCTGAACATAATAATCAACCCAAATTAATGAAAACAGTAATAAAAAGCCATAAACTGACACCCAAATAATTAAGTTAGTTATTAAGTTCTTTTTAACTAAACTCCACAAAGTTGTGGGTTTACCCAGGTAATAAGCAATTTCTTCTCTTCGGTGTAAAAAGTTAAAATCCTGGAATGTACTAATAATAACGACGAAATACATTACAACTGTTACCAAGGGTATTGTAGACTCTATTGACATCTCTAAAATCGCATTCAATATAAAGATACCTACAGAAATGACAATTCCTGAGGTTATTAGCTTTCTTTTTGAAGCTAGAGACGCTTTTATAAAACAAACATACTCATTTAGTTTCGCCTTACTCATAAGTATAGCCCTCCTTTTTAAGGTTATAGAGCATAATATCTTCAAGCGATACTTCAAACTCCTCATAAAGACCTAGATTGAATTCTCGACTAAGAACTTCTTTAAACTTATCAAAATCACCATCAACAATAGCATTTACAACCGAACCATACTGTGAGAAACTGACAACTTTAAAGGAATCATTTTCAAGTTCGACAAACTTCGCGTCTAATGAAAATTGAACTCGTTTCATTCCTTCTTTTTCTAACTCTAAATCATTATTTTTAATAATTCTTCCATCATGCATTAAAACATATTTATTACAGATATTCTCTAGCTCACGGATGTCATGACTTGAAACAAGAACAGTTGCTTCTCTTTCCATCGTAACATCGATTACATAAGTCCATATTTTCCTTTTCATGACAATATCAAGACCATCTATTAACTCATCAAGAATTAAGACCGAAGTCATCGATGCAAGTGCAAAGATAAAGGCAATAATCTTTTTCTGCCCTTTACTCATTCTTGATGGGACATCACTGATATTGAAGCCAAACTCATCGATCATCTTAAACACTATCTGTTCATCAAAATCTTTATAAAAACACTTCTCATAATCCATTACTTCAGCAATTGTTTTCCCTTTTGGAAAATAGATATAATCCTGAACATAATAAAAATCACTTAAAACTGTTTCAGCTGAATGGGGCCTTCCTAAATACTCAACACAACCCTTTTCAGGATATAAAATGTTCATTACACAAGTCAATAGTGTAGTTTTACCACAACCATTAGAACCTACTACAGCTAAAATATCACCCTTATCTACTGATAAATTAATATCTTCTAGAACCACTTTATCCTCGATAATTTTAGTAAGGTTATTAATTTGTAACATCTTCACCCTCCTCATAATACTCATCAATATATTGATGCACTTCTTCTTTACTTACCCCCAGTTTCTTTAAAGAAGCAACGCTTGTTTTTAGATTTGATCTTGCACTATCTAAAAATCCTTTTTGATAATTTTTTCTTTCAGCAACAAAATTACCACTACCAGGCTTTGAATATATATACCCTTCACTTAAAAGCAGTTTATAAGCTTTTTGAATAGTATTAGGATTTATTCTTAGCATCGTTGCTAACTCACGAACTGATGGCATTTTTTCATTTGCTTTTAAAGATTCAGCCACTATCAATGATACAAAGTTATGATGTATTTGCTCATAGATACTGACTTTAGAGTTAGAATCTAACTTAAACATAATGCCTCCTCCTGAGTGTATTACATAAACTAGTACACCCAAATTAATTATATCTACATGCCTTAGCGATGTCAATAAAAAGATTACTACTTCAGTTTAAATAGATAGATGATAGAAACTAGCAATTAGATAGAGGGTTGCCTATAAAATTGGTCACACTTTTTAGCACAACTTGCATAAAAAAACTCAAAAAATGATATAATGAAATGGGTGATAATATGAAAAATAATTTTAAGTATAGCCTTGATAACAAGCGCTATCAAACATATAACTACTATCTAAAGAATAAGTACCAGTCAAAAGTATTTAAAGTCGGATTAAATGCTGGTTTTACTTGTCCTAATAGAGATGGTAAAAAGGGATTTGAGGGTTGCATATTTTGCTCCGATAGTGGAGCTGGTGAGTGTGCAGGAGACATTAAAGATAACTTGATTAACCAGTTTGAAAAAGTAAAAAAAGAGAGACATCAAAAGTGGCCTGATGCAAAATACATCGGTTACTTTCAAGCCTTCTCAAATACCTATGGTGATGTTAACTTACTAAAAGATTTATATGAACCAATCATTGAACTTGAAAATGTTGTAGGTTTAAATATCTCGACTAGACCGGATTGTTTTAATGATGAAATCTATGATTATCTTGAAGATTTAAACAAGAGAACAGACTTATGGATTGAACTCGGATTACAATCAAGTAAGGAGTCAACATTAAATGAAATCAACCGTGGACATACATTTGAAGAGTATAGGCAATGTGTTGAAGAGTTAAGTAAAAGAAATATTAAGGTTTGTGTTCATATAATTAATGGTTTATTTAATGAAAATAAAACTGATATGCTAAAGACAATTACCGACGTTGTAAAAGTTGGTATTCAAGGTGTTAAAATTCATATGTTACACGTAATGAAAAATACTAGGCTTGAGAAAATTTATAATGAAATAAGCCCTCACATTCTTTCAAAAGAGGAATACATTGATATCGTTGTTCAACAATTAGAGTTAATACCTCCTGAAGTAGTAATTATGAGACTGACAGGTGATGCTCCTAATGATACCTTATTAATTCCCGAGTGGACTTCAAAGAAGGTAATTGTTTTAAATGACATTGATAAAGAGATGGTGAAACGCGATACCTATCAAGGGAGGTTAGTAGATGCTTAATATCTTAGAATTTGCAAAGGAATTAATCGATGGGGTTGTTACAAAAGATGATGTTTGCATTGACGCAACACTAGGAAATGGACACGATACCTTGTATCTATGTAATAAAGCTAAATATGTCTATGGATTTGATATCCAAGAACAAGCCATCAATAGTTCCGAGAAATTACTTCAAAATCATCAAGTATCCAACTATTCCTTAATTCATGATGGACATCAAAATATTGATAAGTACGTTACAGAAGAGATTACTCTAGGAATCTTCAACCTTGGTTACTTACCAAATGGTGATAAGAGTATTACAACAAACTTTCCTTCTACAATGGAAGCTCTTGATAAAATTTTAAAATTACTAAAAATAAAAGGGTTAGCAATCCTTGTAGTTTATACTGGACACGAAGCTGGTAAGGTAGAAAGTGACTTACTACTAGAATATGCTACAAACTTAAATCGTTATGATTATAATGTGTTAAAGTATGACTTTATCAACAAAAAGAATCCTCCATATGTAATTGCGATTGAAAAAAGAAAATAATGAGGAATATCCTCATTATTTTTTTATTTTCTCTATAACAATATCCTTTGAATGTTCGATCAATGACCCAAACAAAGGTAACATTTGCTCACCATTTTTAACTAATTGTTCTGGATGCCATTGAACTCCTAACATAAATCTTGCTGTTTGGTGTTCAACTGCTTCAATAATATCATCTTCTGAATAAGCAGCAACCATTAGCTTATTACCTGCTTCTTTAATTGCTTGATGATGAAAACTATTAACAAAAGCCTTTTTCCCAATTAATCCTTGCAACTTAGAACCATCAACAGTATTTACATAATGAGTTGGAATAGTTCTTTCTTCTTTTTGCTCATGATGATGACCGATACTTAACTGTGAAGGTAGATCTTGATAAAGACTTCCACCCATAGTTACATTAAAGATTTGTGAACCACGACAAATTCCCATAAATGGAAGATCTCGCTTTTCTACACTTCTAATAATATCCATATGGTAAATATCATCTAAAACATTAGTATAACCTAGTTTTTCATGTCTTTCTTCACCATAATACGTAGGGTCAACATCAGCTCCACCGACAATTAACAGACCATCAACTAAATCTAACTGAGCATCAATATCACAACTATCAACTTGAGTTAAAGCAATAGGAACAGCACCTAAATCCTTTAAAACCTCTGTATACTCTTCAATTACATAACTCTTATTAACTTCACCAAAATAAGCCGTATCGAATGGTCTTGATACGCTTATGACTCCTATAACTGGCTTTCTCACTTCTACATGTACTCCTTTAATTTTTCTACTTTATCTAATTTTTCCCAAGCATACTCTTTATTACCAAAATGTCCGTAGGTAGCAGTATCTTTAAAAATTGGTCTTCTTAGTCCAAAATGATCAATAATTCCTTTTGGAGTTAAGTCAAAGTTTTCACTTATCGCTTTTAAGATAACCTCATCACTAACATGACCTGTTTGGAAAGTATCAACCATGATACTTATTGGTTGGGCAACTCCAATTGCGTATGATAACTGAATTTCACACTTATCAGCAAGGCCAGCAGCAACAATATTTTTTGCTACATATCTTGCAGCATATGCAGCACTTCTATCAACCTTAGTAGCGTCTTTACCACTGAAAGCTCCACCTCCATGACGTGAGTAACCACCATATGTATCTACAATGATTTTGCGACCTGTTAAACCAGCATCACCATGAGGACCACCAACAACAAAACGTCCTGTAGGATTAATTAAAACTTTATAATCACTTGCATCAACTTTAAATGTTGTTAAAGTCTTATCAATTATTTCAGTTCTAATATAATCTTTAAATTCTTGTTCATTGTAGTCACCATCATGTTGAATACTCATTAATACAGTATCTACTTTAGGTAAATCACCAGAATAATCTAGTGTAACTTGGCTTTTCATATCTGGGCGAGCCCATTTAAACTCTCCCTTTCTAAACTTCTTAGTTGCCATTCTTACTAACTTGTGACTGATTACGATTGGTAAAGGCATATAACCCTCATCTTCATTTGTAGCAAAACCAAACATAATCCCTTGATCACCAGCACCTAAGTTATCTACACCCATACTAATATCAGGGCTTTGTTTATGTATTAAAACATCAACTTTACAATTATTAGCATCAATTCCAATCTCTGCTTTAGTATAACCGATTTCAGTTAAAGTTTCTCTAACAATTTTTTCAACATCAATAGTTGCTTTTGTTGTGATTTCACCACCAACAACTACTTGATTTGTTGTTACAAATGTTTCACAGGCAACTCGTGAGTTCTCATCTTGAGCTAAGCAAGCATCTAATACTGCATCGCTGATTTGATCACACACTTTATCTGGATGACCTGGTGAAACTGATTCTGATGTAAATAATTTTTTATACATATAATCCTCCTTTTGATAATAAAAAAACTCTCCGAAGAAAAGTTTTTTTATTACTTTTCTTATTGTTCGATTTCTCGCTCGGATAAGCACCTTCTCTATTGAGGGTTGCTGCAACGTCATTCTTCCTAAGTCAGTTGCTCTGAATAAGTTTTTTATTATATTGTATTTTTGCTTTATCATAATAACATACTGATAATATAATTGTAAAGAAATAAGATAACTATAATACTTTTAAACGTACTATTTCCACTGATGCTTATAGGCATCAGCATACTTACCTGCTGCAACTCCCATAAACAATAATATCTTATCTTGATGGGTATTAAGATTTGAAATAGTATCTAAAGTTAACCACTCACTATTAGGAATTTTCGCTAGAATAACATCACTATCAACCGTTCCTTCTGCTCTAATTTCGCGAGCAGATGAATCCACAGGACAAATATAAGTCTTTGTAGCCCCTTCAACCGACTCCGCAAACTCATCAATAAAGGCATTGAATCTTGAGAATGTATAAGGTTCCATAATTGCAATTATCTCTTTATCTGGATATTTTTGTTTTACCATTGAAATCACTGCTTTGATCTCTACTTGATGGTGGGCATAATCATCAATTACTAAGTTACCACCTACAAAAGTTTCTTCAAAACGTCGACGATTACTTGGTAACGAATCAAGACTTTCATTAATTTGCTTTACAGTAATTCCATTTAAAATTGATACAATAATCGCACTAGTTAGATTCAATAAGTTATGAAGCCCATAGATTGGAGCTTTAAAAGTACCTAATAAATTGCCACGATTATAAACACTAAACTCACTACCTGCTTGCGTTAGTGTATAGTCTTTGATCTGATAGTCATTGCTACTTTCAAATCCATAAGTAATCAAATTCTCTTTTGGTAATGTTAAAACATTTTCATCATCACCACAACCTATAATCTTTTTAGAAGTCTGATTGGCAAATGATTTAAATGCATCAATTGTATCCTCTAAATCTATATATGTATCAGGATGATCAAAATCAATATTTGTAATAATTGAATAGTCCGGATAATAACTTAAAAAGTGACGACGATACTCACACGCTTCATAGACAAAATAATCACTATCAGGATTACCTACTCCGGTACCATCTCCGATTAAATAAGAAGTCTTCTTATATTTATTAAATAGATGAGCAACCATCGAAGTTGTAGTAGTTTTACCGTGGGTACCTGTAATTGCCACTGATAAGTATTCTTTATCAAGATTAGCTACCATCTCGATATAAGTGTGAATTTCACAGTTAAGTTCAACTGCCTTTGCAACCTCTGGATGAAGTTCATTAAAAGCATTACCCTTAACAATAATATAATCTTCTTTTATGTTATCAGGATTAAATGCTAAAACTTCAATACCGGCTTCAATTAACTTATCTTCAGTGAACACATATTTTGCAATATCTGAACCCATAACATGATAACCCATATTATGCATAATTAATGCTAGTGCACTCATTCCTGTACCTTTAATTCCTAAAAAATAATATGTTTTCATAATTACCTCCTAATTAATTCCTCTTAATCTTACATCATCATAAATCTT
>PPCM01001442.1_pt1 | contig 10795 bp, 12 predicted proteins | sample 1555541 | NCBI WGS metagenome assembly PPCM01 (sample SAMN05284479, study PRJNA326546) | Marine sediment metagenome, whole genome shotgun sequencing project. | isolation source: marine sediment | place: Germany: Wadden Sea | collected 2012-09-05 | reverse complement strand
TGGTGCAACACTTAACGCTTGCTAACTACTCTGCTATATCATTTTCCTATAATTGGTTAAATAAGTCAATCGTTTTAATCTCCCAATCTACAGGTTTTTTACCATTTTTGCTCAAATATTCATTAGTTTGTGAAAACGGTTTAGATTTAAAGAACCCTCTACTCGCTGAAAGAGGAGAAGGATGCACTGATTCTATCACTAAATGACCTTCACCAATCAGTTTCTTCTTGCTTTTTGCATTATTTCCCCAAAGTATAAACACAATATTTTTACAAGAGTTTGAAATATGTTCTATCACCGTGTCGGTAAATACTTCCCAGCCTTTCTTTTGATGAGAAAGGGGTTGATTCTCCCGCACAGTTAGGATTGTATTTAATAAAAAGACTCCCTCTTCTTGCCAGACTGTCAAATCACCCTCTAATGGAATTTCAACACCTAAGTCATCGTGTAACTCCTTAAATATATTTCTCAAGCTAGGAGGGATTTTAACGGATGAAAAGGCCAATCCATTAGCTTGATTCGGGTTATGATAAGGATCTTGTCCCAAGATGACAACTTTTATATCCTTTAACTCTGTCTTAAACACATTAAAAATATCAGACTGTTTTGGATACACAGTCTGATGTCTATATTCTTCTTCAATAAACGCTTCTAAGTTTTTAAAATATCCTTTTCTCTTTTCTTGAATCAAAAAATCATTCCACATACTAATCACCAATATAATTATAATTAATTTTCACCTTAATTACTACTTTTTCATTTCTATTATGAGTATATGCGACGTTGTCTTGGGTTCAATAAAAAGAGATTGATCACTTATCATTGCATCCCCTAACTCCAAGGTCTCGCCATTAATTACAGTTGCTCCTTCAATATTAACTAAATACAGTTGTCTTCCCTTTGTTAACTCAAAAAAAGTCTTCTTGTCTGTTTCAGTAACAAAGAAGTTAACATCTTGATGAACTGATATAGGAGAATTCACTCCTACAAAGTGCAACCAGTTATTTTGCCTTTCATCCTTAAATAAGTAATCACCATATTTAGGAGTGAGTTCAACAGTATCTGGAATAACCCATACCTGTAATAATCTTAATAACGTGTCAGATTTATTATGTTCAGAATGAAAAATACCAGTACCTGCACTCATATACTGTACTTGTCCTCTCGAAACAGTTCTTTCATTATCTAAAGAATCCTTGTGGGTTAACTCTCCGTCTATAACGTATGTAATAATCTCCATATTTTGGTGTGGATGTGTATCAAATCCTGTGTGTGGAGTTATATAGTCGTCATTTAGAACTCTCAATGGTCCTACACCCATTTTGTTTCTATCAAAATAACTTGCAAAACTAAAATGATGATACGTGTTTAACCAACCATGCTCTACATGCCCTAACTCAGTTCTTTTTAGAACCTTAATCACTCTCTAGTCCTTTCCCAAGTCTAGTTAATAATTGCCCTAGAGTGTTTTTCTCTTCCTCAGTTAATACTCTGTTTATCATTTTTTCTACGAAATCTAAATGTTTTGCGCTCATTTCGTCATAGAACACTTTTCCTGACTCAGTTAGGTCTACATAGAAGATTCGTTTATCTTCGACTGATTGAGAACGTACAACATATCCTTTTTTTATTAATTTATTTACTAGATATGTCATTGTCCCACTTGTTAAATCTAAAAATGAAGTCATCACTTGAATTGGCTGATGTCCATATGTATCTAAATATCCTAAAAAAGTGTACTCACTTCTATTCAAGTCATATTGCTTCAGATCCTCATCCAGTTTTTTTGACAATACTTTTCCTGACTTAATGTGTTTAAGTACTAGTCTATGTGCTTTTTCCATTATTCTCACCTCTTTATTAAATTTTACTCTACTTTTATCTCGGTATCAAGATAAACACAACCAAAAAGAAAAAAAGAACCAAACAAAGTTGGTCCTTTATAATTTACTGAAATATATTAGTTTTCCATTAAATGTTTGATAGTTCTAACCATTTGAGCTGTATAACTCATTTCGTTATCATACCAAGTTAATACTTTAACTAATTGTTTTCCATCTACTTCCATTACAGATGTAGTTAATGCATCAAATAATGTACCGAATCTAGTTCCGATAACGTCAGTTGATACGATTGGATCTTCAGTGTACCCTAATGTTTCAGAAGCTGCTGCTTTCATTGCTGCATTGATTTCTTCAACAGTAGTGTTTTTTTCTAATTCAACTACTAAGTCAACACATGAACCAGTAATTGTTGGTACTCTTAATGCCATACCATCTAATTTACCAGCTAATGAAGGTAATACTTTACCTACTGCTACTGCTGCACCAGTTGATGTTGGTACGATGTTTGCAGCTGCTGCTCTACCACGTCTAGCTTTGATGTCTTTTGCATGTGGAGCATCTAATGTGTTTTGATCGTTTGTGTATGCATGAACTGTAGTCATGTATCCTTTAACGATACCAAAGTTGTCATCTAAAACTTTTGCAACTGGAGCTAAACAGTTAGTTGTACAAGAAGCACCACTGATTACTGTTTCAGTTCCATCTAAAACGTCATGATTTACGTTATAAACAACTGTTTTTAAATCTCCTTTTGCAGGAGCACTGATTACTACTTTTTTAGCACCAGCTTTGATGTGTTTTTCTGCACCTTCTTTTGATGTAAAGAATCCAGTACATTCTAATACTACATCAACATCTAAGTCACCCCAAGGAAGATCTTCAGGATCTCTTTGTGCATAAATTTTGATACTTTCTTCACCAACTGTGATAGTATCTCCTTCTACTGAAATATCATCAGACATATATCTACCTTGTGCTGAATCATATTTAAGTAAATAAGCTAATGTTTTAGCATCAGTTAAATCGTTGATTGCTACTACATCGTAGTTTGCATCTTCGTTCATTAAACGGAACGCTAATCTACCGATTCTACCGAAACCGTTAATTGCTACTTTTACTGCCATTTTTTTTCACTCTCCTAAGATATTTTTCTTACGCTAATATTTTACACTATTTAATTTAAAGTTCAAAGAATTCTAATATAGTAAACGTTTCCAAAAAAAGCTTCAAATACATAAGGGTATTTTAAATTCCACCAAAAGAAAACCACCAAATGATAGGTGGTTATAACTTTATAAAAATGCTTTTCTAACTCGTTCAAAGAACGGATTATCCTTTATATATGCTATTCTTAGCTTCTTACTTGATAACTTAACAGCTAATTTTTGTACATCATTTACTCGTTCCATCATATGATCAAAACAAAAATCTAATTCTAAAGTTCCTTGAGGTTCTATAGAAATTTTTCTGCCCCTTGAAAACAACATTGATGTTCCAATTGTTCTGTAGGCGTTCGAATTGATGCTTGCTAATTCTGTCACCTGAATGGATTCTAAGCGAGGATCTACGATCGCTCCACCCAAGGATTTGTTCATTCCAGTTGAACCAGCAGGTGTAGAAAAACACAGACCATTTCCTCTAAATGTTTCAAACTTTCTACCATCTATAAACAGATCAAAAGCAACTACCTTAAATGATTTCACCAACTGGAACTCATTTAATGCATAAAATTTCTTCGTTTCATGTTTTGTCTCCAGTATCGCTTCAGCGATGCTAAATGTATGAATGTTATAAGTACTCTTTAAAATCGAATGCAACATTTCATCAATCATCGATTCTGTAAAATCCATAAAAAATCCTAAATGTCCAGTCATCACGCCAAAGATTGTAACATCATCGATTCTATCCATATGTTCATGCACACTTCTTAGAATCGTTCCATCACCACCAATAGAGATAACTACTTTCGGGTTAACTGGTTCTATGTAATCAAGTCTTTTTTTAATCTTTTCAGCTATTGCATTTGATACCGGATCATTTTTGTGAATAACTTGAATCGACTTAAACATCTTTTGTTCCTAACAACATTTTTCTTTCTTCTTCAGTTAAGTCGAACACTACATCACATTCTTCATTATTTTTACAATCCATACAGATCATTAAACGTCTAATCTCTTTTGGGATAAACACTCGAATATCGTCTTCGTTATACCCTATCTGTAAATTCTCATCACTAACGATAAGTGGTCTTCTTAACACACTCGGGTTTTCAATAATAAATTCATATAACTCATTCATTGTCATAGAATCTATATCGATATCATTTTCCATAAAAACTTTACTTCTAGTAGAGATAATGTCATGCACACCATTCTCAGTATGGCTTAAAATACTTTGAATATCATTCTTTGTTAATTTAACACTAAAGATGTTTTTTTCCGTAAACGGAATATCACGATCTTTAAACCATTTCTTAGCTTTTCTACATGAACCACAAGATGGCGTTGTATACATTTGAATCATAACAATCACTCCTTCCAAATATATTTTACTATGCTTGTCAAGTGTTGTAAATGCTTTAATAGTAAATATATGAATAAATAGTAATATAATCATTTTCCGCGTAAAATAGGACTTATATTGACTCCATATATCCCTTTTGGTAGAATGTGGTATATACGATGATTGAGAGTAGTAGGTATTATTCTGTTTCTAGAGAGGTTGTGGTAGGTGAAAACAACTAACAAATGATATCGAATGGACTCAGGAGTGGATTTAATACATCCCGTACGCTTACGTTACAAGCATTCAAGGGTTCTTTTAAATGAACTAAACTTGAGGTGGCACCACGTGTTATTACGTCCTCTATACTAGAGGACTTTTTTTATTTTTTGGAGGTAATTATGAAAAGAATGGTATCGGGTATCAAACCCACTGGTGAATTAACACTAGGAAATTATTTAGGAGCGATTAAAAATTTTGTTAACTTTCAAGATGAATATGAACTATTCGTATTTATCGCAGATTTACATGCATTAACAACACAGCAAGATAGAGCTGTGTTAAGAAGACGTATCAAAGATGTTGCTGCACTTTATCTAGCTTGTGGTTTAGACAAAGACAAATGTACAATCTACATTCAAAGTGAAATCCCAGCACACTCACAACTAGGATACATCTTAGAATCAACTAGTTATATGGGTGAATTAAGTAGAATGACACAATATAAAGATAAAGCAGCCAAAGGTGAAAGTTTACATGTTTCTATGTTTACTTATCCTGCGTTAATGGCAGCAGATATTATACTTTATGATGCGGATTTCGTACCTGTAGGAGACGACCAAAAACAACATGTTGAATTAACAAGAAATATAGCAGAACGTTTTAACTCAAGACATGGAGATTTCTTCACAGTTCCAGAACCAGTTATCCCTAAGTCTGGTGCAAGAATTATGGACTTACAAGACCCTACTAAGAAAATGAGTAAATCAGATGATTCAGACAAAGGATACATTCTTCTTCTAGATGACTTAGCTAGGATTAAAAACAAAATCAAATCAGCTATGACTGATTCGGGTAGTGAAGTGAAATACGACAAAGAAAACAAACCAGGTATTTCGAATTTATTGACTATTTATTCTGTTTTAACTGGACAAACAATCGAAGCATTAGAGGAACAATACATCGGTTCAGGATACGGAACCTTTAAATCAGATTTAGCAGATGTTGTTGTAGAACACATTGGTCAAATCCAGGAACGTTATAAACAAGTAATAGAATCGGAAGAGTTAGATGAAATCTTGGACGCTGGTAGAGATAAAGCGAGTAAGATCGCATTCAAAAAAATCATGAAAGCAAACCATAAGTTGGGTTTAGGTAGAAAAAGAAAATGATGATTAAAATCATCATTTTTTTCTACATAACAGAACTAATAATTATGATAGCAGGAATTCCTGTTAACCCTGCAGCAAGAAAACAAATTCTGTAATAAAATTTAGGTATTGGATTTTCTTGTTTCATTTTCATATAGTTATAATAATCTTGTTTCGGTCTACGTCCTATAAACATTCTTCCGAATGTTTTTGTTCCGTACACCAATGGAGCAAGAATATTCATATTGTTCATCAACATAATCCATCCTGCAGCAAATTGTAAGAAGGCAACAAAGAATAATGCATCACCAATTGCTTGAAGTGCCCAATCATCTTGCCATAGTTGAACTAAGAAAAACAGTACGATTGAAATCGCCATTACAATAATGAACGTTTTCACTTCTTGGACCCTTTGGTATCTTTCTTTCATCGGGATCCCCGATTCATGTATTTCCTCTTCTTCTATTTCTTCAATTTCTTCAGGTTCATTTGAATCATCTACGATATCTGATTCAAGGTCATTGACAAACCTAAACTTATTTTTTTCTTCCATTTTATTTCACCTTAATTCCGCACATTCTGCGAAGTTCTTTAAATGCAAAGAACATATACTTATCTGCATACCTTTCACCTGGGTCTAACATAAGTACACTTTCAACATCTTCTAAGTACGCTGTTGTTAATGAAATCATACGCTGTTTCGAATCGCTATATACAATTGCTGATTCTACTTCTTCTTGTACTTGATCTGAGTTTGTTTCATACTTTTTAAACTGTAGTGTGATTTGTTTACCAATTCCGTGTAATTCTACGTTGTTACGATAAGCATCTTGCATTGCATGATCTACTTCTTCAGAATAAAGGTCGAAGTCGTTTTGCTTAGCGATATTTATAAATACCACGGTCTCCTCACTACCAGAAGAAACTTCGCCTCTTCCGAACACTCTAAATAACAATACATGTGTGAAGTGTTCTTGGGCAACTTTGTACCCACTTTTCTTTAATCCATTGATCCAACTTTCCGTAAATAGTCGTTTGCCTGGCTTTATTACTTTTGGTTCATTTAATACTAGATTGTAATAATCAACATACATTCTCGCTTCCAATACTTTTGGTGAGTATCTGATGACTAACCAGAATAAGTTAATCAACATCAACGGGAAGATAATTGATACTACTTCTTGATAATGCAGTATTTGGAAACCAAGTAAAACAGCCGCTGAAAGAACTAATACAACTGTTGGTAAAATAGCAATAAGAAGGAGTTTATTCCTCCTTCTTTTTGCATTTTCTAGATTTTTTTGTCTATCTATTTTTCTTCCCATATAGCGAATAATGCTAACTTAGCAGAACGTTCGAATACATCACCTTGGTTGTAGTAATCTCCAGTTCCGTCTGATTTAGAATTCCACCCTACGAAACGATAATTTGTAGTGTCCTCTAATTGAGGGAAATCGATGATTGATGCATATTCAACATAGAATGATTTAATGTTTTCTGGTTCTTCGTCATCAATTGGGTCACCGTTTTCATCTGTTGGATAGTTAGTATATAACTTAACTTGAATTTCAATAGATTCCCAGTGAGCATATAATGTAACATCTTCTGTAACGTCTGGAATTTGTGAATATCCACTATCACCAGGGATTGTCGTAATGTTACCGTCTTCATCTAACCAGTCATATAAGAACCAAGATACGAATGTAAATCCTGGTTTTGAAGCGATTGGTAAAGGATGACGTTCACCTACTTCAAATTCTGTTGGGTAATCAGCAACACGCATTTCTCCACCATTCAACTCATACGTAATGTAACGAATTGCTGGTTGCCATTGTGCATATAGTACCATTGAAGTATCTCCAATAGTATCAGTTGCAAAATCCCACTCATCTTTACCAGTATAGTCTTTGAACCATCCTAAGAAGTCGAATCCTGCTCTAATTGGTGCAGCAGGTTCTTGAATTTTGTCACCATTATCTAGGTTTAATTGAGATGCTACCGCAGTTGCACCTTCGTTTGCAGTAAAGAATACGACGTTGATTGAATCATCAACTTCAACTTTATTACTACATGCGCTTAAAGAAAGTACAGCTATTATAGCTAATAATATAACACTAACTCTTTTCATTATTTAACACCTTCTTCAGCTTTATTTGCACCATTTCCTTGGTACCTATTTTTGATTTCTTCAAATTCACCATCATTACATAATACAGAATGCCCTGGAGCAACTTCTCTTAATATTGGTTTTTCAAATCTATAATCATGTTGTCTTGGATCATATCCAATTTTTGTTCTGTTTTTTTCGTAATCAGGATCCGGTTGAGGAACTGATGACAATAATGATCTTGTGTATGGATGCATTGGGTTTGCGAATAACTCTTCAGATTCAGCTAACTCAACAATTTTACCATTGTACATAACTGCGATTCTATCACAGAAGAAACGTACAACAGACAAGTCATGTGCTACGAACATGATTGTTAAACCTAATCTATCTTTTAACTCTTGTAATAAGTTAATTACCTGAGCTCTGATCGATACGTCTAACGCACTGATAGGTTCGTCGGCAATGATAAAGTCAGGGTTCATGATTAATGCTCTGGCAATACCAAGTCTTTGACGTTGTCCACCTGAGAATTCATGAGGGTAACGAGTTACGTAGTCTTTTTGAAGTCCTACGATTTCAAGCATATCTTGTACTTTTTCCTTAATCTCTTCTCTAGAAAGTCCACCTTGAATTAATAAACCTTCCCCAACGATTTCTAATACAGTCATACGTGGGTTTAATGAAGAAATTGGATCCTGGAAGATCATTTGCATTTTTCTAGAATACTCTAAAGCTTCTTTAGATGCATTGATTTCTTTTGCTCTTTTAATTGCTTGTCTTAACTCTTTAACTTTTTCATCACGGTTGTGTTTAATTTCGCTAACTAGAACGTTAACTTCGTTTTGATCAACACCTAATTCCTTGTTAGAAGGAACTTTAGATAATTCATCACTTTTTTTCTTTTTAAGATCTGCTAATTGAGATTTAAAGTTTGAAATACTAGCATCATGTTCTGCTTTAGCAGTTTTAAACTCAGCATTAACTTTTGTTTTGTTAGGAACAACAATTGCAGCATCATTTTTCTTAAATTCAGCTTTAGCAGCAGCTAATTTTTCTCTACGAGCAGCTTTTAAAGCTTTTGTTTTTTCTTGTGCTTCAGCTTTAGGAGCAATGTTCTCTTCTGCTTCAGCGATTAATGGTTTGTACTTTTCTTCTAAGTCAGCAAAGATTTGCTCATACTCAGAGTTTAAATCAGCGATTCTTGCATCAATGTAATCTACATTTAATGCTGCTGAATCTTTCATACCATCAATTTTTCTTTTTAAACCAATCTCAAATCCTTTTTTCTCTCTGTCATAGTCAGCTTGTGCACTGTTCACAGCACTATCTTTAATTACAGCTAAGTCTAAGTTGTATTGATGTTTGATAGCTTCTACTGCTAAATCATAATTGTATTTTGCCAAATATTTTTCTTCTTGATTTGTAGTTAAAGGTTGTTTGATTGTTTTTCCTTTTTCTTCGAAACTTTCATTTTCACTAGCAATATTCATTTCAACATCTGAAATTAATCTTGCATATTTGTCATTGATTTCATCTTTTAAAGCTTTACTTTGGTCAACTTTTAAGATTTCTTCTTGAGCAGCTTCTTTAACTTCTTTAATTTTTGCAACAATACCCATATATCCTGAAGAAATAAGTGTATCGTTTAATTTTACATCACCTTCAGTAGAGTTATACAGTTTGATGATTGTACGACCAGTTGTAGTTTTACCACATCCTGATTCCCCTACTAGTCCAAATACTTCACGTTTGTAAATATCGAATGATAATCCGTCTACCGCTGGTACAACTAATTTATTTCTACCAGTTCCTACTTTAAAGTGTTTTTTAAGGTCTCTTACCTCTAATACTTTCGTATTATAATCTACTTTACTATTTACCATAATTTAAGTTACCTCTGTTTTTACTTAATCTTGTTACTGCCTCTGGTTTCTCAACTTTTGGTGCATCTGGGTGTAATAACCAAGTTGCAGCATAGTGTGTATCTGATACTTTAAAGAATGGCGGTTGTTCTTCGAAATCAATCTCCAACGCATATCTATTACGTGGAGCAAACGCATCACCTTTCGGTGGATGAATCATATTTGGTGGTGTACCTGGGATTGCATCTAACAACTTAGAAGTTGCAAGGTTTGGCATTGAAGCCAATAAAGCCCAAGTGTACGGATGTTGAGGATTATAGAAAATCTCATTCGTTGATCCGTACTCTACAACTTTACCTGAGTACATTACAGCAATTCTGTCAGCTACGTTCGCAACTACACCTAAGTCATGTGTAATGAACATTACAGATAAGTTTCTTCTTTCTTTTAACTCATTAATTAACTCTAAGATTTGACCTTGGATTGTAACATCTAACGCCGTTGTTGGCTCATCACAAATTAAGATCTCTGCATCGTTTGCTAAAGCGATAGCGATAACGATTCTTTGTCTCATCCCACCTGAGAATTGGTGTGGGAATTGCTTGTAACGTTTTTCGGCATGTGTAATACCTACACGTTCCATTAATTCAACGGCTCTTTTTTTAGCCATTTCTTTAGGCATATCTAATTTAAACATTAATGCTTCTGAAATTTGTCTACCTACAGTTTGAATCGGATTTAATGAACTCATTGGATCCTGGAAAATCATTGAGATTTTACTACCTCTGATGTCATGCATATCCTCTTCAGCAACTTGCATTAAGTCACGTCCACCGTATAAGATTTCTCCACCTTCAAAGATACTATTTCCGGCTAATAATCCCATAATTGCACGTGAAGTAACACTTTTACCAGATCCTGACTCACCTACGATTGCAAGTGTTTCACCTTTATATAGATCTAGCGATACTCCTCTAACAGCTTGTAGAATACCGTATTGTGTTTTAAACGATACTCCCAAGTCTTTTACTTGTAAAATTTTTTCCATTATTCAACACCTCTTAACGAAGGATTAAATGCATCTCTTAAACCATTACCGAATAAGTT
>PPCM01001439.1_pt1 | contig 10873 bp, 6 predicted proteins | sample 1555541 | NCBI WGS metagenome assembly PPCM01 (sample SAMN05284479, study PRJNA326546) | Marine sediment metagenome, whole genome shotgun sequencing project. | isolation source: marine sediment | place: Germany: Wadden Sea | collected 2012-09-05 | reverse complement strand
TCCCGGTAAGAAGAAGGCGGCCGAGGCTGTCCTCCATGGACGACAACCCGGTGAGGCTTCCGTTGATATCCTTGAGGGTCGTTGAAAAACCGGGCTTCTGGAGATGGTCCGAAAAGTCGATCTCCCCGCCCGCAAGGCTGATCTTGTCGATTTGGATACGGCTCGGTTTTGTTTCGGGCGGATCCTCCGGCGCGGTGGGGGGGGCGGAAGGCGTGTCGGCCCCCTTGAAGATGGTTTTCAGGTTTGTACGGCCGTCCTCTTGAATAACGATTCTGGAATGGAAATTGGACAGGGCGATTCCGTCCACCGACACCCGGAGCAGGGGAAACGCCACGTTCATGCCGGAAAAGGAGAGGGTCTCCCATGCGAGAAAATCCTCGGGTTCACGATTCAGCGCTTCATTGGCGGGCGGGCGGTCCACGGAGGCAAAGTCCCGGATGGAAGCTTTGCCGCTGAAGTTGAACTCGGGCCGGCCGGTATCCACTGTTTTAATTGAGAAAACACCCCCGATTCCGAAATCCCCGTCGGTAACGGTGAGTCGCATCCGGTCCGCGATATAGGGTTGAAGGGCCTGGATACCGATTTTTTCGGCGCCGATTGAAAGTTCCGCGAACAGGGGCGAAAGGCCCAGCGCGCCTTTCGCTTCAAACTTGCCGGAACCGTTCCAGAGAAAACCCACCTTGAGATCCCCTTTCGTTTTTTCCGCCGTTGACAGGCCGGTTCCCCTTACCTCCATGTTTCCCAGGGTGATGCGGGCCGGAGTGGGGGGCAGGAGATCCTTCCATTCAACCGTGTAATCCTCGATCCCGATGGATTCCACGGAAAAAAGCCAGGGCTTTGGTGTTGGTGGGGGGGCCATACTCGACCCAGGTGTGTTCGTTGACCCTGGTACAGGCGCGTTCGTTGCCCCTGGTACAGGCGTGTTCGTTGCCCCGGCCACAGGCGTGTTCGTTGCTCCGGCCACAGTCGTGTTCGTAGACCCGGCCACAGGCGTGTTCGTTGATCCGACCACAGGCCTGTTCGTTGACGAGGGTGCTCTTGTTGGGGTGGAGGTGTTCGTTGGCACGGGCGCGATCCGGGTCGGCGTCGGGGGGGCGATTATTTCGAGGTTCAGTGTGCCGCCCTCTGATCGTTCCAGGTTGAGGATGCCCTTTTCGGAGGAAACACTTCCCAGGGTGATGCTTTTTTCCCGGGGATCGATCCGGATATTATCCATGGAAAAGAGGGGGAGGGAAAGGAGGCTTTTCCCGCTCTCTTTTTCCGTCACATTCAGGTCGGACAGCCGGAAGCTCCCCTCCGAAAAGAGGGTCGCGGCTGCCTCCCCGTCTTCCCCATGGCGGAACGCGCCGGAAAGGTCCAGGGTGCCGGTGGAAATCGCAAGCCCCGTGAGGTGTTCATAAAAGGGGCTGTATTCACCGGGCAGCATGCTTGTTAGACGAACCTTTCCCTTGGTTTCAAACGGGGCAAGGGAAAAGGTTCCCGAAAGGTTGAGTCGTTCATCCAGCTCCGTGCTTGCCGAGACAAGAAGGTTGCCGGGGCTATTTTCCCGGGTACTGAAGTTGTCCAGGGTGATCTCGAGGGAGTTGATCTCCCTTGAAAAAGGGGCGGCAAGAGATAAATCAAGGTAATTGACCACTCCTCCTGAAAGTTTGAGGTGATCGAGGGTAAACTCCCCCCCCGCTTTCTTTTCTTCGGCGGGTACGGTGTCGTCTCCGGGGGGAAGCAGGGATAGGAGAGCCGGCTTGCCGCTTTCGTCCCGGGTAAGGTTGAGGCTCGGGTTCTCCAGGAGAATTTGCGACAGGTGGATCATTCCTTCCAGTGGACTGGAGGGGGAGAGGGTGACGCTCCCCCGGGCCAGCTTCAGCAAGGGGGCTCCTGCGGGATCGAAAACCCCAAGCCCGGAAAGGGTGGTGGTGCCGGAAACGGTCATGCGGGGGGAAGCGTCGGCCGGTGCCCCGAGGGTGATCTCCGATTTGGTGGACAGTTCCGCTGTGCGAATCTCCACGTCGGCTTTAAGGGGCAGGTAGGGAAGATAAAGTGGGAGTTTCAGCCCCTTGACGTCGATTCCCACCTTTGCATCGGGTGTTTGGGCAAATGGGGCGGCTTCCACGGTGAATCTTGTTGGGGAGCCGTCGAGGTTGAAACCGAGGGTGCCGGAGGTTCTCTTCCGGGGTTCGGTTTCGAGGGCGGATAAATCCGCCAGAAAGAGTCGGAGGCGATCCATGTGATGGGAACGGTCCAGGTAGCGGTCGTGGAAGGCGATTTCTCCCATGGTGATGTTGATTCGACCGACGGAAAAAGGAGGCGGCGCGCTCTTTTTCCCGCCCCCGCCTTCAAGAAGGTCGGAAAAGTTGAAGGTTTTCTCATCGGTTCGAACGATCCTGAGGCGCGGGGCCTTCAGGGTGAACTCCTTGACCACGGGGGCCTTTCGAATAATGGAGGAGAGCTCGATGTTCAGCAACAGCTCCTCGATGGAAAAAAACGGTTCCCTGTCCCGGTCCAGAATCACGATGTCCACGGCGGTGAAAGAGAGGGTGAAGGGGTTTATCCCGACCTCTCGGATTTTCGCTTCCCGGTCAAGGGCCATGGACAGTTTCTCTTCAAGAATCGGTTTGACCATAAAGGGGAGCCCCACAAAACCGGTCAGGGTGTAGACAAGGAGGAGGGCAACGATTCCCATGGCCGGCTTTGCCGATGGATGCTTCGAAATTACGTCGAATAGTTTTTTCATGATTCCTTCTCTTTTCGATTTCAGGGAAAAACCGGTTAAATTCTAAATTCCGCCGGCCGTTTCAGGGCGGTCGACGTTTCGGGAGTTGTAAAGAGATCGTTTTCCCTCCCATCGCGGTTATGCAAATGGCGCCGAATGCTTTGGGTGCCGAACTTTTTTTACGAGCGCGCCAAAATACCCGCGGTGATCATTCCCCGGTATGAACGACCACCTGGGTAAAGGGGATGTTCCAGTTGTGTTTTGTTGCCGTTTCAACGGCCAATGCCTGTATCAACCGTTCCAGTTTGCCGTAGTAAATCGCTTCAGCGCCTTTGAAATCGCAGATGATCAAAAGGTCGAGGGAGGAGGCCGCCGCCGCGCTGAAATCCACCTTTACCGACTGGAGATCCTCCTGGTATCCGGCCGCCACAAGACCCTCTTCAACGGCGGTTGCAAGGGTGTTCGGGATTTCGCCGGTGATCCTGTCCTGGAGGTTGTAATCCAGACCGAGGGTCACCTTGAGCCTGAAGCCCACCGAGAGGTTGAGGGGACAAAGGGAGAGAAAGCTGTCCGTGGGGTAGGTTTTCCTGCTGCCCCCCCGGAGAACCAGCTGGACCATTTCGTGGGTCTGGTGAACGACCTTTCCCCTTGTGCCGTCCGAAAGGATCACCCAGTCCCCCACCCTCGTGGGAAACCAGGGGTCGTCCTCCTTGTGGGGATAGGAGTTGAGCTCGGCAAGCTCCTGGAGGGGAAGACGCAGGGAGACGTGTTTCAGCATGGGGTTCTTCAGCCGGGTATAGAGGTTCAGGGTTGAGACCCGCCAGGGGAGCCCCTTGTAGATCACCCGTTCGTTTTCCCTTACGGGCCCGAGATTGAGGAGCATCCGGGTCTGGTTCCAGAACTGGGGCAGGCCCTGCTTGGCAGCCCATGAGAGCCCGAAAAGGAAGATGATCACAACGGAGAGAAGAACCCAGTCCCCGGAGATATAGAGCATGATCAGGGAGCCGCAAACCGCGCCGGCGAATGTGGTTACATGAAAAACCAGGTCGAAAATCCGGGTGAAAAACGGGTGCTTTGGAGATACGTGCCTGGGTAGGGCCCTGTGAATCTGCCTGTGGATAAGACGCAGCACAAGAAAAACGGCCACAAAGGTCAAAAGGGCGACCATGAGGTTCCGTCCCCGCTCCTTGAAGAAAACCCTGATGAGGTTCCGAATCGATTCCACAAGGGGGCGCTTTTGCCGGGCGATCTCCTCGAGTTGAAATCTTGCGATCTCGAGGTTGTTGTTCGTCTCCTCCATTCTTTTGGAAAGATCCGATTCCAGTTCCTTCAGGGAGGTCTTGAGCTTTTTGGATTTGGCCTCCCCCATATGCCCCCTGACATGTGACAGTGCCTTTTCAAGAATGGGAAGCCGGGCCTCGTTGTCGAACACCCTGGAGCGAATCTTTTCCATCTGGCGGGGTTTTTCCGTGGCGCTTTTAAGCTCCAGGACGATGGGTTTGAACAGGTCCTCGATTTCACGCTTCCAGTCGAAACGGTTCTGGGTTTTTTTATCCAATGTACCCGGATCAATGCCGGTCGCAAGCTCCCGGAAACTCGCCTCAAGGGAGTGAATCTCCTTAATGAGTTTTTCAATCTCGCCCGTCAGTTCGTTCTTTTCATCCGGAGTTCTTACGCGTTTGAGCTCTTTTTGCTTGAGCCGGACCGTTCGTTTTTTCTCACCGAGAAAAAGAACGATGTTGTTGAGGGTTGCGATGGAAGAGGGCGCCCTGTCCTTTTCCTCGACGGGTGATTCCGCCTTGCCGTTTTCCCCAAGGGCAACTCCCCCGCCCGGGAAGGGAAAGGAGAGGGTGATCATCAACAGGAGCATTGCCGCGATTTTTTTTGACAACATCTTCAAAGCCTTTTTTCAACGGGTCTTCATATGCATTCCGGCACCATGAAACGGACCGCGCGGTCCCGGAAGAATGGATGTACAATTTCAGAGCTCTTGATATGAGAAATCAGCATGTCGCTTTAATCAAGAGGAAAATGAAGTTTCATCACCAAGATTCGCAATGTCGATACTGCTTTGAATATCCTTTAATTGAAGGTGGATATGTCATTTGCCGGTTACCGTGTCAAGAGCTCTGAAAACTGTGACTTCCTTCAAATACGCCCGTTGACGGCACAGGTTCGATGATCCCCATGGTGAGCAAGGGGAGCGGTACGGGGGCGTCGTTCCAGACGGCCCGGCGCGGCACATGAACACCGGCAGGCGGTTCGTTTCCGGTTCCTCCCCCACCCGGGAACGGGCGCAAACGATTTTTTCAGTTGTTAACCCCGGAAGGCGCCCGGTGTCAACGGTTATATTTCAGCGGTAATAAGTAATATGAAAACCCGGAGTCGGTACGTGGCCCCGGCCCCGGCGGGCTCTCCGGGGGAGTGGGGGCATTCGCCGGCGGTTTCAACCCTTTGAAAAGAGATTTGTTGTCGCGGGGGGAACGCGCCCTCTCCGGGGGCCTGCAGGGAGTTCCCCGGCGATGAATGTGACCGGTGGAATGAAGTTGGGTCAAGGAGGTGAAGGTTGCGCCTCTTATGGGATCGGGAGAGTGTCGAGGGCGGTTGACATCGTGGTCGCATAATGGTTTTATTGCTGCAAGGCATAAAGGAAAGCAGGTGGTCCGGAGGTCGGGGAGCCGAAGGTTTTCGGGGATTCGCATTGCGGGAGCCTTCCCCTTTGGGGGGGGGAGTACACGGTTGCAAACGGGTTGGCGGATTATTGCGATGATCGGCCTGCGGAATTAAATAAATTCACACTTTCGGCATGCTCGGTTTGGGAAGAGCGAGGCGTTGCATTACGCCGCCGTCAACGCGAATCATCCGAAATTGTGGAAATTGTTATTTCCCGATCCCAAATGCCTGAACAACGGTAAGCGTTGGGTAACGAACGAACCCTCCCGGGGGACTTAAAACCGGAGACTTTGGAGCCGGTGGTTACGCAATCGGAATTTGAACGGGCCCATGGAAAAGTGGGGAAATGCCGGAGGGGAGATTTGGAAAAACCGAGTTATGAGGAACTGGAGGCGGTTGTGGTGCGGTTGCAACGTGAATCGCTGATGCGCGGCGAAGCCGAGGCCGCGCTCCAGCGCAGCAACGAGATCCTCAACAATATCCTTTATGCCTCGCCCATCGGCATCGGCCTTGCCGAAGGCAGGCGGATCCAGTGGGTCAACGAGGCCATGACAAAGATGTTCGGATTTACTCGGGAATCGGATTACCGGGAAAAAAGCACGCGCATTATCTACCCCTCCGACCGGGATTATGAGCGGGTGGGGGATGTGGTCTACAGGGACCTTTCGGAGGGAAAATCCGCAGAGGTGGATACCACCTTTCAACGGATGGACGGCACATTATTCGCCGGGCACCTCAAGATCAGCTCTCCGGATCCCGCAAATCCCATGAGGAGCACGATTTTTACCATATCGGACGAATCCTGGCGGGAGCGTGCCGAAAACGACCGGATCATGAGGGAGAAGCTCCAGGGGGTTCTCGAACTTGCGGGAGCGATTTGCCATGAGTTGAACCAGCCCCTGATGGCCGTGTCCGGATATGCCGAACTGGGCCTGCTGGGCATGGACAAGGGGGACCCCCTCTATAAAAAGCTCGACAACATCAAGCTTCAGATCGAGAGAATGGGCAATATTACAAAAAACCTCATGCGGATCACCCGCTATGAAACCATGGATTATTCAGGTGGAAAGAGAATAATCGATATCGACAGGGCTTCCACGTGATCCGCCTTATCCCCCTCCGCGCTTCCCGATATGATACAAAGGGAAGTGGGGAGGCAGGGGGGCTTCAGTGGATGGAGCAAGCCTTTGACGGAGGTGCTCCAAGGAGATAAACGGCAAAGGCAAATACCGGAACGGCAAATACCAGGAACAGCGGCGGGACGACGGTCAGGCCGAGTCCCGTCAGGACGATTCCCAGTACCACAAGGAAAAGCCCGCCCGCGATATGATAAAACCTGTCCCACAGGCACTCTCTGTTCAGTTTCATCTTTTCTTCCTCCTCCATCCTTTCAGTTGCCGTCGGAATCACCGTTGCCGGTAGGGGGGAACCTTTTCAACCGGTAGCCGGGGGGGGCGCGAATGGTAACTGAAAAAGGATTATCCGTTGAATTTCCATGGAATCCTATTTACCATGGATAACAGGAAAATAAGGCGTCCAAGGGGAGGATACAAGTTCAACCGAACAAAGGCGGTCCTGTTCGGGGGGTTAATATTGGAGGATCGGTACCAGTTTCGGTTTTTTCCCCTTCTCGATGGGAAAAAAACGTAAAGATCGTTCAAGGGCTTTTTCCTGATTTACTTCATTCACCTTGCCGGCAAGGGGTTTGTAGTAGATACCCAGCTTCATGTCGCTGCCGTCGTCGCCGGCCTTGAGTTTTACCTTGATATCCCGGTGTTTCCATCCGTAGGTTTTGCGCGCCTGCCTCAGGGATGTTTTGGGAGGTCCGAACATGGCGGTGAAATGGGATTTCATCTTTTCAAAGCGCTCCACGGTGGCGATGGTCCCGTATACGGCAAAAAATTTGTCGGTGTAAAAGCCGCATGCAAGGCGATTCACCTTGACCCCTTCGATTTCCCCCCCCCTTTTGTTGGGTAGATAGAAATCGACATCGTTTTTTGAGCTGAGTTTCGACAGGTCCGGACAGTTGGAAATGTCCGCTCCCCACTTGAGGCCCAATACCCCCTGTTGAAGGTCGGCGGCAAGGACGCGGGTTCCGCAGAATATGAGGACAAGTAATACGGCGATTGTTGAGGTTGTTTTTCCCATGGTGATCTCCTCGGCTGTGGTTCTTTTTCGTTAAACATCTTCCATGTGCTTGGTTGTGGGAAACAAGTTGGTTAATAAACTGAATTAAAACATTTTATATATCAACGGTAAAGAAAAAAATCCAGATCGGATGCGCTGTACCGATGGGGATTAAGGTCGATCCAAGGGGCGGAAAGGGTTGCCGTGTATCGATTTGCCGGTGGGGATGCGGTATTATTACCGCAAACGTGACGTCGGTTTCACTGAACGGAGGGGGCGGGATAATAGGGTGGGCGGTAATTTTAAAGGAGATAAATTTTTTAATTTACATTTTACCCTGTTGGATGTATGAAATGTATTCATTAAATTTGTACGTATTCATAAATAAATTTGATGAAAAGATGGGGTCGGAATATCCGGAAACATGGTTCATCGGCGCGTCGGTCCGCCCTGGCGATTGCAGAGTCGTTTTATAATTGGAAGGGGTCGCCGGGCCCTGAAAAGGGGTCCGTTTTATTTAGCGGGGGGCTAATAAAAACAGTTGTTGTGGACCTGAGGAATCAGGCTAAGCTGTTCTTGTTATAATACGGAACTTTTCCATCTTTTCCCATTCCGGGGCCCGGCAGCACTGTCGTTAACCGATCCGTTCCCGGGAGTGCCGAGGGGGGTGAGTCCATCGACAGCCCACTATAGGTTACGGAAACCATCCGGAGCATGGGGTGTTGCTTCCATGGGGTTTTGAAAGGCGCGGGGCGAATACCCGCCGCCTTTCCGGCAGCTTCAGTTTTCATGATCTAATATTAAAAACGTGCACAAGTCAAATTCATAATTTTGTATGTCATGATAAAAATATTTGATCAGTTGGAAGTCGTTTTTTTATTTTAATAATAATGGTAATAGATGGTTGTGAAATTTTGCATCCTGTAAGGACAGTTGATGACACTTAAGCAGTTGGAGATATTTCTGGCCCTTGCCCAGAATCCTCATCTCAGTAATGTAGCAAAGGAGAAGGGGCTGACCCAGTCCGCCGTATCCATGGCGATCAAATCCCTTGAGGAAAATCTCGAGGAGAAGCTGTTCGACAGGATCAACAAAAAGCTGGTCCTGAATGAAAAGGGACGCCTTTTTTTCAAAAAAACGGCGCCCCTGGTCAACAGCCTCAATGCCGTGGGAAATTCCTTCAAGAAGAACAAGCTTATTGGTGAACTGACGGTGGGGGTGAGTTCGTCCCTTGCAGCATATATCATGCCCCGAATTATTTTTAAGTTTACCGAGCAGTTCAAGGGTGTGAAGATAAAGTTGAAAACCGGAAACACCCGCGAGGTGGGCACCTGGCTCGAAGAGGGTGGCGTGGACCTTGGGTTCGTGGAGGGTGAGTATGAAAGTGCCGACCTCATTAAGGAGGTTTTCGGGATTGATGAACTCTTCGTTGTCACCGGGGATGAAAAACTTGCCGAAAAGGAAGAGTACACCATGGATGAGCTGTATGAGAAGCGATGGGTACTCAGGGAAAAGGGGTCCGGAACACGTGAAGTTTTTCTGAATCACTTGGGCAAGGATGCGAACAAGATCAACATGTTCATGGAACTGGACCACACCGAAGCTGTCAAGTCCGTGCTTTTCAATAAAGATGCCCTGAGTTGCCTCTCACAGTTCACCATCGAGCAGGAGTTGAAAACCAGGCAGCTTTTTACCCTGAAAATCAAAGGCTACCAGTTCAGGCGGATGTTCTATACCCTGCTGCACAACCACAAGTATAAAAGTCTTCTTCTTGAGACCTTTATTGGTTATGCCAATATCAACCAGAGCGATGATTACTGCCTCATAGACTGCAACCCCACGAGTCTTCATAAAAAGAGTTCGGGCGGCTGAGGGCGTGCCGGCCTTCAATCCACCGATCCGTTCCCGCCTGAAGGACCCGTTGGATGAACAATTCGTTGAACTTCGCCCCTTTCGGCCCGCTCGTTTCGCTTTCCAGGCAATGGGTTTTGTGAGTGTGGGTTGAATAAAGGGGCGGTTAGCCCATTATCCGGACCCCTCCATCGGAGTTCGATGTTGCCGGTGCATGGGTTCCAGAAGTGAACGGCTACCGTTGGACCGTGCTTTTTCGAGTTTTTAGGTGCGCGGGCCTTGTCCGGGTCGTCCCCCGTTTTGATAAATGGGGTAATCCATGCCCCGTGGGTGGCGAATGGGCCGGGCAGGGATCGGGCACCGGGTATTCTTGGTTGCCGGAAGGCCAAGGGCCTCGCTTCAACTGAATAACCGCCAAATGGAACACAGGCGGGAGAGAAACCCCGGAACTCCGGATGGTCGTTTCCGGGTTGTCCCCAGGGTATGGAATTGCCGCACACGTCACGTCTTAAATCCCGTTGAAAAGATCAATTCCCACAATTCCCATCCCCGCCGTCGGTGATCCCGATGCTTTTCTTCAGTCATTCTGCTTGTGCCGCGTCGTCACCGTCTTTGAGAGGCTCAAGCAATACCAAAGTTGGGAAAACCGGTTTTCATCTCTTTGTAAAAAGGCTGAACAACCCCTTAGGTGGTGGGGTGAACTTCCTGAGATCCGGGTATGCCGGATGACCCGGAACGTACGGACGCGTTGGCGTAGCTTCGTAACAACGAATGACACGCCAAAAAAAATCCCGGAGTGAATCGTAAGGATTCACTCCGGGATCTGTATTCCGCAGGTTCCCGCATGACCGGAGCGTCGACCCCGGCGGGGCCGCGCGGATCACGCGGGATGCGTGTTTAGTTTGAAAGTTTTTGCAGAAGCGGGCACTCGGTCTCGTCGGCATCCTTGTGGGCGTCCGCATGGATGGCTTTGACCGCAGCTTCCATGGTGGCATGGAAGTTTTCCTCTCCGAGCTTTTCGGGGAAGTGGGTCCGCTTGAGAACGGCCATCACGGATTCGTTCACGCCGCTCATGGAGATCTCGATGCCGGCGCTTCTCACCCTGTCCACGAGAAGGGAAAGGGCCTCTTCACCGGAAGCGTCCATGTCGTTGATACCGTTGGACACGATGACGATGTGGCGGAGATCCTGCTTTGCCAGCATGATGTCCATGACCTTGTCTTCGAGGTAGCTGGCGTTTGCAAAGAAGAGGGGACCGTCGAACCTGACCATGGCGATATGCTCGCACTCGTCAAGGTTGAAGGAGGCGATGGACCTGAAGGCACGATCCTTGTACCTTGCAAGGGAGACCACGGTGGGCCTCATGCTCTTGTAAAGGAAGACACCCAGGGAGAGAAGCACGCCCACCATGATGCCCTTGTCCAGATGGGGGGCAAATGCCAGGGTGGCCACGAAGCTGATGATGGAGATGGCGCCGTCATACCACTGGGCCTTCCATGCATGCATGAAACC